>MTKZ01000966.1_pt1 | contig 27437 bp, 20 predicted proteins | sample 1042781 | NCBI WGS metagenome assembly MTKZ01 (sample SAMN06212207, study PRJNA360539) | anaerobic digester metagenome | biome: Wastewater treatment plant; material: sludge; isolation source: anaerobic digester fed with sludge from wastewater treatment plant | place: Denmark: WWTP Viborg ... | reverse complement strand
ACCCACACCCTGGTGTGGTTGGAGAAGTCGACGATCACGCCGTAGGGAAGCCCCAGGGGCCAGCGGATCAGGACGCCCGTCATCGGCTCGAACTCGCCGGGGCTCCTGACGCCCTCGCCGGGAGGCGGGGTAGCCGAGTAGTAGGTGCCGATCTCGTCGAGCCTCAGCAGTTCCTCTTCGGTGAAGCCGATCGGGAGCAGTTCCTCGGTTCCGCAGACCGACGTCTCTGCGTATGCCGTGAATGCCATGAAGGCTGAGAAGACGACTAAAAACCTCATCGCATCCTCCTCCCCGGAGCTATTTGAGAGCCTCCCCGCCGCCGAACCTCCTGGCCGGATCGAAGGCGGCGAGCACCTCCGAATCGCCTGGACGCATGGTCCCCGTTATCAACCTCGACACCAGCGCCCCGGTTCCCGGGCCCAGCATGAAGCCCTGTCCGCACATCCCCAGCGCGGCGATGTGGTTCTCGGGGCCGACTCTGCCGATGAGGGGCGAGCCGTCGGGGGTCTGGGGGTATGTGCCCCTCCAGGTGCGCCTGACCTTGAGGTTGGCGAGCCTGGGCAGGAGCCCCACCATGCGTTTCGCGACCAGCGGCAGGAACTCCGAGGTCTCCCGCGTGCAGATCCCCTGTATCGGAGGGTCGGGGGTTATGCAGAACACCACCTGGCCCGTCGTGTGCTGGTAGAAGTAGTAGTTGGCGGAGCCCGGTATGCTCCGGATGTCCACGACCATCGGGGTGAAGAACCTCTCCACAGCCTCGGTCACGCCGGCCTCGTGGCAGTCCGGGTCCACCTGGACCTCGGCTCCGGCCATCCCGGCGACCTCGCGGGCACGGGAGCCCGAACAGTTTACGACCCATCCGCAGGGATAGCGCCCGGAACCTGTAACGACGGCCGCGACGCGGTTCCCGCGTATCTCCATGCCGGTGACCGCCTCGCCGAATCGGAATTCTGCCCCGGCCCTCCTGGCCTTTCGACAGAAGGCGCATGCGGACTCCATGGGGCTGGCGCTGCCGTCGCCCGGCGACCAAGTTCCGCCGAGAAGGCCTTCGCGCCTGATGCCCGGCACTATGCTCGCGATCTTATCCGGGTCGGCCCAGTCTATGTCCAGACCGGCCGACCGCTGCACCGGCAGAATTTTCTTCAGGAGGTCTGCGATGCCCTGGTCGTAGGCCACGTAGGTGTATCCGCCCCTGAGCCAGCCGATGTCGTCGCCCTCGGAATCCCTCCAGGTGCTGAAGATGGAGATGGAGTCGAGGCAGAGGCGGACCTTGGCCGGTTCGCTGTGCGTGGCCCTTATGCCGCCTATGGCGCACTTGTTGCTGCCCTGGCCGGCGGATGCGTTTCCGTCCAGGCACAGGACGCTGAGCCCGCCGGACGCGAGGTACATGGCGGTCGGCGTGCCGACGCTGCCGGCGCCTATCACTACCGCATCGTAGGACTTGCTCATTCTTCGCACCTCCCGCAGAAGAACCCCAGCGGGGTCTCGGCGAAGAGAGGCCTTTCCGTGAGAGGTTCGATCTCCGAGGGAGGGATTCCCTCCTCGCGGACGATCCTGGCGAGGAGCGTCCTGCACGTCTTCCCTCCGCATGCGCCGAACCCTGCCCGGGTCAGCGTCTTAAGCTCGTTGAGGTCCCGGACCCCTTCCCTCAGGTGCCTCCGTATCGCGCCTGCGGTCACCCGTTCGCACCGGCAGACGATCGCGTCATCCTGCAGCGGGAGAGTCCTGGGGGCCGGTTCCGGATACGCGACGGACTCGTCCTGTATCCGCACCCCCGCAACCCTCGCGGCGACGTCGGGAGAGGTCCGGATGCGAAGCAGTACGGTCTTCACGCCGCCGGGCGCCTCCCTCGTCCGGAGCAGGACTCCCCTGCCCAGATGGGCGCCCTCCCGGTCGACGAGATCCATCGGCGTGCCCTCCGTGAGGGCCGAGGCATCCAGCTCGAAGGGAACCGTGACGACCGGGTTCAGGGGATCGTTCCTGAAGTCGACCAGAGTGATGGCCAGCCCGGGGCAGATCGAGACGCACTTCCCGCAGCCCGTGCACCCGTCGGAGTACTCCGGTATCCCCAGAATGGGGTGGCCCTGCGTGCCGATGAGATTCTTCGGGCATGAGGTCATGCACGGGTTGCAGGGTATCTCCTGAGTGCAGTGCAGGACGGGGAAGACCCCCTCCCTGCGCTCCGGCACGGAATAGGGATGCACGGCGCCGCCAGGGCTCTTCAGGACTTCGCCCTTCGAGATCCAGTCGACGGGGGGCTTCGAGAGGCAGAAGCCTAGAGTGCAGGCTATCTCCATACCCCGTATTCTGCCCGAGAACATCGCCGCACTGGCCTCAGCTATCTCATCCGCATCGCCGGCGGTCGATACGGGGATGCCGAACTCGACGGCCTTGCGGTGGAATTCGTTCACGGGGTCGAGCCCGACGGCTATCAGCAGGGTGTCCACGGAGAACGACCTCTCCGTTCCCGGCACTGGCCGGAAGTTCCCGTCGACTGCGGCGATCGTCACGGCTTCGAGCGATTCGGAGCCGTGCGCGGCGAGTATGGTGTGCCCGGTCAGGATGGGGACGCCGAGCCTCCTGATCTTGTCCGCGTGCACCTTGTAGCCGCCGCATGCCGGCATCGCCTCCACCAGGCCGACCACCGCCATCCCTGCCTGGAGGGCGTGGTACGCGGCGATCAGGCCCACGTTGCCGCCGCCGACGATGAAAATCCGCTCGGAGGAGCGGATCAGATCGCGGTTCACCAGGGTCTGGAAGGCGCCCGCGCCGTAGACTCCGGGAAGGGTGTTGCCGGGGAACACGAGGGACTTCTCCCTGGCGCCCGACGCCACGAGGAGGTGCCGGGGCCTCACCATCGCGTATCCGCCGGGTTTCCTCACCCCGACGATGCCGTCGGAGAAAACGGCCAGAGCCGTGCTGGATGTCCAGACCTCGACCGAGGGGTGGGAGGCGATCTGCCCGGCCAGTATCGAGGCGATCTCTATGCCGCGGGTGCCGGCGTAGCAGTCCTCCTCCGAGCCGAAGAACTTGTGCGTCTGCAGCACGAGCTTTCCCCCCGGCCTGTCCTTGTCGTCCACCAGGATGGTCCTGGCGCCTGCACGGCCCAGCTCGAGGGCCGCGGCAAGGCCGGCCGGCCCTGCGCCGATGATCAGGACGTCGGTATCGACGGTCACCGGAGCGGCAACTGCAGGCCCTGGAACGTCGGCGAGGGCCGGCAGGCCGTTCACGCTGCGCACGTCCATGCCTTCGGCGAGGGGGGTGACGCAGCTCTTCTGAATCACGCCGTCGATGAGGAGGCTGCACTGGGAACACTGGCCGTTTGCACAGAAGATGCCCTGCGCGCCGCCGTCCGCGGCATGATGTCCGAAGACCCTTGCTCCGTTGGCGAAGAGGGCGGAGGAGACCATTTCGCCCTTCCGGCCCATGATTTCCCGCCCGTCGAACCTGAACCGGACGTATTCCGGTTCCGGGCAGGGCAGGACTGGATGGCTGGAGATGCGTTTCTGTACGCTTCCTGTGGACACTTCTTCCGCTCCCTGGAGACCCTTGGGGTCGTAGTTTGGGTTTTCGACGGGGCCGTCCGGCCTGGCCGCTCGAAACTATACGGAGCCCTCTCCTGGAGGGCAATCAGCGCGCCAGCTTCCTTCCCCTGCCCTGCTCCCACTTGATCGCGAATCCGGGCCTCCTGGTCTTTCGCGCAGGCAGGAAGCCCCGGCAGGAGGGATACTTCGAGCAGCGCCAGACCTCGATGTGCGGATACCGGTGGAACGTACAGGGAGAGCCGCAAAGAGGGCATGAGTGTTCGAGGGAGGCCTCCGCGGTGTCCTTCCTGGCCTCCGCGTCGAGTTTTTCGAGCGCCCTGCGCCTCTCCGAGGCTCCTCCGGTCTCGGAGAAGACCTGCCTGAGCAGGAACAGGAGCAGGAAGGCGCCCGCGACGAACAGGAAGACCTGTATTCGGTCCAAGGGAAGAGACTCCTTAGTGCGTTGACAGATACGCCGCTGTCGGGTAGATAACCAGTTCCGGCCTGTCCGGGTCAGGCCAGCGGATGCCTTCCAAATATATCGTTTCATCTTAAGGGAATCATCAGGAACGGAATGGAGACGGGGTTGAAGGAGCATACTTCTCAAACACTCAGGACTGTTGCGGTAATCGGGCACGGGTCGGTCGGCAAGACCAGCCTCTGTGACGCCATGCTCTTCGCTGCGGGCGCGGTCGAGCGCCTCGGGAGCGTATCCGACGGTTCGAGCGTGTTCGATTTCACATCCGAGAGCCGCGATCGCAAGCAGAGCCTCTCGGCGTCCATTGGAACATGCGAGTATGCTGACCACACGCTGAACATCATCGACACCCCCGGCTTCGCGGACTTCTACGGCGAGACGATCGGCGCGATCGGCGTAAGCGACGGCGCCGTCCTCGTCCTGGACGCCGGAGCGGGCGTCGAGGTCGGCTCCCTCCAGACCTGGGGCTTCGCCGCCCAGGCCGAAGTGCCTGTTCTCGTCTGGGTGAACCGCATGGACCGCGAGAACGCCGATTTCGACAGGGTTATGAGCCAGCTCCGCGAGACCCTGAACAGGCGCTGCCTGGCCCTGACGGTCCCGATAGGCTCCGGCCCCTCCTACAAGGGCTACATGAACGTTCTCACCGGGAAGGCGTTCGACAGGGCCGGCAAGGAGATGCCCGTCCCCTCCGACGAGGCGGCCAGGCTCGAGGGCTTCCGCAAGGAGCTTGTCGAGGCCGCTGCGGAAACCGACGAGGCTCTCATGGAAAGCTTCTTCGCGAACGACACTCTCACGCCCGAGGAACTCTCGAAGGGGCTGAAGGCGGCTGTCGCAGGCAGGAGCCTGTTCCCGGTTCTTTCGGGCTGCTCCGTGCCCGCAGTGGGCCAGGCCTCCCTCCTGGAAGCGATCGTTTCGCTCGTCCCCTCGCCTCTTTCCGGCCGGCCGGCCGGGACAGTCGAGGGCACGGACGAGACGGCGGTCGCCCCGGACCCGTCGGGGCCGTTCGTGGCCAGGGTTTTCAGGGCGACGATAGACAAGCACGTCGGCGACATGGTCTTCTTCCGCGTCCTGCGGGGAACCGTGGACGGCGCGATGGATGTCGTCAACACCAGCAAGGGCGTGACCGAGCGGCTGGGCAACTACTACTACGTCTCCGGGGCGAAGCGCACCGACGCGTCCAGGCTCGTAACCGGCGACATCGCCGCCGCGGCCAAGCTCAAGGCCACTACCACCAACGACACCCTTGCGGACAAGCAGAAGCAGGTCTCCCTCGCGCCCATCTCCTTCCCGAACCCCGTGCACAGGGCGGCCATCGCCCCTAAGAAGCGCGGCGAGGAGGACAAGATGGGAGCCGGGCTCACCAAGCTCGCCGCACTCGACCCGACTCTCCAGTTCAAGAATGAGGCCGATATCGGGCAGACCACGCTGTCGGGCATGGGTGAGCAGCACCTCGCGACGGTTCTGTCCAGGCTCAAGGATCTCTATTCCGTCGAGGCCGAGCTGTCCAAGCCGAGGATCGCGTACCACGAAACCATTTCCAAGACGGTCAGCGGTCAGTACAAGCACAAGAAGCAGACCGGCGGCCGCGGGCAGTACGGGCACGTATTCCTGCGCCTCGAACCCATGCCGCGCGGCGAGGGCTTCGAATTCGCGAGCGAGGTCGTCGGCGGAACGGTTCCCACGAAGTTCATACCCGCCGTGGAGAAGGGCGTCACCGAGGCTCTGGACCGGGGCCCCGTCGCCGGGAGCAAGGTCGTGGACGTGAAGGCCGTCGTGTATGACGGCTCCTACCATGCCGTGGACTCCTCGGACATGGCCTTCAAGCTCGCTGCCAGCAAGTGCTTCAAGCAGCTCATGCTGGAGGCGGCTCCGCAGGTGCTCGAGCCCGTCATGTCCCTCGAGATAACCGTTCCGGACGAGTTCATGGGCGACGTGATCGGCGACGCCAACTCCAGGCGCGGCAAGATACTCGGCATGGATGCCGAAGGCGGCTTCCAGGTGATAAGGGCGCTGGTGCCCGAGGCGGAACTCTACCAGTACACGAGTTCGCTGCGGTCTCTGACGCAGGCCAGGGGAAGCTTCACCCAGTCGTTCTCCCACTACGAGCCCGTGCCGCGCGAAGTCCAGGAGCGCATCATGTCCGAGGTCACGAGGGAAGAGGAAGAGTAGACTTGAGCGGCCGCTTCAGGCTCCTGTCGACGATCCTGGCGGCCGTTGCTGCATCGGGGCTCGTCCTCCCCTCCAGTGCGTTCGCGGACAACCCCGGAGGAGGGTCGTCGAGCTCCGAAGACTCCGCTTCGCTCAGCGCATATATCGCGATAGGAGCCGGTGTCGTGGTGGCGGGCCTGCTGCTTCTCGACGCCCTGTCCGATTCCGACGCCGAGCCTGTGCCGGCGGACGGACCCTCCCGGGCTCCCGATACGGCTCCCGGAACCTCGACGGGCATAGACTGGTCGAGCGTCGTCCCGGCAGGCCCGGCTCGGGTTAACGCGATCACGGTCGTTCCCCGGGAAGCGTCGCTTCAGGATCGGGCCGGACGGCTCATCCAGGAGCTCGACCGCGTTTCCGGGTTTCCGGTCTACGATGAGCCTGTGATCCTCGGGGGGGCATCCGGAGCGGAAGCCTACGCCCTGGCCAGGGATTTCTTCGACGCGGGCTGGATGGTCGCCCTCTCTTCGGAGGCCGATTCCGTCCGGATTGAGATCTACGGGCCCGGGGGGCTCCTCGATTCGAGGTGCATCGCTCCGGACGAGGAGGCGGCCGCCGCCGGATTCGTAATCGATGCCCTGACAGCCGCCGGATACTGAGATATCGTGACAGGGAAGCTCCGAGGGAGGAACCGATGAAAATCCCGCTCTGCGTGCTCGCTGTTCTGACACTGGCCGGCGCCGCATCGGCGGACGGGATGCTCGTGAGCATCCCGCTCGACGCCTCGGCCGTCAACATGGACGCAGTGGGACCCTACACCAGAGTCTCCTACGACGGAGCGACCATAATCAACGGAGAGGGACTGCCCTCCCTGCCGGTGCTTCCGGTCAAGGTCGCCCTCCCCACAGGAACGATCGCCCGCGGCATGACCGTGGTCGAGGCTTCCTATACGCCTATGCGGGGCAGGTTCGAGGTCATGCCCAACGGCCCCGCCCTGCCATTCTCGGTCGAGCACGAAGTAAGGCCTGTCGTGCTCGACACTCACATATACGGCAACGACGTCCAGTTCCCGTTCGAGACCGCCGAGCTGAAGGGGTCCGGCCCCATCCTCGGGATACCGGTCGCCTCCCTCAACGTCTATCCCGTCCGCTGGAACTCCGTCAGCGGCCGTATCGAGACACTGACCTCCCTCACGGTATCGCTGGACATCGTGAACTCCGAGGAGGCCCGCACGATCCTGCGCCGCTCCGATCAGAGCGAGCGGCGCTCGATGGACATCGTGCGCTCCATGGTGGTCAACCCTGAGGCGGTATCGCACTCCGGCGCCAGCATCGTCGAGCCCAACGAGCTGGCCTACGGCGAGTACGTGATCATTTCCCATCAGGACTACGTTGGGGCCATGCAGAGGCTGGCCGACTGGAAGACGGCCAAGGGCGTTCCAACCAGGGTCGTCAACGTGACCTGGATCCAGTCCCAGTACAGCGCCTACGATCTTCTGCAGGAGATAAGGGCCTTCCTGACGGACTGCCGCACCGAGGGCGTCGAGTACGTCCTCATCGTCGGCGACGACGACAGGATCGCAGGCAGGCATGTAATGCTCGATGTAGACAGCACCTCTCCCCAGCCGGAGGCCCCCTGCGACATCTACTTCGCAGACAACAACGACACCGCTCCCGGAGCCGACAGGTGGGACTCCAACGGGAACCGCGTCTGGGGCGAGTACGGCATCGATCAAATGGACTACCACCCCGACTTCTGGGTCGGCAGGGCTCCAGTCAGGTCCGTCGCGGACGCAAACCTGTTCATAGACAAGGCATTCACCTACGAGCATCTCTCCGGCAGCGCATACGACTACTTCGAAACCGCTCCCGAGGAGATGCGCCTCGGCTTTTCCACCGGCTACCTGTGGTATGACCAGTACCACGAGCCACCAATCGACGTATATGGAAGCGCGCTGGCCTATCTGGTCGATAACTACTTCCCCGCCTCATGGGAGATCGAAGGCTGCCACGAGGAAGTCCCGCCGGGCAACAGCGCCGCCATCACCTCCGCCATGATCAATGCCGGGCCGCATCATGTAATGCACGCCAGCCACGGCGAAACGACGCACATGTACACCGCCCACGGCGACATGTGGACGACGACCCACATCCTTTCGCTCACCAACATGTCCGGCACTGGCACGATAGCCATCTGGAACTCGATGGCCTGCCACATAGGCGCTTTCGACACCGAGACATGCTGCAGCGACGCCTGGGTGCGCGCCGCGAACGGCGGCGGCTTCGGCGCCTTCAACTGCAGGGACGGCTGGGGAATGAAAGGCGTCGAACCGGGCACCAGCCTCAGCAACGACATCGTCAGGCAGTTCTACGTGGAGTACATGCAGAACGGCGTCTACAACCTCGGCCCCGCTCATGCCGTCAGCGTCGACAGGTTCCTTCCCCCGGATGACGCCTACTGGCACTGGTGCACGATGGAATACAACCTGATGGGCGACCCCGAACTGCCGATGTGGTCGACGCAGGCCTCCAGCATGGCCGTGACGCATCCTTCCTCGATTAACTCCACCGGAAACGTCACAGTCACCGTCACCGGAGACTCCGGGCCCCTGCCGAACGCCCGCGTGTGCCTGCAGAAGGGCGACTGGCAGACCGGCGAGGTCTACAAGGTCGGAACCACCGACGCCTCGGGCCAGGCGACCCTCTATGTCAGTCCGGCGAGCACCGGTCCCATGTCCGTGACCGTCTGGGCGCGCGACTGCAACAGCTACCGCGGTACGATCCAGGTAGTGGGCATCGGCATCGAGGAGACCGAGGGGCCCGCCGGAGCGTTCGCCATGGGCTCCCCGAACCCCAGCCCCGCCTTCTCGAGCGCCGCTATCGAATTCACGATGGGCAGCGCGGGCCGCGCCAGCCTGACCGTGTTCGACATGGCCGGCAGGATCGTGACCAGCCTGCTCGACACGGAGCTTGCCCGGGGCGGTCACTCCCTGGTCTGGAACCTCGAGTCCGCAAGCGGTTCGAGAGTCCCGGCCGGCATCTATACGATCCGCTTCGAGGCTCCGGGCTTCGCAGCCTCACGAAACCTCGTGGTCCTGAGGTAACCCTATCAGATCGTTTTTAACATCTGGACCAAACTCGGCTCTCCGGGTATCATCCCCGCTTCCCCGGATTCATCACAGGCCCGGCTCGGGTGAACGCGATCACGGTCGTTCCCCGGGCGTGTCGCTTCAGGATCCGGACGACTCATCAGGGAACTCGACCGTGTTTCCGGGTTTTCAGTATATGATCAGCGTGTGATCCTCGGGGAGGCATCCGGAGCGGATGCCTGTGCCCCGGCCAGGTTTTCTTCGACGCGGGCTGGATGGTCGCCCTCTCTTCGGAGGCCGGTTCAGTACGGTTGGGGATTTACCGGAGGTGCATCGCTCAAGACGGAAAGGCGGCCGTCGTCGGATTCGTCACGATGCTGACAGCCGCAGGATACCGAGAGATCGGAACATGGAAGCTCCAAAGGAGGAACAGATGAAAATCCTGCTCTGCGTGCTCGCTGTTCTTACGCTGGCCGGCGCCGCATCGGCGGACGAGATGCTCGTGAGCATCCCGCTCGACGCCTCGGCCGTCAACATGGACGCAGTGGGACCCTATACCAGAGTCTCCTACGACGGAGCGACCATAATCAACGGAGAGGGACTGCCCTCCCTGCCGGTGCTTCCGGTCAAGGTCGCCCTCCCCACGGGAACCATCGCCCGCAGCCTGACCGTGGTCGAGGCCGCATACACGCCGGTGCGTGGCAGGTTCGAGGTCATGCCCAACGGCCCCGCCCTGCCGTTCTCGGTCGAGCACGAAGCAAGGCCTGTCGTGCTCGACACTCACATATACGGCAACGACGTCCAGTTCCCGTTCGAGACCGCCGAGCTGAAGGGGTCCGGCCCCATCCTCGGGATACCGGTCGCCTCCCTCAACGTCTATCCCGTCCGCTGGAACTCCGTCAGCGGCCGTATCGAGACACTGACCTCCCTCACGGTATCGCTGGACATCGTGAACTCCGAGGAGGCCCGCACGATCCTGCGCCGCTCCGATCAGAGCGAGCAGCGCTCGATGGACATCGTGCGCTCCATGGTGGTCAACCCTGAGGCGGTATCGCACTCCGGCGCCAGCATCGTTGAGCCCAACGAGCTGGCCTACGGCGAGTACGTGATCATTTCCCATCAGGACTACGTTGGGGCCATGCAGAGGCTGGCCGACTGGAAGACGGCCAAGGGCGTTCCGACCAGGGTCGTCGACGTGACCTGGATCCAGTCCCAGTACACCGCCTACGATCTTCTGCAGGAGATAAGGGCCTTCCTGACGGACTGCCGCACCGAGGGCGTCGAGTACGTCCTCATCGTCGGCGATGACGACAAGATTGCAGGCAGGCATGTAATGCTCCGTGCGGGCAGCAATCAGGAGCCGCTGGCCCCCTGCGACATCTATTTCGCCGACAACAACGACACCGCTCCCGGATACGACAGGTGGGACTCCAACGGAAACCGCGTCTGGGGCGAGTACGGCATCGATCAGATGGACTACCACCCCGACTTCTGGGTCGGCAGGGCTCCCGTCAGGTCAGTCGCGGATGCCAACCTGTTCATAGACAAGGCATTCACCTACGAGCATCTCTCCGGCAGCCTGTACGACTACTTCGAAACCGCTCCCGAGGAGATGCGCCTGGGCTTCTCCACCGGCTATCTGTGGGATGACGCCGGCGTACCCGTTTACGGAAGCGCGCTGGCCTATCTGGTCGATAACTACTTCCCCACCACCTGGGAGATCGAAGGCTGCCACGAGGAGGTCCCGCCCGGCAATACCCCCGCCATCACCTCCGCCATGATCAATGCCGGGCCGCACCATGTAATGCACTCCAGCCACGGCGGCGAGACGGAGATGTATACCTCCTACGGCAACAGCTGGACGACGACCCACATCCTTGCGCTCAACAACATGTCCAGCACTGGCACGATAGCCATCTGGAACTCGATCTCCTGCCTCATAGGGGCATTCGACACCCAGACCTGCTGCGGCGACGCCTGGGTGCGTGCCGCGAACGGCGGCGGCTTCGGCGCCTTCAACTGCAGGTACGGCTGGGGGATGACCGGCGTGGCGCCGGGCACCGGCCTCAGCAACGACATCGTCAAGCAGTTCTATGTGGAATACAGGCAGAACGGCGTCTACAACCTCGGCCCCGCTCATGCCGTCAGCGTCGACAGGTTCCTTCCCCCGGACGACGCCTACTGGCACTGGTGCACGATGGAGTACAACCTGATGGGCGACCCCGAGCTGCCGATGTGGTCGACGCAGGCCTCCAGCATGACCGTGTCGCATCCTTCCTCGATATACTCGCCCGCAAGCGTCACAGTCACCGTCACCGGAACCTCCGGCCCCCTGTCGGGCGCCCGCGTGTGCCTGCAGAAGGGCGACTGGCAGACCGGCGAGGTCTACATGGTCGGCACCACCAACTCCTCGGGCCAGGCGACCTTCAATGTCAGTCCGGCGACAATCGGTGAAATGTCCGTGACCGTCTGGGCGCGCGACTACAACAGCTACCGCGGTACGATCCAGGTGCTGGGCTTCGGCATCGAGGAGACCGAGGGGACCACCGGAGCGTTCGCCATGGGCTCCCCGAACCCCAGCCCCGCCTTCTCGAGCGCCGCTATCGAATTCACGATGGGCAGCGCGGGCCGCGCCAGCCTGACCGTGTTCGACATGGCCGGCAGGATCGTGACCAGCCTGCTCGACACGGAGCTTGCCCAGGGCGGTCACTCCCTGGTCTGGAACCTCGAGTCCGCAAGCGGTTCGAGAGTCCCGGCCGGCATCTATACGATCCGCTTCGAGGCTCCGGGCTTCGCAACCTCGCGGAACCTCGTGGTGCTGAGGTAACCCCCCCGGGGAGCCTCAGGCTCCCCACAGCCCCGATATCATCGAGGGGCGCCGGTCCTCCGGCGCCCCTCCCCTTATCAGATCGTTTTTAACATTTGGACCAAACTCGGCGTTCCGGATACCCCCGCTTCTTCAGATTCATCCTGCGCGTTCCGCTGCGCTTGCCGGCTTCCCTACTCTATTCCTCCGGCAGACACAGCAGTATCCGATGCCGCCCGACCTGCGAGCCTGTCCAGGATGTCCTGCATCGCGGATGCGGTGGCTGTCTTCGAGTAATGGTAGACGAAGGGCCTGCCCTGGTCGCAGGCCTCCACGACTGCCGGATCCATAGGGATAGACCCCAGGAACGGCACGCCCATGTCATCGGCAATACTGCGGCCGCCACCCGAACTGAAAATGCCGGTCACCTCTCCGCACTTCGGACAGGCGAACCCGCTCATGTTCTCCACGATCCCGAGCACATCGACCCCGAGCTGCCTGCAGAAAGTGACCGACCTCCTGACGTCGACGGCCGACACCTTCTGCGGTGTCGTCACGATCACCGCGCCATCGACGGTCCCCAGAGACTGTAAGACGGTCAGAGGCTCGTCCCCCGTCCCGGGAGGCGAGTCGATTATCAGGTAATCAAGGTCACCCCATGCCACGTCGGACATGAACTGCCGTATCACCCCGGCCTTGAGCGGCCCGCGCCAGATCACGGCATCGTCCATGTTCCTCGTGAAGAAACCGATGGAGACGACCTTGATCCCGGCCACCACTACCGGCTCTATCTCACCCTCGCTCCCGCCGATGGACGACTCCTCGAGGCCCAGCATCGTCGGGATGCTGGGCCCGTGGATGTCGGTGTCCATCAGCCCGACCCTCCTGCCGGAAAGTGAGAGGGAGACCGCGAGATTGACCGCAAACGTGCTCTTGCCGACGCCGCCCTTGCCCGAAAGCACAACTATCTTGTGCCCGATCCGGTCCATGCGCCTGTTCAGCCTGTCATCCTCAAGGGTCTGTGAATTCGTCGGACAAGTCTCAGCCATCTCCGCTGTCTCCGATCGAGAGTAATTCCTCCCAGAGCCGCACGATCTCGGCGGCCGTGGGGGAGTCGGTTTCGACGACGGTCATCCCCGTCAGGAGGGACCTGGTGAAGCCAGGATCATACCCGATCCTGCCTGCCACCGGGACGCCTCTCTCCTTCATTGCAGACTCGATCCTCTCCGTGATGTCGGGGTTTATGTCGTGCTTGTTGATGCAAACCGCGGAGGGAACCGAAAAGTGTGCCGCCAGCGAGAGAACCCGCTCCAGATCGTGCAGCGCCGACAGGGAGGGTTCGGTGACGGCCAGGATCATCGAAGCCCCGGTGACCGAGGCGATGACAGGGCATCCGATGCCCGGAGGACCGTCGCAGATCACTGTTTCCAGGCCCTTCTCCGATGCGATCCTGCGAGCCTCCGTACGGACCAGCGATACGAGCCTGCCGGAGTTCTCCGCGGCCGGTGCCAGCCTCGCGTGAACAAGAGGACCGGTCCTGGCGGATGAAACCATCCAGACGCCGCAGTTTCTCTCCTCCATCAGTATGGCGCCGGACGGGCAGAACCTCGCGCACACCCCGCATCCCTCGCAGCCGACCGGATCGATCTGATAGATCCCACTCGTATCCCCGGATACAGCGTCGAAACGGCACAGCTCCAGGCACTTTCCGCAGGCGGTGCATGCCCCGGGGTCGATGACGGCCATGTGGCCGCTGAGGAACGCGTTCTCCCGTCCGGGAGAAGGCGTGAGGAGCATGTGCGTGTCGGCGGCGTCCACATCGCAGTCCACAACAACGACCGGCGCCGCCAGCACCGCCAGGGAGGCGCTCACGCTCGTCTTGCCGGTGCCCCCCTTGCCGCTCACGACGACTATCTCTCTCATTCCGGCCTCCGGTCACGGCCCTGACGGAACTCTCTCGTCATCCGTCCCCCGGCCATTGCAACAGTCCGCTCGCGTAGCAGTTCGAACAGGGATTTCCACCCCGGAATGGCATCTACCAGAAGTTCGCCCCTGGAATAGGCCTCGGCGGCCCTCCTGTCATCCGGTATTTCGAGGAGCACCGGTATGCCTCTCTCCTTCGCGAACGCTCCTACGTCCAGACCTTCAGGTCCGGTTCTGTTCACCACTATGCCGGCGGGAATGCCCACTTCAGCCACGGCGTTCACTGCGAGACCGAGGTCGTGCAGGCCGAAGGGGGTCGGCTCGGTTACGAGCAGAACCATATCCGCTCCGCGGATGGCTGCGATCATCGGGCAGGATGTGCCCGGCGGGCAGTCTATGATACAGGGTTCTCCGGCCCTCGAGCATTCCTTGACCGCGCGCACGAGGGGCGGGGCCATGGCCATCCCGACATCCAGCCTGCCGGTCACCAGTGTCACAGAACCGCATTCAGACCGCTCGACCGTCCCGATGCGGGACTCCTTCTCACTTATCGCCCCGCGGGGGCAGACCAGGGCGCATCCCCCGCAGCCGTGGCACATGCCGGGAAAAACCAAAGGAGCTGATCCAACGGATACTATCGCCTTGTAGGCACAGAACCTGCTGCACTCGCCGCAGGCGTCGCAGAGGCTCTCGTCGACTTCCGGAACCGGAATGCCGACCTCACGGGTCGTAATTATTCCGCCGTAAAGAAAAAGCGTGCAGTTGGGCTCCTCCACGTCGCAGTCGAGCAGTGTCACCCGGGTACCCATGCTCCTGGCCAGATTCACCGCCACGGTCGTCTTCCCGGTGCCGCCCTTCCCGGACGCCACAGCCACTGTGAAGGATCCGCCGCCGTTCACTTCGTGAAGAAAAGCCTGCAGAAGCAGTTCCCCTGGTCGCCTATCTCATCCTTCCATTCGGGGCAGGGACAGACCTTGTCCTTCCCGGGGTCGAGGGGATGCGACTGCTTGCAGGGGCAATATCTCCTGCCGGTTGCGACCAGGTTCTCGGTCATGAGACCCACCACCTTGTCGAGTCGCTCCATGTCCGGATTGAGGACGAGCCCCTCCCGGCCTGCGATGCCTTCCAGCTCTTTCAGAAGCTGTCCGTACTCCTTGTCATGCTTGGTCCAGGATGACATTCGTGTCACTCTCCCGTGATGGGGTCGATGCTCTACCAGTGAGTATCCACGTCGGCTTCCGAGAGCCGTGCGAGCCTGCCCTCCCGATGCATATCGAGGGCTTCGCCGACGGTGCAGGACGGCGCCGACCATACTTCGACTCCTGCATGCTTGAGGACTGCGAAGGCCTTCGGCCCGCAGTGCATCGTGACGAGGGCTTCCACACCCAGGTTCGCCACCCTCTCGGCTGCCTGGATCCCGGCGCCCTGTGCAGCCGAGATACCGGCTGTGTTGTCGATGGATTCGACAGTACCGCTATCGGTGTCCACGACGACTATCCTGGCGGCCCTTCCAAACCTCTCGTCCAGCATGGACTCCCGGTTATCCCCCTTCGAAGCGAAAGCTATCCTCATGCTGCCTCCTTTTGCATCCCCGACCGGCCGGTGCCGCCGAAGGAACATCCTTGACTGCGGCGTTTCCGGTCAGGACTTGTCTGCAGAGCCTTCCTGCGCTTCGAGGCTCCCGAGCCTCGCCTCTATGTCATCGAGAGCCTTCCTCAGCATGTCTGCCCGTGCCGAGAGCATGCGTCTCTCCTCCTCGGCGGTGTACTCGACCGATCCAACGGGAGCGGCCCCGGCCGCATACCCTCCCCGACCCGCCCCCCATCCCCTGCGACAAGCCAACCCGGGCCGCCGGAATCCGCCGGCTGCACCCGGCACACCCGCTCGGCCGCAGAAACCCAGTCCCCTGCCGATCGATGGACCCATTCCTCTCGGTCCAGTCCCGTCTCCACCCGGCATTTCCCTCTCCTTTCCGTTCAACTACGCTCTTACCATCCCTGCGCCGCACGCAGGGCAGACCATGCTTCCGCAGGGGATACCCCGCTCGTGCGGCTGCTCGAATCCACAGACCGGACAGCGACAGACGCCCGGGGCTCCCCCGTCCTCCGCCCTGCCGCGTCGACCGCGGCTGCACCCGGTTGAACCTCCACCGCCGGGGCCGCATCCGAATCCACCCCGCATGCCGCGTCTCCTTCCGCATCCAGGCATGGGATGCTCCTCCCGGAGATCCACGCCCCGTTTCAACGACTCTTCGATCTCGGAGACATCGCCAGAGATGAACGAGATCACTTCGATCCCGGCCGCTTCCAGGAGGTCCTTCAGGAACGGAGTGACGGCGCCGCAGACGAGTCGGTCCACGCCGATCTCCTGAAGTCTGCCGACCCTGGCCGGCCCACCCTCTGGAAGGGCCACTTTCTTGCCGGGCTCTTCGTCACTACCGAAGAGGGTCACGGAAACGGCAGTGTCGAACACAGGTGAAATCCGGCCGCGCCAGCAGGCTATCGCTGTCCTCATGCGCCACCTCCTGTAATAGATATAGCAATTCGCATGCCTGCGAAGGCTTCCAGATATATCATATTCTACAATAATGGAATATGATGTTGCATCAGAATCGTGGAAGCGGAGTTTGTCGCAAGATTGCAACAATAACGAAGATTCTGTTGCAATAGAGCTACAGCGTTCCGGTCAGCTTCCGTTCCGCTCGATTCCCAGGGCCTTCATCATCCTGTAGAGTGTGCTGCGATGAATGCCCAGATCCTTCGCAACTGCGGAAGGGCGGTCTCCCAGTCTCGCGAAGGCTGCTCTGATGGCGGCTGCATCCGTCTCCCTGCGGGTCTCCCTCATGCCCCGGAGGCGCTTGGCCGGGATCGTACCGCCGGACAGCTCCGGAGGGAGGCTTTCGATCCCGATGGTTTCCCCGCTGCAGACTATGAACGCTCTCTCGATGACATTTTCCAGTTCCCTGACGTTTCCGGGCCAGTCATGGGCCATAAGGATCGACAGCGCCTCCGGACTGATGCCGCGGATGGATCTGCCCTGTACCTTGTTGAGATGACCGATGAAGGAGTCGACGAGGATCGGGACGTCCTCCAGCCTCCTTCGTAGCGGCGGCATCTCGATGCGCATCACGTTCACCCGGTAGTAGAGGTCCTCCCTGAAGCCGCCCTCCTTCATGGCTGCGTGGAGATCGCGGTTCGTGGCGGTGATCACCCGGGCGTCGGAAGACTCGCTTCTGACGGCTCCCAGCGGCTCGAAGCGGCGATCCTGCAGGAAGCGAAGGAGTTTCACCTGCATGGGTGGGGCGAGTTCGCCTATCTCGTCGAGGAACAGGGTGCCTCCCCTCGCGAGCGCGAAGCGCCCGGGCTTGTCCTTCCCGGCTCCGGTGAAGGCCCCGGCCTTGTAGCCGAACAGCTCGGACTCGAGAAGGGTGTCGGGAAGGGCGCTGCAGTTCACGGCGACGAAAGGCCCCTGACTCCTCGGGCTCATGGAGTGGATGGTCCGCGCGAGCAGCTCCTTGCCGGTACCGGTCTCGCCCTGGACGAGCACGGTGCTCGTGCTGGCGGCGACAGCCGGGAGCACCTCGAAGATTCTCTTCATCAGAGGGCTCCTGCTGACGATATCCCCGGCCTCACACCTGCCTCTCAGTTCTTTCCGGAGAGCCTCGATCTCGCTCAGGTTGCGGAAGGTCTCGGCTCCTCCCGTTATCCTGCCTCGGGAGTCGCGGAGAACGGCGGTGGAGACGCTTATCGGCACTCTTCCGCCGTGGGCGTCTATGATGAAGCCTGTCCTCCCGATCACGGGGCGTCCACTGGCCAGAGTCTCCCTCAGGGCGCAGCCTGTCTCACACATGCTGCATCGGAAGACATCGGAGCAGACCTTTCCGACAGCCTCCTCCCTCGGAGTGCCGGTGATCTCCTCCGCGGCTCTGTTGAAAGTTGTGATGCGCCAGTCGGAGTCGACAGTGAACACACCGTCGGAGATGCTCTCCAGGATGGCTTCGGTGGTTGTCGCCCGCTTAGTCATGATTCATGCTAACAAAGACGCGCCCGGTGTGCAACCCGGGTCACAATCAGATCGTTTTTACAATCTGGACCAAATTCAGCTCTAAGGTATATCCTTCCTTATCTATACAGATAAATTGTCATTTTCCACGGCGACCGTAATCAATTCCCAACTGATTTTAGTCTATCCAACGATGAATCTGGCTCATTCGGGCCATGGATCGCCGGTCCACAACCCGCATAGAGGCTGGCAGTTCAAAAATATGACATGAATTTGGACCAGATGTTAAAAACGATCTGATCAGGGGCGGACGAGGTAGATTGCGGGGAGGGAGATGAGGGTCGTGGCGAACTTGATCAGTATGTTGGCCAGGATGACGGCGGCGATCGTCGTCCCGGGCAGCACGCCCGTGAAGGCGGCCAGGCAGAAGATCACGCTGTCCACCGGAATCGAGGCCGCGTTGCTGGCGAGGACCCTCATCCACTGGCGACCCTCGCCGAACCTTTTCACCCACAGCGAATAGACCTCGGTGTCGAGCAGCTCCGAGATGACCTCGGCGAGAATCGACGCCGCAACGATGCGCCACACCGGCGACAGGACCAGCCCGAAACCCTCCTGCGGACCCACGGACAGGTCGGGCTGCATGACGGAAACCAGCCGGAAGAGTCCCGCCATGAAAACATTGACCGCCGCCGCCGTGAAGATGAGCGCCCGGGCTGCGGCCTTCCCCGCCGCCTTGTGCACCAGATCCCTCAGCGTGAAGGTAAGGGGATAGACAAGCGTGCCTGCGTCCATGGAAAGCCCGGCGAGTGTGACGATCCGCAGGCTCGCGATGTCCGACATCATCTGGGCCGCCAGATAGCAGGCGGAGACGACCGCGATCGTCGAAGGCGAGGATGCCGGGCGTGCGTCCTTCCCCGGATCGGTTCCCGCCGGGAGAGAGAGCGTCACGGGATTATGTTGACGAGCCTGCCCGGTACGACGAGAACGCGCTTCGGTTCGGCCCCGCCCAGGATCTCCCTTATTCTGTCCAGCGAGAGGGCCGCACTCCGGACCTCGTCCTCCGTGGCGTCGACCGGAACGTCAATCCTGGCGCGCACCTTCCCCGCAACCTGCACGGCCAGCTCGACACTCTGCCGCACGAGGTCGGATTCGACCCATTCCGGCCAGGGCATCGTGTGGATGGAGGCGTCGCCGGTGGTGAAGCCGCATCGCCTGCCCAGCTCCTCGGAGATGAACGGAGTCATGGGAGCCATCATCACCAGCAGGTCACGCAGCGCCTCCCGCCATACCTGGAGGCATGTCCCCGCCTCCTCGCGGTTGGCGGCCAGGAAGTTGACGAACTCCATCATCGCGGCGACGCCGGTGTTGAACTGGAAGGTGTCGATGTCCTGGGTCACCTTCCGCACCGTGCGCGCGAGCTGGTATTTCAGATCCTTCTCGAAGTCGGCGTCGCGGGGCAGGAGAGGAGCGGCCTGGGTCTCCACCACGATGTTCCAGACCCGCCTGAGGAACCGGTAGGTTCCGGCTATGCCCTCTTCGCTCCATTCCAGCTCCGCCTCGAAGGGCCCCATGAACAGGATGTACAGTCTCAGGGCGTCCACGCCGTACTTCTGAACCATGTCGTCGGGCGTGACGACGTTCCCCCTGGACTTCGACATCTTCTGATGGTCCGCCCCCAGGAGCATGCCCTGGTTCAGCAGCACCCTGAACGGCTCCTGGAAATCCACCATCCCGGCGTCGTACATCACCTTGGTCCAGAACCGCGCGTAGAGCAGGTGCATCACGGCGTGCTCGGCCCCGCCGACGTAGAGGTCCACCGGGAGCCAGTACCTGACGGCCTCGGGATCGAAGGGCCCATCGGCGTATTTCGGCGAGGCGAACCTCAGGAAGTACCAGGACGAGCAGGCGAACCCGGCCATCGTGTTGGTGTCGCGCAGCGCATCCCCGCCGCAGTCCGGGCACTTCGTGCGGACCCACGAGTCCGCCCTGGCGAGGGGAGAGCGTCCGGTCTCGTCGGGCTCGTAGCTCTCCATGTCCGGGAGGGTCACGGGGAGATCGCGGTCGGGCACGATGCCGCAGGCCGGGCAGTGGATCATCGGGACGGGGGCGCCCCAGTACCTCTGACGGCTCACCAGCCAGTCGCGGATCCTGTACCGCATCGCCTTGCGTCCGTAGCCCTTCTCCTCGGCGCTGGAAGCCATGGCCTCCCGTGCCGCCGCGGAATCGAGGCCGGTGAACGGACCGCTGTCCATCAGCATGCCATCGGCGACCGTGGCAGCCTCCTCGACCCCCCGCGGCACACCACCGGGTGCGATGACCTCGCGGATGGGTATCCCGAACTTGCGCGCGAAGGCGTGGTCCCTCTCGTCATGGGCGGGGACGGCCATGATCGCCGCGGTGCCGTATCCGGCCAGGACGTAGTCCGAAACCCAGACAGGGATGCGTTCGCCGCTGAACGGATTGACGGCCGACGCGCCGGTGAAGACCCCCGTCTTATCCCTTTCGGCTGCGAGGGTTCTCTCGCGATCAGTCCTGGAGCGGGCGAGCTCGGCGTAGTCCCTGACGGACTTGAGCCTGTCCGGGGTGCAGAACCTCTCCAGATCCGGATGCTCCGGGGCTATCACGCAGAAGGTCGCCCCGTAGATCGTGTCCAGCCTGGTCGTGTAAACCGGTAGGACGGAGGTGCCCCCGGCGGGAAGCTCGACCACGAAGTCGACCTCGGCGCCCTCAGACCTTCCGATCCAGTTCCTCTGCATGGCCTTGATCCCCTCGGGCCAGTCGAGGCCGTCGAGATCGGCCAGAAGTCTGTCGGCGTAGGCCGTAATCCGGAAAAACCACTGGCGCAGGCGTTTGCGCGTCACTTCACCGCTGCAGCGCCAGCAGACGCCGCCGGCGGACTCCTCGTTCGACAGGACGATCCTGCAGGAGGGGCACCACATCTGGTCGCTCTCGTCCATGTAGGCCAGCCCGCGGTCGTAGAGGAGCAGGAAGAACGCCTGCGTCCACCTGTAGTACTCCGGAGAGCTGGAGTTGATCTCGCGATCCCAGTCGTAGCTGCACTCGATGAGCTTCATCTGCCTGCGGTAGGTGTCCGTGTTCGCCGCGGTCACCACGCTGGGATGCACGCCGGTCTTGATCGCGTACTCCTCGGCCGGCTGCCCGAAAGCATCCCATCCCATCGGATGCAGCACGTTGAAACCGGACATTCGCTTCTTCCGGCTGATCACGTCCGTCGGGATGTAGTTCCTGCAGTGACCTACCGAAAGCCCCGATCCGGACGGATATGGGAAGAAGTCCAGACAGTAGAAGGGTTCGGCTCCGGGCCTGGTGCCGGTGCGATACAGCCCGGCCTGCTCCCAGAAACTCCTCCATCTGTCTTCGATCGATCTGAAATCGTAGCCGTCCAAGGCGCAATCCTCCAGATGCCGGCCGGTTCGGACCGGATTATCGGTCTACGGATGCGTCAGACCTCCGGCGCCAGGGTTTCCTCTTCCATTTCCGCCGGCGTGACGATCCTGATTTCGTTTCCGTCGAGCTCGAATATGCAACCCGAAAGCTCAAGTGCGATGGCCAGGAGTTCCAGCTCCGCGGCGGGCGGGATCGAGCCGGATGCAGCCAGCTCCATTGCCTGATCGAGCGGCATCCTGGGTTCGAGAGACCTTTCCCACCCGATCTCGAAAACCGCCAGTCCCCCGCTTCCCTGCCTTATCCCTCCCGTTCCGTCCATGGGTCCGGGAAGCCGCCCAACGCGGATGGACGGAGTAGCCCCGTGCCCGGCCACCGAAATGCACGTCTCCATTATGTCGGAGATCAGACCGGCGTCCACCCTGACGACCGGGGGCTCGCTGCTCAGATCCAGATCCGGCGGCCTCCTGCCCTTTGCTATGCATTTCTGGACGAGCAGGCCGAGAATGTCGGCGGAGGGCACGCCCGCCGGGCGGGACAGAATGGCCCTGCCCATGTAGCCAAGGAGCCTGGAGACCCTTGCCAGGGAGGCCATGTCCAGCAGCAGGGACATCAGCACCGGGCGCACCGGATTGTCCCGGTCCAGCATCCGGGATATGGTGGACAGCTTTCCTCGTGCGTCGCGGGCCTTGTCGGGGAGCCAGACGGCCAGATCCCTGACGGCCCGGAGCCATACCGGAGATGCCGATGATTCCTCCGTGGGGACGGAATGCCAGATCAGCCGGGATCTGCCGTCTATCTCGAGCGGAGTTACGACCAGAACGGCCCTCCTCCCGGATTTGCCTGCGTCGAAGACCACGGAGCCGTACCCGAAGAGCCGCGCCTGCCTGGCGGTTTCGCGAATCTCGTCCGATCCCAGCGGCACAAGCCTGCTCACATGAACTCCGCCCTCCACCCAGATCCCCTCCACGATGCCGGGCGAGGTGACCATCCCCGCCTCGTCCGTGAAGAAGACCGTGGTTTCCTGCGGGGGTCCGCCCCAGTCCATGAGCCCGCGTCCGAGGGAGCAGGCCAGCGAGCCGGCGAGCGCGCCGGAGGCCAGATATCCGATCAGTTCGAGATTGCCGCGGGCGGCGTCATCCGTCAGCTCGAGCCTGGCGGAGTGTTCCGCAAGTCCGTCCGGAGCCGGGATCGACAGGGTCATCGTCCTCTCGCCGCGTGTCTTCCCCGAGCGGGCTTCCATGATTCCGTCGCCCATCGGGAGGATAGCCGTCACGCCGGCCGCTCCGGTGACGGCTGCGGTGAAATCCGCGAGCGCCGAAGCGAACTGCCTGGGGCTGGATGAGTAGGCGAGCCTGGATATGGCGCTGGTAAGCAGGCGGGTGTTCTCCGAGTGCCCCTCCTTCATCCGGCCTGCCGCAGCGTCGTCCAGCCTCATCCCGCTCAGGATGCAGACGTTCTCGGCCGAATCCCCGTCGGACCGCTCAGAGCGGAAGAGGCGCCATGAGCAGGCCGTCTTCGAACCGTCGGGCCTCCTCACGGTCCAGGTCGTAGGCGGAGAAAACTGGGTGCCGGCCATCTTCCTGGCCTCGGAGATGCCGCCCACGGGGCCGAACAGCATCTCGATGACACTGGTGGACCTCTTCTTCGCCGAATCGGAGTCGAGGCCCGTGAGATCCGCCATCTCCCTGTTCCAGTGGATGACGCGCCAGTCCTCCCCGAAAACGGCTACGGGGATTCCGATCCCTGCAAGCAGATCGGAGGAGAACTGCTTCTCCCTCTCGCTGGAGGCGACGAGCTGATCGATCTGCGACGCGCGCACCGCTGCCTCCAGCGAAGAAGAGATGTGGGCCGAGAGCATGGTGGCTTCGGCCAGGAAATCCTGCGCCTCCTCCATCGTGGGGAACAGGAGGACCAGGAACCCCCTGTCCGTATTCCCTGCGCCGATGGGAATGACATCGAGGCATTCCTCGGAGACAGTCCCGGGCCGGAGTTCGTCCAGCCTGATGCAGAGGCCGGGGCTTCCGCTCCATGCCGCCCTGGGAAGCCTCAGCTCGATGAAATCCTCGGGAAGCTGGAAGGACCAGTCGCCGGTGGATGCGGCCAGCCGGCTCGTTCTGAGCCTGTCCGGATTGAACAGCGCCGCCGCGGTCGCTCCGGAGAGCCTGGCCACGGAGCTTACGACGATGCCGGGTATGGCGGAGGGCTCGGTGCGGTTCAGCAGGTCGATGAACTGGATCATCCTGCCGTTCCTCGCAGTGTTCCGCTCGAGTGTCTCGGACAGGGTGAACCTGTCCGTGAAATCCTCGAAGATCCCGACGACCTGCAGGCTGTCGTCCTCCTCCGAGCGAACCGGCTTGAAGGTCTGAACTACTACGCGACTCCCGCCGCCGGGGAGGGTGAAGGCGACCGTGGAGGGGGGGATCTCCGGTTCGCCAGCCTGCAGCCGCCTCACGGCCTGGTCAAGGGAGGCGAAGCATTCGGCCGGAAGGACCTCGTAGACGGCGACCCCGGGGAGTCCCTCACGGACGCCGAAGATCCTCCCGAAGGCCCTGTTGGAAACCAGTACCCTGAGATCCTGGCTCAGCATCACGAGCCCCGTGGAGATGCTCTGGAAGTATGTCTGGTTCATTCTTCTGGCCGATCGCAGCCTCCGCTCGACCTCGAAGCTGTCCGAGGTGTCGACGAACACGCCGATCATCCCGGGTCCGCCCCGGGAGAAGACGGCTTCGACCCTCCTCCTGACCCCCGGCCTTATCTCGGCCCTGACGGTCTTCCCGTCGGCGACCTCGCTCATCACGCCGCTCCATGCGAAGAGGACCGGAGCAGGGACCAGCGATTCCAGGGACCGGCCGATCGCGGCCTCGGACTTGATGGGGATTATCCCCGTCATGGCCCTGTTCCACAGGCGTATGATGCCGGACGGATCGACACCGACGACACCGGTGCCGAGATCCTCCACCATCGAGTGGCTCCCGGCCTGGTCGCCCTCCAGGAACTCGAACACCGTCACGACGATCCCGCCGGCGGAGGGATCGAGGGTGAAGAGCAGGTTCCCGTACCCTGTCATGAGGGGGGTTTCCGGCGTGCCCGACATGAGAGAGGCCGAGAGGCCCTGGGGAAGCAGATGGAGAGGTTCCGAACTCTCCACGAGGGAACGGCCCTCGATGCCGAGAAGTCTCATGCAGTCGCCCGAAGCTTCGGTGACGCCGGCGGAGGGATTCCACACGAACCTAGCCCACGATCTGGTCGCTATGTCGGAATTCCAGCCGGTATTCATGGTTCAGCTCCCGGAGTCGCCCCGACAGGCGGGACTCCTGTGCGGCGAACTACCCGAAGGCCCCGACGCCTTCATGCGGGTCGTTCGGAGAGCTCCCCGCGGTGATTCCCGGAAGAGCGCAGCCGGATGATGGAACAGACTCCCGCGCTCCTCGATCCCGACACGCCTGAACGGGGTCCGGCGGGGGAGGCTCTTCCTCGGTCGGCTGCCGGATCAGGGCCGGAGTCCCGCCTTCACAGGGTCCAGTCGAGGCCGACGCTGCAGGATCCCACCTTGTCCGTGACAGTATCGAAGCCCTCGTACCCGAACGCCGTGGTCCGCCGGGAGCTGCTCTCGAACATGAAACCGCCCCGCAGAACCGCCCTGCCGATTGTTATCGCCGTGCCCATGGCAAAGCCCAGGTTGCTGCGGCTGGATTCGGAGCCGCGGTCCGAGAAGGACAACGCGCCCCCCAGAATGAATCCGGGATTGGGCGAAAAACGGCCGGAGAGCCGCCCGATGAAGGTATTCTTCTCTCCGGGATCCCTGATCTCGCCTTCCACTCCGATCGAAAAATCCTCCGCCGTCCCTCCCGAGTGGAGTATCGCTCCTGCGGCCACGCGCGGTGGGTAATGGTCGGAGCCGGAGGTCCATGCGACCGAGGCGGAGTTGAGACCGAAGGGGAACGTCGCGCCGGCATGGACGCAGAATCCGCTCTCGTCCCATCCCCATGTCGCCACGGAGTCCTCTTCGCCGACCCTGTCGTCGTAAGCGTACTCCAGATCGGCGGAACCGAAGCGCGGACCGGCGGAAACCCCGAGCGAGACCCACCTGGCAACACGGTACGAGCAGCCTGCGACGGCCTCCCAGAGGCCGCCGGAGGCTTCCAGGGCCTCCGCTCCCGTTATGTAGCCGGGGATCAGGGGGTTCTCGGCCAGATAGTGCCGCCCGTCGTAGCTCACGTCGCTTACCCTGGCCAGGCCGGCGCCCAGCGTCAGGGATCTCCCGGCCGGAATCCTCGTCGCCAGAGAGGTCGGGCCGAGGGAGAGGTAGCTCCTGGAGTGCAGTCCGATGCTGTCCTCGACATTTTCGGTGACGATCGCGGGGCCGATGCAGATTTCAATGCCCGGGGCGGAGACCCGGCCCAGGTTCGCCGGGTTCAGCAGCACGGATGTGGGTTCGCCGTAGCCGATGGCCATGGCTCCCCCGAGGAGCAGATTCCCCGCCCCGATGCCCGGCATGACGGTGCCGTCCGCGACGGCATCCTCATATCCGAACCCGTATGCCGAAAGGAAGGGTACAGACAGAACGAGCGCCAGCAAAGGCAGCGCCTTCATCATCTACCTCCTCCATCCACCCGTGGGCGGTTCCCTGGCTTCGGGACTGTCTGCCGGGCAGAGCGCCCGTCCGGCCTGTCGGGACCGGACGGGCGCACGCCTTCAGCTCTTCAGCTCTTTATTCCGCGTACGAAGTCGAAGCCGGCCTTCACGGCCTTCTCGTTCAGCTTCACTATGGCTTCGCCCGAGTAGAGCGAAGGCAGCAGCCTGATTATGTCATCGAGCGCGAACAGGCCGGTCGCCGCTGCGAAGGCGCCTGCGGCCACCATGCTCTGCACCTTGGTGTTGCCGAGTTCGTCGGCGAGCCCGGTGATCGGCACGGCCAGGACGCGGATGTCCTTCCGCGACGGGGTGACGTCTATCAGGGTGCTGTTGTAGATGAGCGTCCCGCCGGAGGCGACGATCGGCTCGAACTTCTCCATGCTGGGTCTGTTCAGGGCGATCAGCACATGGGGCTTTGTGGCCTCGGTGTCGCCGATGGTGCCGTCCTGGATCTTGACCGAGCAGTTGGCCGTACCGCCACGCATCTCCGGACCGTAGGACGGGAGCCAGGAGACGTTGTAGCCGTACTCCAGCCCGAGATTGGCCAGCACTACGCCTGCGGAGAGAACGCCCTGGCCTCCGAATCCGGCGATGCGGACCGAGGGATTGGGATATACAGGGGTCTCTTTCGGCCTCTCGAGCTTGACGCCGGAACCCTCGCCCAGCCCCAGAGTTTCGCGGACCCTGGCGGGATCGAGTTCGGGACGGGGCCTGACCCTGGGGGCCACTTCGGCTCCCCTGTCGCGGAGAGTTCCGAGGGGGTAGACCTCGAGCATGTGGTCCCTGATCCAGTTCTGGCTCTCGACCGCACCCAGCTTCCAGTTGCTGGGGCACATGCTGAGAACTTCGACGATCGAGAAGCCCTTCTTCTCCATGTTGTACTGCAGCGCCTTGCGGACGGCGGCACGCGTCTTCCGGATGTTGGCGATGTCGTGCAGCGACGTCCGGGCGATGAAGGTCGGGGCGTAGAGGGAGTTCAGCATCTCGGCGACCTTCATGGGATAGCCGTCGGTGGCGGGATTGCGGCCGTACGGCGTAGTGGTGGTCTTCATTCCCTCCAGGGTCGTGGGGGCCATCTGTCCGCCGGTCATGCCGTAGATGGCGTTGTTCACGAAGAAGACGGTGATGTTCTCGCCGCGGTTCGCCGCCTGGAGGATGTGGTTTCCTCCGATCGCGGCCAGGTCGCCGTCGCCCTGATAACTGATGACGACGCTCCCGGGATTCGCTCTGGAGACGGAGGTGGCGACGGCCGGTGCACGGCCGTGCGGAACCTGCAGGTTGCCGGTGTTGAAGTAGTAGTAGGCGAAGACGCTGCAGCCCACCGGACTGATGACTATCGTCCTGTCGGTGATCTCCAGATCCTCGAGGGCTTCGGCGATGAGCTTGTGGAGAATTCCGTGCCCGCATCCCGGGCAGTAGTGA
>MTKZ01077971.1_pt3 | contig 27463 bp, 28 predicted proteins | sample 1042781 | NCBI WGS metagenome assembly MTKZ01 (sample SAMN06212207, study PRJNA360539) | anaerobic digester metagenome | biome: Wastewater treatment plant; material: sludge; isolation source: anaerobic digester fed with sludge from wastewater treatment plant | place: Denmark: WWTP Viborg ... | reverse complement strand
TTTTTGTGGTGAGATTGGTAATATCCGTAGCGACCAGCCCTAAAGTTGGAAGATTAGCATTTGCGACAGCAATAAAATTTTCTGTTGAAGGAACGATATCACCCTCTTTTGTAGGGATATAATCTTTTGCAGGCATAAAAACACCTTAAATTAGTATAAAAATCCGTTATAACAATTTATAAATCCATATTTTTATTTCAAAATTCCATTAAAACAATTTCAAAGTCCCAAATTATATATCAAATATCCTTATAATCGTATCAAAATGAAGGCATAATATATACAAAATATCAACTAACATTTCAATATTGCAAACATACGAATATACATTCAATTAATTGTAACGAAAATATTGGGGAAAGGAAATATCTCTAAATTTTTGTTTTTAAATAGTTTATAATTTTGTATTAACAACAGCTATAACAGACCCGATAATATCAACAATCCTTAGCTTTTCAACTGGTGGTAGAATTGACCAACCGACTATGGCTATTATTGGAGANNGGGAGGCAGAAACCGAGAATGGATTTTCAACGATTCTCAATTGATTGCCACTGTTCAAATGGCAGGAGCAAATTCAAATTCTATGCTAATAGCTAAACTTGACCGAGTAGAAAAGCTACTTGCCACCCAAGAATTGAAAACTACTCTGCGGGGAAGTGATATTGATATAGCGTTGAGGAGAACTAACTTTCATAATATTTCAAGAAAGAAATAACATCAAATCTTTTGAAAATCAATAATCTTTACAGCTTCAATACCATAATAATCATTTGTATTGTTAAAAGTTTGCAATAAAACCTCAAATTCCATTATTAGAGGTGATTGACAAATTATCGGTTCGATTGGAATAATATCAACAAATGTATCATAATCTGTAAAAGGTAAATATGGATTTTGAGTTCTATTAATTTTAGGTAAAGAGTTTGACATCTCATCAGTTATAAAACCTCTAAAAATCATATCGATGTCACAGGGTTTTTCTTTATAAAAAGGGAATTTAGTCTCTTTTTTAATAAAACTTCCAATTATCAAAGTTTGATAACCAAAGCAATATTTCTCTATTATTTCAATCTGAGTTTTCAGTATGCGGTAAAGTTCTTTCCGTCTATTACCGAAAACATATTCCTTAATAAAATCAACTTCTGAAAATTCAATTATCATTCTTTAGAATCCTTATCTGAAACCGAAATAAATTTCCACTTTAGGAGATAACATTTTAAGCCAATCTTGAAGAATTTGACACGCATTTGGCACGTTTTTCATAACCCAAAATAAAAACCCTGACATAATCAGGGTTTTCAGGTTTCGTTTGTGGAGATGGCGGGAGTCGAACCCGCGTCCGGAGAGCTTCACCAAAAGCGTCTACATACTTAGTGCATCTACTGATTTTCGTGAAGTGGATTGCCGATGCACAGGCGCCACTCCCTTATCGAAAGTTTTAATTTCGCAAAGCACCCTTTCGAACAATGCTTTGCTATCCTGCCTTGGGCGACGTTTTCAGGAAAGTCCGGCAGGAGAAGACTTACCGAAAACGTGGCTGTCAATTATTAAGCAGCCATTGCGTAATCATAGTTGGCATTTGTTTTTCGCTCGGTTGTATTTACGTGCAGCACCGAACAAGCACGGTATGCAGCTTTTAGCTCCATCACCCCGTCGAATCCAGGTCATCCCCAATTTTCAAAGAACAATTTCTCAATATTTCAAGACGATATTTACACTATATTATTTGAAAAAATTATCTCTTATTTTTTCTGCTGTTGTTTCCGATGCATTTGCCGAACCAAGTGTGTTGCGAATTTCGGAATAAACACTTTGAATTAAACGAATTTTTTCCTGGCTACTAAGCAAATCTATTAATGATTTTGAAATACTTTGAGGATTTGCGTCTTTTTGTATGATTTCAGGAATAATTACTTTATTTTTCAATATATTAACTATCGAAATGTATTCCAAATCAATTAATTGTTTGCTCAAAATATATGAAAACACTGATGTTTTGTACACCATTACAAACGGCATTCCTGCAAGTGCAGCTTCTAAATTTGATGTTCCTGTTTTAACTATTCCAATTTTTGCTTTCTTCATAAGTTCAAGAGAATTTTCTTCAATCAGAACATTATTATCTTGCAAAAAACTGTTGTATAAATCAAGATTTGTATTCGCATTTCTTGCTAACGCAATTTGAAAGTCAGGATATGTCTTTTTCAAAAGCATAGCAGATTGAACGAATAACTCTAAGTGATTTTCGATTTCCTGTTGCCGACTGCCTGGCAAGAGAGCAATTATATTCTCTCTATCTGAGAAATCAGAAGGTATTTCTTTCAGCAAGGGATTATCAAGCAACGGATGACCGACAAATTCAGCATTTATACCAAATTGTTTGAAAAAATCAACTTCGAATGGGAAAACAACAAAAAGTTTATCAACAACAGATAATTTTCGGGCGCGATTTTTCCCCCAAGCCCAAAGCTGAGGAGCAATATAGTAAGCAACAGGAATATTCTGACTTTTTGCAAATTTAGCCAATTTAATGTTAAAACCAGGATAATCGACTGGAAGAAATAAATCAATTTTCTGATTAGAAAGAATATTTTTGCAATCTGACATTAATTTACGGAAAATATTGATTTTTTTAAGTACCTCCCAAAATCCTACAACTGAAATTTCTTGTATTGGAATAATAGATTGCAAGCCTTCTGCTTGCATTTTTTCACCGCCAATTCCTATAAATTCAACATTGCGAACAATTTCTTTCAACTTGCTCATTAGATGAGCTGCGTGAATATCACCCGATGGGTCGCCTGCTGAAATGAAGATAAGTGGCATTTTATTCGCCTGCAACTCTTCGCCAGAAACTTGACGATATTTTGGGGTCTTTGTATTTTGCTAATTCAGTCCATTGCGGATAAAATACTTGAAAATCCTCTCTACTCATTCGAGCATCTTTTGCGGGATAAAGCACTCCACCGGCATTTCTCACTAATTTATCGCATTCTTTCAATACTTCAAGCGTGCGTTTGCTCATTCGGAAATCCACCGCCATAGTTATTCCCTCTCTTGGGAAAGACATCATTCCTGGTGATTTAACATTCCCAAATGTTTTAAGCACCGTAAGGAATGAAGAAAGTCCCGAATTTGAAATAATTGTCATAATTTGCTTGATTGTCGAGAGGTCTTTGCCAAAAGGCACCACAAATTGATATTGCAAGAAGCCATTTTTCCCGTAAGCACGATTCCAATTATTGACTGCATCGAGTGGATAGAAAAACAGGTTGTAATGAACAATTTGCTTATGTTTTTTATGAGGTTGTTTATTATAATACAAAATATTAAAAGCATTTACAGTGAAATTATTAATAAAAGGATAATCGAATGGGAAGGGGAGAGGTGGTTTTTCTTTAAGTTCTTTGGGCAAATCGAATTCCTCAGGGTTTGCGTGATTTCCTCGATTGTATAGCCCTCTACCTAAATTTGCACCTGTTGCAGTTGTATCTATCCACGATACAGTGTAATCAAATTGGTTCTCAGATTCTGAGTTGATTTCAAAAAATTCTTCTATACAATCAAACTTTATTGTTTCCATATTGATAAATGGGCTCGGACATCTTTGCAGTTTGAAGCGCGCCCAGGTGATAATTCCTGTAAGTCCAAGTCCGCCTATTGTTGCCGAAAATAGTTCAGGGTTTTGCGTTTGCGAACAGATTATTTTTTCTCCATCAGTGCGGACAAGTTCAAATTCAAGCACGTGGCAACCGAAAGTGCCGCCCTTATGGTGATTTTTACCGTGCACATCATTAGCAATTGCACCGCCAACTGTTATATGCTTTGTTCCAGGAGTAGATGCAAGAAACCAACCACGTGGCACAGTAAAATTAAGTATTTCAGCAAGTGTTGTGCCTGCTTCGCAAGTAATTATGCCTTCTTCTTGATTGAAATCTATAAGTCTGTTACAACCTGACACATTCAATAATGTATTGTCAAAATTCAGACAACTGTCGCCGTAACTTTTAAGCAATCCTATCGGAAGAACCGAACCGTTGATTTTGCTAAAATCAGGTAGTTCGTCCCTCCAAAAAATGTTTATCACCTCTTTATGACTACCGATTGGATAGCGTCCCCAAGATTCAATATTATCAATCATAAACTTGCTCCCAGAACAATCAAAATTATCAAAGCAAAAATAAATAATCCTGTTTTATCTCGCAAAGTAAATACTATTGGGTCATCTGTCATTTTTCCACGCACTGCGATAAACCACATTCGGATTATCCAATACAAAAAGAAAAAGGCAACAACGTATAAATATATCGGATGTTTGTACAATGCAAGCACTTCTTTACTATTGACGTAAAGCATAAACACCAAAATTGAAATAAGTCCGCTACTGACGCCAATAGTTTTTATCAAGTTTATATCATCAATTATATATCCTCGTCCAGAAATTTGCTCGGTGCTTCCACCTGTTAATGAGTATAATTCGGTGTATCTTTTTATACAAGCTAAACTAATAAAGATAAAAACCGAAAAAGCAATTAGCCAGGGTGAAATCAATACGTCAACAACTGCCGCTCCTGCAATTAATCTTAATGTATATAACAACGAAAGAATAAGTATATCAACAACATAAACTCTTTTCAAATAAAAAGAGTAAAGTGTAGTCAAAACAAAATAGACTAACAAAATAAAATTGAACTTGCTCGGTAATAATATTATAGATGGAGCAAAACCTAATATTAACAGAAGTGGGAATAGCAAGAAACCAATTTTTGCTGATAAAGCTCCCGAGGCAAATGGTCTATTTCTCTTCGTAGGGTGCTGCCTGTCAGAAGAAATATCTAATAAATCATTCAAAACATACACCGATGAAGCAACGAAGCTAAATGAAAGAAAAGCGATAACTAATTTTACTGCATATTCTCCAATCGGAATTATGTGGGCAAGTAAAATTGGTAAAAAAATCAGAATATTTTTCACCCATTGGTAAATGCGTATTTCTTTTAAAATGAGTCTGAACAAATCAGGTTTGTGTCCAAAACAAATTTCAAGGTTTCCAATTGCTTTTGCTTTATTTAAGACTTTGTTGCCTGGCTCGACAAGGTAAGCTTTTCGGGCAGAACGAAATACCTCAATATCGGCAGAACTATCGCCAATGTAGTCAAATCCTTGCTCTCCGAATAGCTCTACCAGTTTATCTTTTTTATGACTACTGCGTAAATTAACACCGTTGCCTGAACCTAACACAAGGTCGAAAATCCCGAGTTCATCAGCGATTTTATCTGCTATACTTTGTGATGATGCTGTGGCAAGAACAATTTGACGACCTTTATGCTTTTCCGCTTCGATGAACTCAATTACCTCGTCTCTGTAAACTAATGTTGAATAATCAGGTTCGGCTATTTGATGTATTTTCTCTTTAAAAAACAATTTTCCTTGCAAAATCCAGAAAGGTAGAAGCAAAAGAATAAATGGCTTTCGTTTAATAGCAATTAAAGTTGAATCTAAAAGAGTATCACCTGCAATCAAAGTGCCATCTAAATCTACACAAAGTGGAATATTATTGAATTCTGAATCTATTTTATTCATATTTCATTTTTTGTGTTGAACAAAATTTTAATTTTTTCCAGGTCTTCGGGTGTATCCACACCAATTAGTGTTTTATTAAGAGGAATACATTGGAAACGGTAGCCATATTCCAGTAATCTTAATTGTTCCAGCTTTTCGGAGAGCTCAATTTTAGTTTGTTGCGTATTAACGAAAAATTCAAGTGTATTTGCTTTGTAGGCATAAATACCGATGTGGTTCCAATAAGTTTGTTTATCAAGCCATTCCTTCATCTCAAAATCACGCAAATGAGGAATAACAGAACGCGAGAAATACAAAGCTCGATTATTTTCGCCTACTGCAACTTTGACATTATTTGGATTTACTAATTCTTCATAATTTCTAATTGGTGAGACAAAAGTGGCTACATCAAACTCATCAGTGTTGAAGTTATCAATCAAATTATCTAAATCACTCCCGAAAAGTAAAGGTTCATCACCCTGAACATTAATGATTATATCAAAATCTTCATTAATTTGCTTATATGCTCGATAAATTCTATCTGTTCCTGTGGGAATTTGACTGCTTGTAAGAACGAAAGGAATATTGTATTTGTCGAGCACGCTTGAAATTCGTTCATCGTCGGTTGCAACGATTACCTTATCTACCCGTTTTGCTTGCATAATATTCTGGCAAACAAGGACAACCATTGGTAGTCCGTTGATTTCAGCAAGCGGTTTGCCTGGAAATCTGCTCGAAGAATATCTTGCAGGGATGATAGCTACGCTTTTCATTCTTGTTCGATAACTTTTGGCACTTTGAAAAAGTTTTCGTTCTTTTTAGGTGCATTCTTCAACGCTGCGTCCAGAGATACGGAGGTCTGGACAATATCCTGTCGCAAAACATTCTCGAAATCAGTAATTTGAGTAAGTGGCTCAACGTTGCTTAAATCAACTTCATTAAGAGTGTCGATATATTCAATGATTTCTTTGAATTGTTCTGAGAATAAATCAATTTCGCTTTCTTTAAAATCAAGTTTTGCAAGTTCTGCAATGTGCTTGACAGTATCTTTGAATTGCATAATATCACCTATATAATACTAAATTTTTACGAATTTATGCTTTGTTCAACATCATTATTTACGAAATCTTCTTCTTTGGGCAATACCTTGATATTTTCTCGTATGAAAAACAAAGCACCAACAATTACTTGTATAATCATATTAACTGCGTGAACCAAAATAGCATAAGCAAGAGCATCTTCATTTGAGATTTTATACAAATTCATCATTGCAACAGTTACAAGATAGTGATATATACCAATAGCTCCGGGAGTTGGTGCAATAGTTGTTCCAATTCCTACAACTATTAGCAAAAGTCCGGCATCCATAACCCCAAGATTTAACTGCTTTTGAAAATGGAATGTATAAAACATTATATACATTGGCAGTGCATACAAAAACCACAAAAGCAATGATTGAACAAATGTCATAAAATAATCGGAAGGTGATTTGATAAATTCAAAGCCTTTGAGAAAAGATGACAAAATTTGTTCAATCCTCTCATATTTTTTGGGGAAGAATGGCTTGACAAATATTTTAAGCAAATAGTGACCCAATTTTGTATAGACGCTAAGCAGAATAAGAATTAGCAATACAGCAACGGGAAGAACGATGAAAATTGTGATATTCTGATTTGTCATCCAGGGAAATGCCTGGGAGATAATATCTCTGCTAAAAAAGAAAACAACTGCAAACAGTATTAGCAAAAACAAAACATCAAGAAAGCGCTCAATGATTATAGTTGCAAATACTGCTGACCGTGAGACCACTTCACGCCTTGCATAAACAAATGGACGAACAAGTTCGCCACCGCGCGGCAAAATGTTATTTACGGCGTAACCTACCATAACGGCTGAAAACAAATTCCAGGTTGATTTTGCGTCTAATATTGGTTTTAGAAGAATTTTCCAGCGAACTGCTCTTACCCAGTGTGATAATAGAATAATCGGAATTGATATTATTACCCATAAATAATCAGCTGTCCGAAGAATTATCCATAATTTATAAAAATCTATATCTTTAACAACTGAATATATGCTTCCGACAACTATTGCAACAACGAGCACCCATTTTATTATTTCTTTGTAAATTTTGTTCATTTATAAAAAAAAACCGTCAAAAAATATCAACGCACAATTTTACAAATTACAAAAAAAGTATTATTCATTGAAATAAATAGTTATTTTATTATAAATTTGGAGGAGGGACGTTAAAATATCCATCATTTTTAATAATCGTATTGACAATTTCCGCCTCATCAATAATTTTGTCTATTACTTCCAGATGCTTCAATATAAAATTCAACCTCTCGTTTTCGGAGCGTATTTCAATTAGTTTTTGTTTTTGTTCTATCGTGAGACCAACTTTGGGAGCAATCTGAAACGATGGCTTTTCTTTATTCAAATCTTCTAAAATAATTGGCTTGATTTCAGGATTTTTCAATTTGCCTGAAATATTATTGAATAGATCGACAACTTTTTTTAATTTCTCGACATCAATTGAATTATCAATATCTTCCATAATCTGAACATTTGCAAGATAGTATGGTTTTTCGCCTGAAATGAAATTTTGGATTTTTACCCGATGAGTTCCAACCACCAAAATATCCATTCTTCCGTCTTCATATTTATGTATAATATCAGCAACAAGAACCATACAACCAATATCATATAGTTTCTCATTGTATGAAAGATTAATTACAAATGGGGATTTAGTNNTTATACCTTTCTTCAAAAATATGAAGTGGAATTGCACTCAATGGAAAAACAATTGTATTTAACGGAAACAGTCCAAATTGCATCGCTTAAACCCTTTTATGTCTAAACGATAAATAATAAAAAATGTTTGAATTACTCTTTCAAAAAATGAGCTCCACGATTTACTCTTTGTTCAAGAGTGGCATTTGTAACAGCAATTGCTGTTTGAACGCCATTTCGAAGCTCAATAATTGAACGCGTCATTTTTGCTTTTCGGTAGAATTGCTCAATTTCTGTTTGCAAATGTCGAAGTATTTGCTGTGCTCTTTGAAGTCTTTGCCTTGTTCGGATTAGCCCAACATAATTCCACATTGTATTTTTAATTGTAAGCCAATCCTGAACAATTAATGCGGGGTCAATGTATTGGTCTTCATCTACCCATTCGAAAATTTCAGGAAAATAGTTTTCATCGTCTGTATCTTTCGAAATATCCAGTCCCGCAGTCCAACCCCAAACTACGCATTCAAGCAACGATGTGGATGCAAGACGATTAGCACCGTGAACACCGGTGCAAGAAACTTCCCCAACAGCATACAACCTTCTGAGTGAAGTTCGACCATTTAGGTTAACTCCTACACCTCCACACGAATAGTGAGCGGCTGGAACAACAGGAATAGGTTCGTTTGTAATATCCACACCAGCTTTTAAGCAATTCTGATAAATTGTAGGGAAGCGATTTTTTAACCAATTAGAATTTTTGAAAGATATATCTAAATATACGCATGGATGTCCTGTTTCAAGCATAACCTGATGAATTGCACGAGCGACTACATCCCTTGGGGCAAGAGATTTAAGCTCGTGAAAACGTTCCATAAATGAATTGCCTTTATTGTCGATAAGAATGGCACCTTCACCACGTAATGATTCTGAAATCAAGAATGTATCCTTTTCGGAATAAAATGAAGTAGGGTGGAACTGAATATATTCAAGGTTAAAGCATCTTGCACCTGCACGCCAGGCAAGAGAAATTCCATCACCTGTTGATTCTATTGGGTTTGTTGTATGAAGATAAATTTGCCCAAGCCCGCCTGTTGCCAGAACTGTGTATTTAGCATAAATCGGAAAAGTTCGTCCCGTAAGATTGTTCAACACTAATGCACCAAAACAAGCAGGTTTCTTATAAATGTCCAGTGAATTTTTTGAGTGGTGTGATAAAGTAAGCAAATCAACTGCTGTATGATTTTCCCAGACCGTTATGTTTGGGTGCTTTGTAACTGCTTCAATAACTGCTTTGTGAATAGCTTTGCCTGTGTGGTCCTTGGAATGAATAATTCTTGGCTGCGAATGAGCTCCTTCAGCAGTTAAATCTAAATTATCATCACAAGTCTTATCAAATTCTACATTGAATTTTTCAATTAGCAATTCTTTCACTAATTTGGGACCTAAATTTGCAAGCTGGTCGACAGCAATTTCCCAACAATGTCCGTCTCCTGCATCCATAATATCTTTTTTAAGCTTCTGTGGTGAATCTTCTTCACCTGTATAGATAATTCCACCTTGTGCGTAAGGTGTATTGCCGCTCATCAATTCTTCTGTTTTTGTGATAATCAACACATTTCTTCCATTGTCTGCTGCTGTTATAGCAGCGATACAACCAGCAAGTCCCGACCCGATTACAAGGACATCAAATTTTGGAATTTCGCTACTCAAATTCGAACTCCATATGAATATCAACAGATTTAGCACTATGAGTTAGTGCTCCAATAGATATAGCATTTATTCCTGTATCGAAATAATTATCGATATTTGAAAGATTAATTCCGCCCGAACTTTCGATGAAAATTTGTTCTCCATCTGGGAAAGAACGAATAAACCTAACAGCTTCAATTGTTTGTTCTCTATTCATATTATCAAGCAAAAAGCCATCGACACCTATTTGCATAGCTTCTTTAATTTGTTCAATATTATCTACTTCAAGTTCAATTGGCAAATCTAAATTCTTACTTTTTGCATTCAACAATGCCTGGGTAATGGAACCAGAAGCAGTTATATGATTATCTTTTATTAGCAATCCTTCTTTTAGATTTAGTCGGTGGTTTGTTCCTCCACCACAGCAGACAGCATATTTCTCAAAAAGACGAAGACCTGGTGTTGTTTTTCGTGTATCCAGTATTTTAATATCATACTTTTGAACTTTCTGAACAAATTGACGAGTAATCGTTGCAACGCCCGAAAGTCTTTGCAAAATGTTCAGTAATACTCTTTCACGTGATAAAATATAACGAGCATTTCCTTTGAATGTTGCTATAACGGAATATTCGGGAACTAATTCGCCATCATTATAGTTAATTTGAAGTTCGCTGCAATTGCTAAATATTTTTTTTATAACTGGATTTCCGCATAGCACAAGTTCAGATTGAGCCTCGATATAACCTCTAATTATTTTATTATCAGAAACGCAAGCTAATGTTGTAACATCTTCATCAGCAAAATCTTCTCTTAAAAATTGCTCAGTCTTTTCTTCGATATAATATTCAGGAAGTTCTGTGATTTGTTTGTATTTAATCATTTCTTGCTTATCTCCAACATTTTTTCTAATGGACGAAGTGCTTTTAGTCGTAATTGTTCCTCAATAATTATCTGTGGTTCTAATTTTTCGAGACAGTCGATAATTTTATCAATTGTATTAAGCTTCATATATGGACAATTATTACAATTACAGCCGTCAATATTGGGCACTGTAATAAAAGTTTTGCTCGGAGAATGCTTTCTCATTTCATAAATAACTCCCGGTTCAGTCAAAATAATAAATCGATTACTATCAGATTTCTTGGTGTAGTTGATTAAAGCAGTAGTTGAACCAATGAAATCTGCATAATCAAGAATATTTTCCGGGCATTCTGGATGAGCAATTACCTCTGCATCGGGATTTTGATTAATTATTTCTATTAACTTTGTTTCAGAAAATTGTTCGTGCACCTGACAGGAACCATTCCAGAGAACCATCTGGAGTCCTGTTTGTTTAATTAAATAGCGACCTAAATATTTATCAGGTGCAAAAAGTATATTCTTGTGCTCAGGTATTGAGTTGATAATTTTCAGTGCGTTCGATGAAGTGCAAATAATATCTGACATTGCTTTTACTTCTGTCGAGCAATTGATATATGAGACAACGACGTAATCAGGATATTGCTCGACCCACTCTCTGAAACGATCAGCAGGAGCTGAATCAGCAAGAGAACAGCCCGCATTTAAATCAGGAAGGAGAACAATTTTATCAGGATTGAGAATCTTGGCTGTTTCTGCCATAAAATGAACGCCACAAAATACAATAACATCATTTGTTACTTCTTTTGCTGCTTGTGCAAGTGCAAGCGAATCACCTTTGAAATCGGCAATTTCTTGTACAATATCGTCTTGATAGTAATGCGCCAATATTACCGCATTACGTTCTTTTTTTAGTTTCAATAACTTATCTATTTTTTCGCTCATTTTTGCACCTATCAGGTTTCCTAAAACATCTAAATTAATCAATATTAATCAATTTTTTATATGATATTTGCTTTATTTTAACTTTTTTATCGTCATCTTTAAATTCAAATTTTGATTTACCTAAAATAAATTAATAATATAGACGATAAATAATAAAATATTGTCTTAATTAATTTTGGAGATAAAATGAAAGTTAAAGATATTCTTTCGAACAAAGGTCCGCAGGTATTCACAATAGGAGAAAATATGCCAATCAGCACAGCGATTGAGTATCTTGCAAATAACAAAATTGGTGTGCTGCTGGTGCTATCCGATGAAGGTAAAATTTGTGGGATAATATCAGAAAGAGACATTATTCGTGAATTTGCGAAAAGTAAAGAAGAAACATTGGATAAAAAAGTTGCAGATGTAATGACACGGCAAGTGATATTTGTCGAACCCGATGATGAAATTGAATATGTAGAGAAAGTGCTTACACAAAATAAAATCAGACATTTACCTGTTTTGCAAGATAAGAGATTAGTAGGACTTATATCTATTGGCGATGTTGTCAAAGCGGCACTGAGCGAAACAAAAACAGAGAACAAATATCTGATGGAGTACATTGGTGGTAATGTCAAGTAATTTCTCGATTGTTTTTTCACGAAAAAAGCATAAATTGCTATTTTAAAATTATGGCGATAAAATGGGATATACTACTAAAGATTTAGAGGCGAAAAAAGTTACTACTTTACGCTTACAAGAAATGAAGCGTACAGGTAGAAAAATTGCCTGCCTAACTGCCTATGATGCTTTAATAGCCGAAATTTTTGACGAATGCGGAATTGATGTTATTCTTGTAGGCGATTCATTGGGAAACATAGTTCAGGGACACGATACAACAATACCTGTTACGTTAGAGGATACGATTTATCATACGAAAGCAGTTGTTAAAGGTGCATCTCGGGCTTTAGTTGTTGCTGATATGCCTTTTATGAGCTACCAGGTAACAGCCGATGAAGCATTTCGAAATGCAGGCAGAATACTTAAAGAAACAGGTTGTGCAGCTGTGAAGCTTGAAGGTGGAAAGAACGTTACCGAAGCCGTTTCTCGTATGACTGACGCGGGAATACCCGTGATGGGACACCTTGGGCTAATGCCTCAAAGCATACATAAATTTGGTTCATATCGTGCCCGTGGAACTGACCCTGAGGAAGCTGAAAAGATTTTCAACGATGCTTTATTGTTAGAAAAAGCAGGTTGCTTTGCTATTGTTTTAGAGAAAATTCCTGCTGAATTAGCTAAAACAATTACAGAAAATGTTAAAATTCCGACAATTGGTATTGGGGCGGGTCCATATTGCGACGGACAAATACTTGTTTATACTGATATGTTAGGTTTAACAGTCGATTTTTCACCTCGATTTGTCCGACGTTATGCCAATTTACTCAATATTATCAAAGATGCTGTTGCCAATTATTGTAAGGATGTAAAAAATTCCAGTTTCCCTAACTTGGAGGAAAGCTATTAGTGAAATTATTGAAATTGATAATACTTTCTTTTACTATTATTATATTTTATGCTTGTACGGAAACAATTGGCACTAATTCCAAAGATATTATATTTCCGGAAGAAAATGTTAGTTTTCAGTTTCACGTTTATCCGTTTTTGAAGTTAAATTCCTCTTATGCAGGTTGCCATAGTGATGAAAGTGCAGCTGGTGGTATTATTCTTACTTCTTACAGCACTCTTTTTGCTTCTCCTGGAATGATAATAATTGGCGAACCTGACAAAAGTAAATTAATTCAAATTATAGAGAATAAATTACCTCATTTTACTCTTTTTTATCGTGGGAACATAACTGAAAATAATAAAAAAGGTATGAGAACCTGGATATTGGAGGGTGCAAAAAATAATTGATTTTGTTATGTAAAAAAAAATACATATTTTTGTATTCTATTAAGGTGTCGTAGCCAAGTGGTTAGGCAGCGGTCTGCAAAACCGCGAACGCCGGTTCGAATCCGGCCGACACCTCTTTTTTGTGAATATTATCGAAATAAAGGAACAATATGGGAACAACAAGCGACCTCCGTCCAGGTGCAGTTATCAAGTTTAACGGCGAAAACTGTTTGGTTCTTGAATCCGAACATAGAACACCTGGCAATCTACGTGCTTTTTATCATCNNTAAAAATGCGTAATCTACGCACAGGAAAATTGCTCGAAAACCGGTTCCGTTCGGGTGAAAGCATCGATTTTGTTCGTGTCGAAAAGCACGATTATCAATATCTCTATCGCGAAGGCGATAATTTAATTTTTATGAATAATGAGACTTACGAACAAGTACCTGTCAGTGCTGATATTTTAGGAGATGCAATTAATTATTTGAAAGAGAATCAGCAGGTTCAAATTGCTTTCGAAGACACAACTGTCCTGAGTGTGGAACTTCCACCAACAGTGAATTTGAGAGTTACTCATACAGAACCTGGCTTGAAAGGCGATACTGCAACAAATGTATTGAAACCTGCAACAGTAGAAACAGGTGCACAAGTGAGTGTCCCATTGTTTGTTAACGAAGGTGATTTGATTAAAGTAGATACTCGCACAGGTGAATATTTAGAAAGAGTAAAAGAATAGTATTAAAAACAATATTTATGAAAAAAGCAGTCTTATCAATAAGACTGCTTTTTTTATCTTTTTATTAAAGTTATTTTATCAATTTCTTATATTTAATTCTATGCGGGGTGATGTCGCCTAATCGTTTCTTTCTATTTTCAACGTATTCCGAATAAGTGCCTTCGAAGAAATACACCTGCGAATCGCCCTCGAAAGCAAGAATGTGAGTGGCAACTCTATCAAGGAACCATCTATCGTGAGTGATAATTACAGCGCAGCCGGCAAAATTATCCAATGCTTCTTCCAATGCTCTTAATGTGTTTACATCAATATCATTTGTAGGTTCGTCGAGCAACAAAACATTTGCTTCTTTTGTTAAAGTCATTGCTAAGTGAAGACGATTGCGTTCACCACCCGAGAGAACACCGCATTTTTTCTGCTGGTCTGCACCAGAAAAATTAAATCTTGCAAGATATGCCCGAGTATTGATTTTTCTACCACCAAGCACTACTTCGTCGAAACCATTTGAAACAACTTCCCAAACGGTTTTTTCAGGGTTCACTTCTGTGTGTTGTTGGTCTACATACGCGATTTTTACAGTATCACCTATTGTAATATTTCCAGTATCTGGTTGTTCAATTCCCATTATTAGTCTGAATAGTGTAGTTTTTCCTGCTCCGTTGGGACCAATTACTCCAACTATTCCTGCGGGTGGCAAATCAAAATTCAAATTTTCGAATAATAATTTTTCTCCGTAACTTTTCGAAACATCTTTTGCTTCGATAACTTTTGCCCCAAGGCGGGGACCATTTGGGATGTAAAGCTCTAATTTTTCCTCTTTTTCTTTTATATCCTCGTTTAATAATCTTTCATAAGCAGCAAGACGAGCCTTTGATTTTGCGTGTCGAGCCTTTGGCGACATTCGAACCCATTCAAGTTCATTTTCGAGCGTTTTACGGCGTTTTGCTTCGGCTTTTCCTTCAAGTTCCAATCGCTTTGCTTTTTGGTCGAGCCAGGAAGAATAATTACCCTTCCAGGGGATACCTTCGCCGCGGTCTAATTCGAGAATCCACCCCGCAACATTATCAAGAAAATACCTATCGTGTGTAACAGCAATGACAGTTCCTTTGTATTGCTGTAAGTGTTGTTCTAACCAAAATATGCTTTCTGCGTCAAGATGGTTGGTTGGCTCATCCAGAAGCAAAATATCAGGTTGTTTAAGCAATAATCTACATAGTGCAACTCTACGGCGTTCTCCACCCGAGAGATTGCCAATAATTGCATCAGGTGGGGGACACCTCAGTGCATCCATCGCACGTTCGAGTTTATTATCAAGCTCCCAGGCATCATATTTATCGAGCAAATCGGCAAGTTCTCCTTGTCTTTGTATTAATTTATCCATTTCATCATCGGAAAGCTCTTCTGCAAATTTTGCATTTACCTGTTCGTATTCTTTTAGCAAATCGGCAACTTCTTGCACACCTTCCATAACGATATCTTTTACAGTAGCGCTATTATCCAAAATCGGTTCTTGTGGCAAATAACCGACAGAATATCCAGGAGAAAAAACTACCTGTCCATCATAATTCTGGTCTTCTCCCGCAATTATTTTAAGCAACGATGATTTACCAGAGCCATTTAAACCTATAATTCCTATTTTGGCACCATAGAAAAAAGAAAGATAAATATCTTTAAGAACTTGCTTATTTGGTGGGTAAATTTTGCTAACACCAATCATAGAGAAAATAATCTTTTTATCATCTGCCATATTTATTCCTTTTTTTGTATGTTACTTTATTACAAAAATACGTATAAAACAGACGATAATATAAAAAATATTTGTTTATTAATAAAGATTATATTAATTTTGCGTCTCTTAGATGTTCTTTTGAGGAGAGGTGGCCGAGTGGCTTAAGGCAACGGTTTGCTAAACCGTCGTAGGGATAAACTCTCTACCGCGAGTTCGAATCTCGCCCTCTCCGCAAGAAAATCATAAAATGTTCTTACAATTGTGTCAATCTTTCAATTTTTTATTCTTTCTATAATAATTTTTTGAAAATTAAGTCTTTTAATTTATATGTTTTTGTTGTTTAGTTAGGTGTTACCGATAACTGTATTGTATTTAAGACTTGCAATTTAGAAAAAGTGAATTGTGAAATCGTTGATGAGATGTTTGTAGATACTAAACATATTATTTTTTGCAAACCACTGCTATGCATAGCTTTTCCATTACATTTATTAATTGATTAGACATATTTTCAAATGGTTTCGCTATGTTAAAATATAGTTCAGAAATTTTCTTTATACCTTTTACTTTCTTATGACTTGATCAATCTATTTCACGAGCTATTCGATAATAATCCCTGTCTTTTACTCTGTAAATTTTAATCATTAAGTATTTAATATTCGTCATTAACCTTAATAAATAAGCGTATTTGAAATTTAATAAATTTCGATTTGCAATCCAAAGTATATGTTAGAATATTTATTAGCAATTGTTTTGTCTTTAAAAATATGGAAGCAAAGTGACATTTAATAAAGAATCTTTAAATTAACAAGATTGCCAAGTATTGAATTTAGTCCGAGTGGGATTGCTTCTTGAAATTTATCTTGTTTATTTATATGGTTTAAATGTAAATGTTAATTCAAACAAATTACATAATCTTTGAAAAATTACACCATTATTATGAATAACAAGACATTCTCCAATATTTTTTTATTATCATCCCGTTATTAGAACCCTGTTCTCATAATCTAAATGTAAAACCTATTGTAAAACATTCATTAAAAACTCTTTATGGGGAAATTTCATTGTCATACACTATATTTCCAATGTATTGCAAGGAAATAAAATATATATCAAATGATGAAACAATTACTGTGGATAGTCTTGAATTACTAACTGACTTTAGAAATCCATTTTTAAAATCTAATCCAGATTTCATTTTTAACGAAAATGAAATCTCATCAAGGAATGTTTTGTAAAAGTCGCATCTTAATATTGCTGAAGGATTATTTATAAATTCTACATCGCTACTGGGAAAATCTTCACTTTCTAAAACAAAATTTTTCTTAAAAACTTGTTGAAATGAATAACCTATACCATATGTTATCTCAAATTTTTGATTTTCTGTTCTTGTCAATAAGCTATTTTTTTCGCCAATAAAAATTGTGTTGGTTAAAAATAATGGGTCACAAAAGTCAGTCTCTTTTTCTCTTATATACCCCTTTCTTAATTGAGTTTCTCCTTTTGACTGAAGAAATAATCTTATACTCGGAGTATCTATCAATTTTATTGATGGCATTAATGTAAAAATTAATAAATCCTGAGTTTTTTCAGGTAATTCACCATTTCTTACAACTTGACCATAATTAACAAATATGTCAGAATCAAAATGAAAATTATCTGAATAATAATTAAAGAAAAATTGTGCACTTGTGAGCCATTCTAAGTTTTGCGTTTCTTCTTGATGGCTTATACTATTAAATGTTGCGCCGAAATTCCCTCGTAATCCAAATTCGTAATTTTTCTCTTGAGCAAAAACAATTGTGCAATTAATAATCAATAACAAAAACACAAAGTGCTTATTCATAATTACCTCCTAATTTAAAATACGGGGAGTTGATCGTAAAAGATTAACTTCCCCGTTTCAAATTAATTATGTTTGTGCTTTTGAACTAACCGCAAACGTTCCTTTGTTAGATTTGCCTTTTATAGGTATCCAATGAAGAATAAGTTTATATCTAGGACCATCTTTTTGTTTTAATGTTATCGTTGCTTCATCATTGTCATATGCACCAGGAAAATCTTTTGGAGGTTTAATTTTAAGTTTCAATGTAAAGGAACTATTTTCAGGAATAAGTTTAAATTGCTCAGAAGGAATCGTAATACTAAATTCACCATTTTTATCAGTTATTGCTTTTGATTTTAGTATTAAATCAAATTGAGTTTTTTCTGCGGGACCAGAACTTTTACTATGTCCAGCAACTTTTGTTCTTTCAATTTTTTCTACAGCAATTTCAATTTTTTCCATTGGAGGATTATCTTTTGTCTTTTCTTGTGCTTTTAGCGGGAAATTTAATATTCCAGATACTATTATAATTAATGCGATTGTTAATTTAGTTGTTTTCATAATTATTACCTTTTTATTTTTAACTTAATAATTTAGTTACGAAACCGGAAACAACAGTTGAATAGAATATAGTTAAGGAATTAATTTTTCAATTTTTGTGCCTTCCATAAAATTGAAATATATAAATTTAAAAATGCATTACTTGCCCCTGATAGCTATCGCCAGTTTTAACAGCAGATCCTTTCCCTTGTTTTGCTCCTCTTTTTGATGTATCAGGAGCCATTATCGTATAGGTAGCATTCGGTTTTATAATTAATTTAACATCATTAGGCATTGTTTTGTCTTGCTCAAACAACAGAGTAAATTCATAGTAAGGACCTTTTGATTTATCTAATGAAAGTTTGAATTTGTTTTGGGCAATATGATATAAAAAATCTTTTGGTGGTGTTATAGTCATTGATATTGTTATGTTGGGTTTATCTTTACCTTGTTCTTCTAACACGTTGGAAAAATAAACGCCAAAATTCCCATTCTTACCAGTAATTAAAGAGCCTTTTTTTTGAGGACTAACTTCTAGCAGCACTTCCGCTCCAGCAACGGGGATTTGTGTAGAAGATTATGTAGTTGCATTAATAAATGCATCTAATGCTTTTTTAGGTGAATTGTTTTGAGAGGTTAACTCTAACTGCATAAATGCTGCAAGAATTAAGGTGGTAGTCAATAAGGTGTTTATTACTGTTTTCATTTCATTGCTTTTTTTATTAGTGATACAAACAATTATCGTGTAATAAAATATGAAATTATGAAAATTTAGCAAACTTTTAGTAAAAAAGCATTGTATTTTAATATTACCTGCAAATTGTTAAAATTATTTCCCATGGATTGAGAAATAGTAAAAACAATTGTAAATAAAAGTGGTATCGCAACTAATTTTTTTTTAGAAATTAACCATAAAAATTATTCTACAATCGAATAACTCCTGTAAAATAAATAGAATAAATGAACTATACAATAAAAAAATTATAAATTAATTTTAAGATTAATAACAAAAAAAGGCTGTCTTATGTAAACTTGACAGCCTTTAGCAGTAAACTAATGTAAGCAAAGAATTTATTCAACCTTAGCACCGATAANNCTTCACGAAAACCACTTTCGAGGTCGATTTTCTTGATTTTCTCCATATACCAGATAACAAAAGCACTTGCAATATAAATCGACGAAAAAGTTCCAAGAATAATACCGATAATCATAATAAAGGCAAATCCTTGAAGAACAGGACCACCGAAGATGAACAACGATAAAAGCGCTAGTAAAGTAGTGAAAACAGTGTTTACGGTTCGGCTAAGTGTTTCATTGATACTTAGGTTAGCTAATTTAATGAAATTCATACCTTTGTGGCGTTCTTTGTTTTCACGAATACGGTCGAAAATAATCACCGTATCATTAACAGAGTACCCTACAACTGTAAGTATCGCAGCAAGAATTGATAGATTAACTTCGAGATTTACAATCCCTAAATTGTTCAGAGTAACTGCAATGGAAAATGTCAAAATTACATCGTGGACAAGAGCGACAATAGCACCAAGACCGAAGATGAACTCAAATCTAAACGCAAGATATATTAACATTACAATGACAGCCAGAAACACTGCCCAGAAAGCTTGTGCTCTAAGATCACTACCGATTTTTGGACCGATTTTATCAACTTTCAAAATAGTAATATTCTCATTTGGGAATGCTTGGGTTAAAGCATTGGTAATTAGTTCTGGTGCGTTAGTTGATTCAATTGTTCTTATCAGGAATTGATTTTCTTCCCCAAATGATTTTATTTCTACATCTGTAAGTCCAGCCTTTGTAACAGCAGAGCGTATTTGGTCTGTTGGAATAGGTTTAGATACTGCGACGGCAACTTCTGTACCACCTGCGAAATCTATTCCGTACTCAACGCCTTGAATAATAGTTACAATAACGCAAGCAATTATCAAAGTAATAGATAAACTTACTAATAATTTTCTATATTTTAAGAAATTTATATTTGGATTTTTGAAAAATCTCATTTTTCACCTCACTAATTATATTGTTTAATTTTTGGTTGACCGAAATCAAACGAAGCAACACCTTTTGTCATAAAGATTTCGATAATTGCACGAGTTACAACAATTGCAGTAAATAAAGTACCTAAAATACCAATCATCAATGTAAGAGCAAATCCTTGAATAGGACCTGTTCCTAAGAAATACAAAATTGCACCAGTAAAGAATGTTGTAACGTTAGAGTCAATAATTGCGGAGAGAGCTTTTCTATATCCTTCATCGATAGCGGAACGCATCGAACGTCCGTTGTCAAGTTCTTCGCGAATACGTTCGAAAATAAGTACGTTTGCGTCCACAGCCATACCGATAGTTAAGATAATACCCGCAATACCAGGCAAAGTAAGTGTTCCGCCTAATGCTGCAAGAACTGATAATATAAGCGAAACATTGAGTAATACTGCGAAATCAGCAAGTGCTCCACCAACACCATAATACATTATCATATAAAGCACAACCAGAATAACGGCAATAAGCGACGCATTTAAACCACTGCGAATCGAATCCTCGCCGAGCGATGGTCCCACAACGCGTTCTTCAATAATCTGCACAGGTGCTTTCAAAGCGCCAGCGTTCAAAACAATTTCGAGCAAACGAGCTTCTTCTGCATTTGCCATACCTGTGATTNNTCCCACCGGTAATCTTGCTTTGAACTGTCGGTGCTGAATAAACTCTACCGTCCAATACAATTGCAATACGTTTTTTCAAGTTAGCGCCAGTAATGCGAGCCCAGCTTTCTGCACCATCACTGTTCATACTCATTAGTACAACTGGCTGGTTCGTCGTTGGATCGAATGAAGCACGAGCATTTGAAATAACTTCGCCCGTAAGTTCAGGTTCTTTTTTCAATGCATAAAAATCGAATATTTCGATATTTTGTCTTTGTAATAATCTTGTGTCAGGTTTTGCATCGATAGCAATTTCTAAATCAGCTGGGATTAAAGCTGCGACATCAGGTCTTGATAACATTACAAGTAATTTCGGAATTGAATCTTTTGGTATTCTGAAAATATACTCACCATCGGGGAATTGGTCGGAAGTATAATAAATTGGAACAATATTTTGATTTTGTCCAGGAACAAAGAAAGTAGAGAATAAAGTTGTAAATGGATGGTCAAGAGCATATCTACGTTGAGCTTCTTCGGGTGGAAGTCCTGCATAAGGATCGTTAACTGTATCCTTATCAGTTTTGGTAGTATCAGTTTTAGTAGTATCAGAGGATTGAGCAAGTTTAGCAGTATCTTGCTTGGTTTTCGGTTGCTCAACTTTTAAGGTGTCGGCTTTTAGAGCATCTAATTCAGCAATTGGTTCTTCGATAAGTCCTTTTCCTGCTTTTATTTTATTGCTAAGCATTTTATCTATCTTGTAAAATGCCTGAACAATTTCTTTATAGTTTCTAACTAATTTAAATTCACTGCGAGCAGTTGTTTGAAGAAGGCTTCTCATTTCATCTTGATTTGTTACACCTGGAAATTCGAGCATAATACGGCGTGAACCTTGTTTTTGGATATTTGGTTCGCTGACGCCATATTGGTCGATACGCTGGCGAATAACTTCTTGCGCCTGGTCAATAGCTTTATCAATGCTTTCGTTCAATGATGCTATGATTTTATCTTCGGACGCATCGCGTAAATCACCAACGTCGAAATAGTTCAACAATGATTTTCCTTGCGGGCGAGCTATGTTGTTGAAATAACGAAGGAAGATATTCATTGCTGCTTCATCAGATTTGGCAGCTTCATTGCGTGTTTTAGCAATAACATCTTTAAAAATTTCGTCAATAGTTTCTCTTTGTGCTGTTTCCTCAATTAGTTTTACAACATCGACTTCCATTGTAACATACATACCGCCACGCAAATCCAGACCTAACTTCAAACGGCGAGCTTTTGCAGTTTTAAGTGCTTCACCATACTGTTTTTTGAATGCTTTCATTATTGCCAGTGAATCAGTGCTATTTGTTGCTTGTTTAGCTTTTGCAATTGCTTGTGCCTCTTTTTCTTCCAACTTTGATGCTTGGTAAGTTGGGTAGAGTAATACTATTGCAGCTATCACTGGTACAACAACAAGTAAAATCTTACCGAAATACTTTTTCAATGAACATACCTCCAATATTTTATAATATGTTAATTATATCGAAAACAAGTTTTATCAAACTACAAATTTATTTATATTTACAATAATAACCAATTAAATTGTTAAAATAATGTTTGACTATTATGAAGTGTGATGTTGTCATTATTTCTTATAACACTAAAATTTTAGTTGCGAACTGTATTCAATCGATTTACAATACTTCTTTAAAATACGTTCAAAACATAATTGTGGTTGATAACTGCTCATCTGATGGAACAGTGGAATATTTGAAGACTAATTATCCAGACGTAATAATTGTAAAAAATGAAGGAAATTATGGTTATTCTTATGCTGTAAATAGAGGTGTTGAACAATCCAGCAGTGAATTTGTAATAATTTCGAATTCCGATGTAATTTATTTGGATAAGTCAATAGAAAGATTATTAGAGAAGTTATCAAAAAGTAAGAAAATTGCTGCTGCTTTCCCACGACAGATTTTCCCTGATGGCAGCTACCAATATTCTTACGGAGATTTTCCTATTATTTTAAGTGGTTTAAAAGAATTAACATTCATAAATCCAATAGAAAATTCATTGCGAAAAATCCTTTTCAATAAATTGAAGATAGATTTTCCAAAATTCTGTTTTGGATATGCTGACGGTGCTGTTTTAGCTGTAAAGAAAAGTGTTTTCGATGAAATAGGTGGTTTCGATGAAGACTATTTTTTCTATTCCGAAGATATGGATTTTTCCTACAGGATTAAATTATTTGGTAAAAGAATTGTCTTCTGTCCTTCTTCGCGTGTAATTCATTTGCGTGGAGCAAGTTCAACAAGCGATAGATTTTCGTATGAGACTACAAAAAAACTGCTTTTGAGCAAAGTTTTTTTTGCAAAAAAACATAATCTTCTTAATAAATTAAAGTTTTATGCTAAATGTCAAATTATTAAATCTCGAATTGTTAATTTATGCATCAGATTATTTCAAAATTCTGAAAATAATAGTTATGTCGAAAAGTTTCATCGGAATAATATCAAAGTCTGGCGCGAAATATTAGATGAATTGAGCCACTAAACAATAGTTTGTGGAGCTCGAAGTTTAAAAATAGTGATTTCAGGTTTGACACCAACTCTAAAAGGTGGTCCTGTTGTTCCAAGTCCTCGATTAACATATAAATATTGGTCGCCAACTTTATAGAGGCCAGCCCAATATTTATACACAAGTGAAGCAGGGGAAATTTCTTTTCCAACGATATTGACGCCAAATTGTCCGCCGTGAGTATGTCCCGATAGGGTCAAATCAATCGGCAATTTTCTTAATATACTCTTTTCCCAATTGTTGGGTTCGTGGCAAAGCATTATAATCGAACTCTCTGGGTTTAATCCTTCAAGAGCTTTATCGAAATCTGCATAATTTTGATTGCTCATTCCCGAGTTTTCTACACCTGCGATTTGAACAATTCCCTTGCCTGTATTTATCTGATAATTCGAATTATTTAGCAATTTTATGCCAACTTTTTCTAATTTTTGATTGAATTTGCTTATATTTTCTTTTCCTACGTAATAATCGTGGTTGCCCATACAACCAAAAGTGCCGTAAGTTGGATATAAATTATTAAGCGACGGCAGAATAAAGTCCAACTCTTCAATTCGAAAATTTACAAAATCACCGGTAATAACGACTAAATCAGGTTTAGCATCATTTATTGCTCGAACTGTTTTATCGATTAGTTTTTTAGATAGGAGGGACCCGCTATGTATATCACTAATTTGGACAATAGTAAATGCTCCATCTTTTATAGGGAATTTTGGCAGTTCTAATTCAATAATATGGAATTGAATTGAGGTTGTGTCACGAGTTAATCCTAAACCAGCAGAAAAAAATGGTATTGCAGCAAATGTCCAACCTACTGTTTCAATTGTGCGTCTTTTTGAATAATCTATTTCTGAAATATTTGAATGTTTAGCAATATTTTTTTTGTTTCTTATTGAAAATAATATATTTTTGAGAAAATTTATTAAATCTTTAATTAAGAGAAAAGGAGCAATAACTAATTTAGGTAAATACCATAAACTTGAAAAAATTAGGAAAAAATTGTAACTTAAATTAGGTGAGCTTGAATATAGCCGTTGTATGTTAAAAAAAAGTGATGAAAATATTGCCAGAATTGAAATGAAAATTGGGATTTTGTATGCTAACTTATTGAATTTTCGTTTTTTTGCATATTTAGTCCAATGAAACAAAACATAAGCTTCTATGATTATAGTAAAAGAACTAATAATAAGAATAAAAGGTATCCATCTATGTAAATTCATATACGATTTCTAAACAATGATAGAAATAATTAATAGAAATAGACGCAAATACCTACAATTTTATTTGAGTGCAAATTTATCGATACAAAAATATCGCGAAGTTGTTTTTTCTAACAATTCTTGTTTTTATTTTATAATTTTGTGTGTTTTTGCAATATTAGAATGAAAATTAATAATACTTTTATCAACAATAATAAAAAGTTCTATGGCAATTTTTAGTTTTCTTCGCTCAACTGTATTGAGCAAAATCGTAATGGCAACCACTGGTATTTTGTTGCTGCTTTTTATTATTGGGCATTTGGTGGGTAACCTTCAAATTTATTTAGGTCCCGAACCGCTTAATACTTATGCCCAATTTTTAAAAAGTATAGGGGAAATACTGTGGATTGTGCGAATAGTATTATTCGTTTCTCTTGTTCTCCATATCATCACTTCGTTGTATCTCAGCTCAATCAACAATGCTGCTAAGCCTGTGAAATATCAGGTGGTAAATTACGCAAAAGCTAAAATCAATTCACGTTCAATGCTTGTTACAGGAATTATGATTTTTGCTTTTGTTACTTATCATTTACTTCATTTTACTTTTGGAATTACAAATCCCGAACATTATGCTCAACACGAACTTACTGTTAAAAAAGCCTTTGTATTACCTGGAAACGTTTCCGAAGAGCAATTAAAATCGATGCCTAAAGACTGCTTCGTAGAGCAAAACATTTTAACTGAAAGACACGATGTTAATAAAATGGTTGTATTAGGATTTAGAAATCCATTTATTTCACTTGCATACATTGTTGCTGTTGTTTTGCTTGGTTTTCATTTAAGCCACGCAATTAAAAGTTGTTTCCACACATTGGGAATTACCGGACCGAAGTTTACCCCTTGGATGGAAAGATGTAGCACAATTTTCTCTATAATTATCACATTGTTATACATATCAATACCAATTTCTGTTCTCTTAGGATTGGTAGGAGGTGCAGTATGAAATTAGATTCTAAGATACCGAGTGGTCCAATTCAGGATAAATGGGATAAACACCGTTTTGAAATGAAACTAATTAATGCAGCGAATAAGCGCAAGTATAAAATTATTGTTGTTGGGACAGGGCTTGCGGGCAGTTCTGCTGCAGCTTCATTTTCTGAACTCGGCTATAATGTTGAAGTTTTTACCTATCACGACACACCTCGTAGAGCGCACTCAATTGCTGCACAAGGTGGGATAAACGCAGCAAAAAATTATCGCAATGATGGAGATAGCATCTGGCGACTTTTCTACGATACAGTAAAAGGTGGAGACTTCCGTGCTCGTGAAGCAAATGTCTATCGATTAGCACAGGTTTCTAATAACATTATTGACCAATGTGTTGCGCAAGGTGTTCCTTTTGCACGTGAATATGGAGGATTGCTCGATAATCGTTCATTCGGCGGAGCGCAGGTTTCTCGTACCTTTTATGCTCGTGGGCAAACGGGGCAACAACTTCTACTGGGTGCATATCAAGCTTTAATGAAAGAGGTTCAAAACGGCAACGTCAAAATTCACACTCGTAAAGAGATGATGGACATTGTTGTCATTGATGGAGTTTGCCGTGGTATTGTTACTCGTGATTTGATTACGGGCAAAATAGAATCACACGTTGCCGATGCAGTGTGTTTAGCAACAGGAGGATATGCAAATATATTCTTCCTTTCAACTAATGCGATAGCTTGCAATGTAACTGCAACATTCCGTGCTTATAAAAAGGGTGCTGGTTTTGCAAATCCTTGCTTTACTCAGATTCATCCTACGTGTATTCCCGTAAGCGGAGACCATCAATCAAAGCTCACTTTAATGAGTGAATCTTTGAGAAACGATGGACGAATTTGGGTCCCTAAGAAAAAAGGTGACCGCAGACCACCTAATGAAATTCCCGAAGATGAACGCGACTATTATCTCGAACGTAAATATCCAAGTTTTGGGAATCTTTCACCCCGTGATATTTCTTCGCGGGCTGCCAAAGAAGTTTGCGACGAAGGACGTGGTGTTTCTGCAACTGGTTATGGTGTTTACCTTGACTTTGCTGATGCAATTAAGAGGTTAGGTCGCCAAAAGATAGAAGAAAGATACGGAAATCTATTTGAAATGTATGAACGAATTACTGGTGACGACCCATACAAAACACCAATGATGATTTATCCTGCTGCTCACTACACTATGGGTGGTCTTTGGGTTGACTATAATTTGATGAGCACAATTCCCGGATTACACGTCCTCGGTGAAGCTAATTTCTCGGACCACGGTGCCAACCGACTTGGTGCAAGTGCTCTTATGCAAGGTCTTGCTGATGGATATTTTATTATTCCTTATACTATTGGGGATTATCTTGCAAAAGCAAAACTTGAAAAAGTTACTACTGAACATCCCGAATTCCGCAAAGCCGAAGAAGATGCTCGTAATAAAATTCATAAATTACTTTCAATAAAAGGCAAAAGAACACCGACTTCTTTCCACAAGCAACTTGGGAAACTTATGTGGGAAGATGTTGGTATGGCTC
>MTKZ01005643.1_pt1 | contig 27474 bp, 28 predicted proteins | sample 1042781 | NCBI WGS metagenome assembly MTKZ01 (sample SAMN06212207, study PRJNA360539) | anaerobic digester metagenome | biome: Wastewater treatment plant; material: sludge; isolation source: anaerobic digester fed with sludge from wastewater treatment plant | place: Denmark: WWTP Viborg ... | reverse complement strand
GGATCTTCTGCTCTCCGGTAAAACTCTTCCTGAAGTTGTTCAACGGAATTGTTGTTTTTAAGAAATTTCACCAGTTCGGCAAGCTGACCTCCCCAGCTTTGAATCAGAAGCTCCCCTAGTTTTTTGTCGGGTCGGGCCACATCTGAAGCATAATGATTCGGAAAACGTGCATACCACCAGATTCCGGTATAACCGAATTTCAATTTATCGAGCTCTTCCCTGTCAGCTGTCTCATACAGAATCACAGAACCGATCATCTTTTCATTATCATCAAGAATAGCTCCTCCGAATAAAAAGTGACCTGCTTTTCTTACATTTGCGATCTTTTCAAGATGCTCAGGCCTGCTTTTCAACCGCCGTTCAGGCGCCTCAGGATCAGTTGCATCATAAGCTATAAGTAAAAATTGCATATTTATATATTATTTCCATTTAACCTTTTTATGTTTCCGGTCACCTGCGGGTGTGTCAAAAGCCCCCCCTGGGGGGTTTGGGGGTAGATCAGGACTTTTGAGACATCCTCTACCGGTATGCGGCGTCCGGCTACCGGTATGCGGTTACCGGCTAATACCACATGCCGTATGCCGCATGCCACATGCCGCACGCCGTACACCGGAAGCCACATGCCGCATGTCGCACGCCGTACACCGCACGCCGCACGCCGCATGCCGGACGCCGGATATTACTATCTGACAAATTTAAGATATTTATTATACCTGCTAAATTGAACATCTTAAAATCCTTTATCATTTTTTATCTTTGCCGGTATCCGGACAAACAAGGATTTTGACGCTGTCGATTTTTTAAAAATTTAATATGTCAGATTTCAGGTCATTTCTTAACCCGGTTCGATTCTTCAGGGACCTCAGGCGAAGGGATCACAAACATGTTCTGGGGGCGCTTGACATTTTTAAATATATAGGTCCGGGTTTGCTTGTTACAGTAGGATTTACTGATCCCGGAAACTGGGCTGCAAATATTGCGTCCGGATCTGAATACGGATATACGCTTCTCTGGATAGTCACATTATCAACAATAATGCTGATACTGCTTCAGCATAACGTTGCACACCTTGGAATAGCTACCGGATACTGTTTGTCCGAAGCAACATCGATCTATACACGTCCGGCAATCTCACGGACAGTTCTTTCACTTGCAGTACTTGCATCAATTGCGACATCACTGGCTGAGATACTTGGAGGAGCTATTGCCCTGGAAATGCTTTTTAAAGTGCCGGTTAAGATAGGATCAATGCTTGTAACGATATTTGTTCTGATTATGCTCTTTACAAATTCCTACAGGAAAATCGAAAAATGGATTATTGCATTTGTCTCGATAATAGGTCTTTCATTCCTGTATGAGATTTTTCTTGTAGATGTTGACTGGGCCGAAGCAGGTATTTCGTGGATCAAACCTTCAATACCCCGGGGATCCATGCTGTTGCTTATGAGTGTCCTTGGTGCTGTAGTAATGCCACATAATCTTTTTCTTCATTCAGAGATAATTCAAAGTCGCCGGTGGAATCTTGAAGAAGACAGTATCATAAAGAAACAGCTGAAATTTGAATTTGCCGATACTCTGCTTTCAATGCTTATAGGATGGGCTATAAACAGTGCTATGATCATTCTGGCTGCAGCGACATTTTTCGTAAATAAAACCGAAGTAAATGAACTCCAACAGGCAAAAAGCCTGCTTGAGCCCCTTCTCGGAACAAACGCTGCTGTTGTTTTTGCAATAGCGCTTCTGTTTTCAGGGATAGCATCTACAATTACCTCTGCCATGGCCGGAGGTTCAATAGTCTCCGGGATGGTAAAGGAACCTTATAATATAAAAGATAACCATACACGTACGGGAGTTATAATCTCACTTATAGGTGCACTTATAGCAATATTTTTCACAAAAGATCCCTTCAGGGGTCTGATACTGTCACAGGTATTCCTTAGCATACAGCTTCCTTTTACAGTATTTGCACAGGTATACCTTACTTCCTCAAAGAAAGTGATGAGAAAATATGCAAATACAGGATTTATGACGGTACTTTTACTTATCATTGCATCAATTGTCACTTTCCTGAACCTCAGATTACTTTATGATATCATCTTCAATTAACCATTATCGCTATGCCGGAGGAAATGTATAATACCGGACTGGTCCTCAGCGGTGGAGGCACAAGGGGATTTGCCCACCTCGGAGTACTGCAGGCACTTAATGAAGAAAGTGTTTATCCGGATGTGATAGCCGGTGCAAGTGCGGGAGCTCTTGCCGGAGTAATGTACTGCGACGGGATCAGTCCCCGGGAAGCTCTGAAGATAATGAAAGGGAGCAGCCGGCTGAATTACATGAAACCAACAATGCCCCGTGATGGCCTGTTACAGCTCTCAGGAATCAAGAAAATCCTTGAAGATCATTTACACGCTAAAACTTTCGGTGATCTGAAAGTACCACTTTATGTGTCGGCTACAGATCTCAATAACGGCAAACCTGTTTATTTTTCAAGTGGTCCTCTGCTTGACCCGATAATTGCTTCAGCAAGCATTCCCGTGCTTTTTAAACCTGTAATTATTGATAATATTCATTATGTCGATGGCGGAGTTCTCGATAACCTTCCCCTGAGACCTATTGAAAAGCTTTGCCGCTTCACGATCGGTTCTTTTGTTAACCCGGTAGGAAAAGAAGAATCCCTGACAAGCCTGATAAAAATAACTGAAAGAACCTTCATGATTATGATGGCTAAGGAGGTAACTGAAAAATCAAAGAAATTCGATATTTTTATTTCGCCACAGGAACTTAAAAATTATGGTATACTGAGTCCCGACGAGGCAGATGCTGTCTTCAAAATCGGATATAAGGCAACCAAAGATAAACTAAAGGAACCAGAGGTACGGCAACTTATTGCTTCCCGGTTTTAGATCAATAACACAACTTGTCCCGCTTTAAGCGGGAGAGTTCCACTGAGATTCACAGAGTTCCACAGAGGTTCACTTGCGCCGCTGTGCCGCTGCGCCTCAAATTAAAAATAACTCGTCCCATCCCAGCAATGGGTACAAAGTTGTTCTTTAGGAAGGCCTATAGCAGTGATCAGATCATCCAGCCGCTGATATAAGAGTGAATCAAGTGCAAGATTCTCAGCGATCTTACCGACCATTTTTCCATACTTTTCCGAATCCGGATTGGAATATTCCTTTAATTCACTGTCATCTCCCCCAAGTTCTTTAACGGCTCTGCGGGCGGCAAGCTCCATGGGTGTACGGGACTGCGTGAAATTCAGAAAATCACAGGGATAAAGAAGTGGTGGACAGGCAATTCTCATATGCAGTTCTTTTGCACCGCATTTCCTCATGTCATTTGTATTATCCTTCAGCTGGGTTCCCCTTACGATACTGTCATCAATAAAGATCATTTTCTTACCTTTAATAACAGCTTTATTGGGTATAAGCTTCATTCTTGCCACAAGATCTCTCTGTTCCTGGAATGCAGGAAGAAAACTTCGGGGCCAGGTTGCAGTGTACTTTGAATATGCACGTTTATTGGGTATCCCCTTTTCATTTCCATAACCAATTGCATGTCCAACACCGGAATCGGGTATCCCGCATACAAAATCGGCCTGAACCGAATCGCGTTTTGCCAAAGCGGCTCCGCATCTGTAACGGCATTCATCCACATTTATCCCTTCATAATAAGAAGGCGGATAACCATAATATACCCACAGGAATGCACATATCTGCATTTTATCTCCCGGTTTCCTCAACTGTGTGTAGCCTTCAGCCGTTATCCGGACAATTTCCCCGGGTCCGAGGTAATATTCCGGATCGAAACCGGTGTTCGGGAAAGAACAGGACTCTGAGGCAATGGCATAAGCACCTTCTTTTTTCCCAATTATAACCGGAGTTCTGCCCAGCTTATCCCTTGCAGCTATGATCCCATCCTCCGTCAGGATCATCAGCGAACAGGAACCCTTAACATTTTCAAATACATTTTCTATACCTTCCGTAAAACTGTCTTTTTCACAGATCAGACTGGCAACAACCTCGGTGGGATTAATATTTCCTCCGAAATTTTCCGTGAAATGCTGTTTCTGATTTAATATATGTTCTTCAAGCTCTGAAATATTTATCATCCGGCATACCGTAACTATAGCGAAACGCCCCAGATGTGAAGTAAACAGGATCGGCTGAGGATCAGTATCACTTATTATTCCCATTCCGGAATTGCCTTTGAAATCCTTAAGATCTTCCTCAAATTTTGTCCTGAAATATGAATTTTCAAGGGTATGGATCGACCTCCGGAATCCCTTGCCCGGAACAATAAACACCATCCCGGCACGTTTTGTTCCTAAATGAGAATGGTAATCGGTACCGTAAAAAACATCCTGAACACAGTCTTGCTTTGAGATTACACCAAAAAAGCCGCTCATACAATTGATAATTAATATGTTAAGTAATATATTGCCAACTGTAAATTTAAGAATTGATCCGGATTTTATATTATAGAGAGTAATTATTATTTTTTATATTTTTGCAAACCATTCACATAATTAAAGATATCTATAATGGCGGAAACAAATTATCAGACTGACCAGACAAATAAAAAGAACACTCCTATCGGAATGATAGCACTTTCTATCATCCTTGCAGCCGCTCTTATCTTCCTTGTTGTAATGTATTTCGACCAGAAAAGTAAAATGGTTGAAATGGAAACAGTCCTGACCCAGGAAAAAGATTCACTGGCAAATGAATTAAAGCTTATGGTAGCTGCATATGATACCATGAAGACAAATAACGATACACTCAATGCCAACCTTGAAAAGGAAAAGAAAAGGATCATCCAGCTGCTCTCAATAAATGCATCAAATGCCCAGCTTATAAAGAAATACAGGAGCGAGATCACCACAATGAGAGAAATTATGAAGAGCTATATCGTTCAGATAGACTCTCTTAATTCACGTAATAAGCTGCTTGTGGCTGAAAATACACAATTCAGACAGGAGATTGCAAAAGTTCAGAATACTAATGTCCAGCTCGAAAAAGAAAAAGAAGAACTTACGACAAAGGTAGTGACCGCGTCTGTCATTCAGGCTAAAAATATTACAGCAGCAGCCCTGAACAGAAAAAGGAAAGAGACAAACAGAATAAATCTGATGGAATCACTCAGGGTATGCTTTACCCTTAGGGAAAATGCGATTGCCGGGGCCGGACAAAAAGAAGTATTCATGAGGGTTATAAGACCTGATTCACTGGTCATTACAGGAAGCCCTGACAATCTTTTTGATTACAGGGGAAATAAAATAATCTATTCCGAAAAACGTACAGCCGATTATATGAACCAGGATCTCGAGATGTGCATTTTCCTGTCCAATACCGGTGATTTTATTGTAGGGAACTACAGCATTGAGCTCTATCTTGAAGATAATAAAATTGGCCGGACAACATTCTCGCTGGCAAAGAAATGATTTCCACTATGATGGTGGCATTATAAATTCGGAAATAATATTATCCGATATCATTTTACCCTGATTCGTAAGGATCAGGTTTTTATTATCCTGCTTCATCAGGCCGTAATCAATAAATTTACCGCTGAGATTTACTATATAATCGTAACCCTCTTTTTCAAATATCTTTTCAATATACTCAAGATCAATACCCCACATTGTCCTCAGAGAAGTCATCACATATTCATTGAATTTGGTCTTTATATCAAGCTCTTCTCTTTCAAAACTGGGTATTCCGGAATTAGTCGATTTAATATATTTTTTAATGTCTCTGATATTCCACTGTCTTGAATAACCGTTAAATGAATGTGCAGATGGCCCGAGTCCCAGGTAAGGTACCTGTTTCCAGTAATTTGTATTGTGAATCGAAAAATATCCAGGCTTTCCGAAATTCGAAATTTCATAATTAATGAATCCTGCCTGACTTGTTTTTTCCAGAAGGATATTAAATTCAGCCGTACTTTCATCCTCATCGATCTCAACAAGAGTTCCTTTTTCTTTCATCCTGTTAAATACAGTTCCGGGTTCAATTGTCAGATGATATGCTGAAAGATGTTGAATATCAAATGCAAGAGTTTTATCAAGGCCGGATGCCCATTCAGTGGTACCCATACCGGGAATCCCATAGATAAGATCAACAGAAATGTTCTTAAAGCCAGCTTCTGAAAGTCTCATCAGTGAATCATGTGCCTGGGCTGCCGAGTGTCGCCGGTTCATCATTTTAAGATCTTCATCACGCCACGACTGAATGCCCAGACTGACTCTGTTAACTCCGGTATCAGCCAGTTCCTTTACATAATCCTGTGTCACATCATCAGGATTCAGTTCTATTGTTATCTCATTTTCCTTTTCGACAAAGAATCGTTGCCTGAGATGATCAAGCAGCGACCCTATTTCTTTTGGACTGAATACAGAAGGGGTTCCTCCTCCCAGATAAATTGTAGAAACAGAATACCCTGCCAGATAATCAGACCTCAAATCCGCTTCTTTTCTCAAAGCACTTAGAAACAATGAATTATCATCATGGGAAATGACATGATAAAAATCGCAGTAATAACAAAGTTTCCTGCAAAAAGGGATATGTAGATAAATTCCTGCCATTGGTTTAGAATGCTTTCACAAACACAAAGAAAAACAATTGATTAGAATTTTCTATGATTTAAGATGACTAATTAATACATTTGCCGCAAAAAGAAATGAACATTCTTAAAAATAATATCTATACTATCACTGTTTCACTGATCATTTTGTATCTGAGCATGGCTACTCCCAGTACTTTTGTAAGGTCTGGTTTTTTTGATATACCCCATTTAGACAAATTTGTTCATTTTGGCCTGTATTTTCTACTTATGGGAACAATGATACTGGAACACAGACGTTCGCTTACAGACACCAGAAAGCTTCTGTTAATGGCTCTTATTCCTTTTTTCTTCGGCATTATTGTTGAATTCATGCAATCGGAATTCACAAGAAACCGTAAAGGAGAGATACTGGATATGATTGCCGACACAGGCGGAGTATTTTCTGCTCTGTTTCTCTGGCTGTTTTTCAAGCCATATCATTTTCTGAATAAATCTAAATAATTATCTGATCAGACTCGCCGGCTTTTCTCACCAGATCATTTATTGTTTTCTTACTGAAAAGCTTCACAAGATCTTTTCGTATCGAAGAATAATCATCGTGAAGGGCGCATTTTTTCCTGTGCAAAGTAACATATGATCTGCATGTGCTGTTATGTATTATACAATTACTGAAAATATCATCCCCTTCTATTGTTTTAATTATTTCAAGAAGGGTAATATCTCCCGGATCTTTTAAGAGCGAAAAGCCTCCATGCGGACCTTTAAGTGAGATGAGTATCTTACGCTTGGCAAGCTGCTGAAGTATCTTTCCAAGAAATGGTGCAGGCAGATTCAGATCTTTTGAAATAGTAATTATATCAGTCATCTTTTTCCCTTCAGGCCGGCTGGCGAGATACATTACTGCCCTGATACCATAACGTGATGAATTTGACAGCATATCAGTACAGTTTTAAAGGTATTTTATCAATTCTTCTCTTATGTCTGCCACCTTCAAAATCAGTTTCAAGAAATACCCTGACTATCAGATAGGCCTCCGATTCTGAAATAAATCTGCCCGGTAATGCACATACATTAGCATCGTTATGTGCTCTTGCCAGTCTGCTTATTTCTTCATTCCAGCATAATGCACTTCTTATACCCTGATGCTTGTTCGCAGTCATATTTATTCCATTGCCTGTACCGCATATTGAAATACCCAGCTCATATTCACCTGCTGCAACCGCTTCGGCCATCTTATGACCAAAATCAGGATAATCAACCATCTCTTCCGTAAATGTCCCGAAATCCTTAACTTCATATTTCTGCTTGTTAAGAAAGTCAAGAAGTTTCCGCTTCAGATAAAATCCGGCATGGTCCGATACTATTGCAATTTTTTTCTTTTTCACCGTCTTATATTAAATATTCACAAAGTACATCAAATTTAAGAACCATCTGATCCTGTTAATAATTTGTAGAAAACCTGTAGTTAAAAAGTGTAAAATTCTTAATTTTTAAAATATTTCCCGGTTTTAACCGGAATTAAAACATTTACAGGAAACTTTTAATAAAATAATGTCAGGAAATAAACCTTAAATGAACATTTAAAAATATAAATTTGTTTCATTACAGCTACTGATATGTTATTATTAACATCTGTTAATTAAAACATCAACGTCCTGATTATCAAAAATGGTATATTTTTTGAACTGTTGAAAAGATGTTTGCTTTATAATAGTTGCGAAAAAAACAATAAAAGTCTTCTTAAAATTCAAACACAATTAACAGCATATTATAACCATCATAAATATTAATTATTATAAAATAATGTTATATATATGATGTTACTTTACATGAAAACAAATGAAAGAGCAGAAAGATATAGATTATATACGGGAAATAAATAAAATCAGAAAGGAAAAGAATGTAATTATCCTGGCTCATTATTATCAGCTGCGGGAAATACAGGATCTGGCCGATTTTGTTGGTGATTCCCTTGCACTTTCGCAGAAAGCCGCATCAAATGATTCAGACATTATTTTATTCGCGGGAGTGAAATTCATGGCTGAGACAGCCAAAATTCTTGCACCTGAGAAAAAAGTACTCCTCCCCGACATTAATGCCGGATGTTCTCTTGCAGATTCTTGTAAAGCGGAAGATTTTAAGAAGTTCATTGATGAAAACCCCGGACGTACTGTTGTAACATATGTAAATACAACAGCTGAGATAAAAGCCTTATCAGATATAAGCTGTACTTCATCCAATGCGGTTCAGATCATTAAATCCCTTCCTGAAAATGAAAAGATAATATTTGCACCGGACAGGAACCTGGGTAATTATGTTATGAATGAAACAGGGCGTGACATAATTGTATGGAATGGAACATGCCATGTTCATGAAGAGTTTTCAATTGAAGCAATCTTAAAACTAAAATCAGAAAATCCGGGATCAAAAGTAATTGTACATCCTGAATGTGAATTACCGGTAAGACTGGTTGCAGATTATATTGGTTCAACGGCAGGTCTTCTTGATTTTACGAAAAGAGATAATGGTGAAATTTATATAATTGCAACTGAGCCTGGTATCATTCATCAGATGAAGAAGGCAAACCCTGATAAGAAGTTTATTCCTGCACCCCCCAGAGATTCAACCTGTGGATGCAGTGAATGTAATTTTATGAAAATGATAACTATTGAAAAGATTTATAATTGCCTTAAGGATGAAGAACCGGAAATAATCCTTGACAGCAAACTAATTTCTGATGCCCGACGTCCGATCTTCCGGATGCTGGATATTTCAAAAACCCTTGTAACAGGTAAATGATGAAAAAGACTTTGATAGTTTTTGTTTTATTTATTTCTGCAGTCGCAGTATACCCTCAGGGAAATGAGCTTCTCAGTGACGGATATCATGTATTCAGATATCCTAACGGATCAGTTTCAAGTGAAGGACTTATTAAAAACGGTAAGCCTGAAGGATACTGGAAAAGTTATTATGTTACAGGTGTGAAGAAATCCGAGGGTAAACGCACAAGTTTCCTTCTTGACAGTATATGGATATTCTATGATCAGGTAGGAGATACAACTGAAAAAATCAGTTACCTGTTCGGTAAAAAGAACGGCTATTATTACAGGTATAAAAAAGATCCTGCAACTGGTATTTATCTATGGTCAAAAGAATTATATGCAGGCGACAGGAAAGAAGGTACTGCATATTTTTATTATCCCGACGGAAAAGTTCAGCAGACAATAACTTACAATGAAGGGAAAAAAGAAGGATTAGCTAAGGAATATGATAAGAAAGGAGAGATAATTACCCTCCTTGAATACAATAATGATTTTCTTATCAGCAGGGAAAGGATAAACAGGACCGATGCAAAAGGTTTAAAACAGGGTGAATGGAAGGATTTTTATCCTTCTGGCAGAATAAAAACAGAAAGAACATTTAAAGATGACCTTCTTCATGGTTATTATAAGGAATACGACAGCAGGGGAATGCTTACAGTTACAATGTTATATGATAACGGGGCAATTGTTAAATCAAGGGTTGAAGATGAACCTGATATAGAAATTGTTAACAGGTACGACAGCGATAATAAACTGATTTATAGCGGACCATACAGGAATAATGTACCTGTTGGAACACATCGTGAATTCTCAAAAGATGGTAAGGTATCCAATTCATTCATTTATAACGATAATGGTTTGCTGTTATCAGAAGGTATAGTTGATGAGGCCGGAAATTCAAACGGAAAATGGAAGAACTTTTATCCTGACGGAAAGATATTGTCAGAAGGGACATATACGGACAACAGACGTACCGGAACATGGAAATTCTATAATGCATCATCGAAGCTTGAACAAACAGGTTCATATAATAACGGCAGGCCTGACGGATTATGGAAATGGTATTATGACAACGGTGCAGTCCTGAGAGAAGAAGAATATTTCCAGGGTGAAAGAGACGGGATCTATGTCGAGTATTCATCAGAAGGAGATATTATTGCACAGGGCCAATATACTGACGGTGAAAAGAATGGCAAATGGAAGATCACCACGGGCGATTATACTGAAGAAGGGAATTACATTATAGGCCTGAAAGACGGACAATGGAAATCCTATTACAGTAATGGCACCTTAAAATTTAAAGGGAATTATCTCCAGGGCAATCCGGACGGGCAGCATCTTTATTATTATGATACAGGGAAATTAAAAGAAGAACAGTATTACAGAACAGGTATAAGACAAAGAACCTGGAAGAAATTTGATGAAAACGGAGCGCCTTTTCTGACAATTACATATAAGGATGATGTTGAAGTTAGTATTAACGGAGTGAAAATAAATCTTCCTGAGAGCGATACAAAGCTTATAAAATAGTTACTTTGCTTCATGGATGAAAGCTTTAACATCAGGAAAGAATCCGATTCAGCTAACGACCAGGAAATAGACAGGCAGCTCAGACCTGTTTCCTTCAACGATTTCAAAGGACAGCAACAGGTTATTGATAATCTTGTTGTTTTTGTTACTGCTGCAAAGCAAAGAGGAGAATCGCTCGACCATGTATTGTTGCATGGTCCGCCTGGCCTTGGAAAAACAACTCTTGCCGCAATAATCTCAAATGAACTTGGAGTAAATCTCCGGGTAACATCCGGTCCGGTTCTGGATAAACCGGGTGATCTTGCGGGTCTTCTGACAAATCTGGAAGAAGGTGATGTACTTTTTATCGACGAAATACACAGACTTTCACCAGTAGTTGAGGAATACCTTTATTCAGCCATGGAAGATTACCAGATTGATATCATGATCGATAAGGGGCCAAGCGCAAGATCAGTACAACTTAATCTCAATAATTTCACGCTTATTGGTGCAACAACAAGATCCGGGCTGCTGACAAGTCCCCTCAGAGCAAGATTCGGAATAAAATTTCACCTTGAATATTATGATCATGATATACTTACCGGAATAGTGAACCGATCGGCAGGTATAGAACATAAAGATAGATGAGATTGCAGCTGTTGAAATTGCGAAAAGAAGCAGGGGAACACCAAGAATAGCGAATGCCCTTTTGAGGAGGATAAGGGATTTTGCACAGGTTAAAGGATCAGGAAAGATCGATATAGATATAACAAAGTATGGCCTTAATGCACTTAACATTGACCAGTACGGACTAGATGAAATGGACAACAGGATATTATCGGTCATCGTGAATAAATTCAGTGGAGGGCCTGTAGGTTTAAATACTATTGCAACAGCTGTGGGCGAAGAAAGCGGAACTATTGAAGAAGTCTATGAGCCGTTTCTTATAAAAGAAGGATTCCTCAAAAGAACACCCAGGGGTCGTGAGGCAACCGAACATGCATATAAGCATCTTGGTAAAATTTACAGGAATGATCTTACGGGAACACTTTTCTGAAATGTTCAGGGCTTAAGTTCAATCAAAAACATTACTTATTTTTTCAAGTCCCCTGGCATCCATTATCCTTATCCTCCTGCCGGTAAGTTCAACAAGCTTATCCGCCTTGAATTCAGATAAGAGCCTTATCACAGATTCTGTTGCTGTCCCGATAATATTTGCTAGTTCTTCACGGGTCAGAGAGATCTTGAGATAATTCTGATCATCAAGTCCAAAATCATTTATAAGAACAAGGAGGATTTCTGCCAGCCTTTCCCTCACTGTTTTCTGGGCAATATCTGTGATGAATGAATTTGCTTCCCCAAGCTCATGACATGCAAGCTTTAACAGTTCATGGGCAAAGACGGGATTTGATCTGACGAATGATATCAGTATATCAGAAGGAATAAAACACACATTGCAATCTTCAATAACCTTGGCTGATGTACAGGCAACCTCATTACTCAGGACACTTCTGTAGGCGATTATATCCCCGGGTTTTGCAAAGCGGATGATCTGTTCTTTACCGTCAAACCCTGTTTTAAAAACCTTGATTATACCGCTGTGGATACAGTAAAATCCGCTTATCCGGCTTCCTTCCCTGTACAAAACGTCACCACGTCTGAACTGGCGGAACTCCTTCTTAAAATTGATCATATCGCCTTCTTCAGCTGTAAGGTGCCTGAATATAGACCCTGTTTCAGCTGAACATTTGTCACATACCGGAACTGAGACATCATGCTGCTTCATCTGCGTAAATAATTACACTTGTTAACAAAAATCTGAATTATAAGTTCAAACAGTTAAAATGAAGTACTGAATTGTCCAAGAAACCTTATATCATTTTCAAAGTAAAGCCGGAGATCATTAACCTGATATTTTAACATTGCAGGTCTTTCAATGCCCATGCCGAATGCGAATCCTGTATATTTTGCACTGTCAATATTACAGGCGTCAAGGACGGCAGGATGAACCATTCCGCAACCTAACACCTCAAGCCAGCCTGTATATTTACAAACATTACATCCTTTCCCCCCGCAGATAGTACAGCTTACATCCATTTCCCCGGAAGGTTCAGTAAACGGGAAGTATGATGGCCTGAGCCTTATTTTTGTATTCTTACCATACATCTCCCTGGCAAAGAAAAGCAGAGTCTGCTTGAGATCGGCAAAGGATACATTTTCATCAATATATAAACCTTCTACCTGGTGAAATATACAGTGTGCCCTTGCAGATATTGCTTCATTCCTGAATACACGGCCCGGTGAAATCGTCCTTATCGGAGGCTTCTGATTATGCATAACCCTAACCTGGACAGAAGACGTATGAGTACGAAGCAATATATCTCCGGGATTTGAATCCTCTGAAGAAATCCTTGAAATATAAAATGTATCCTGCATATCCCTCGCCGGATGCTCGGGAGCGAAATTTAAACAGGTGAAATTATGATCATCATCTTCAATTTCAGGACCTTCAGATACTGTAAAACCTATCCTCTCAAATATTCTGATGATCTCATTCCTGATTATTGAAATAGGATGACGTGATCCTAATTCCCAGGGATAACATGGCCTTGTAAGATCATTTTGTCCTGAACTGGCTGAAGAAAAACTTAACCGGTTTTTAAAATCGTTATATTTATCAGTTGCAGTTTGCTTTAATTTATTAAGAATCTGGCCAATATTCTTTTTATCGGAAGGAGAGACATCCCTGAATTCTTCAAAGAGATCTGAAATAATACCTTTTTTTCCAAGATATTTAATACGGAATGTTTCCAGCTCTACAGGATCATTTATCTGAAGGGAATTAATTTCGGTGATTAAAGAATTTATTCTGGAAAGCATTTATAAAAAGTTTAGTATTAATATATTTTTATTTGGAAATAATTTTCATTTTCAATATCCTGATATCAGACAGAGGGCGATCAGTATTATCAGTCTTTACGGCAGCTATTCTGTCAACAACATCGAGGCCTTCAGTTACTTCACCAAAGACTGTATACGTTCCGTCAAGACGGGGTACACCACCCAGGGTTGTGTATACTGATCGTTGATCCGCGGGAATTTTGTAGCTTTCATTTATTGTCAGATATTCAAACATTTTAGCCGAAGCCTTTTCCTGTATTTCACCATCAGAAACCTGGATGCCTGAAATTCGTGCACTATCGGAAATCTCCCTGAGAAATTTTATGAACATTGCCTGCTTGAGGTTATTATTAATCCTTTGTTCAGCCTGGTTAAGATCGGTTTCTGTGAGCTTTGTCCCCTGAACAATATAAAACTGTGTTCCTGAAGACCTCATTTCCGGATTGACTTCATTGCCTTCACGTGCTGCAGCAAGGGCTCCTTTTTTGTGAAAATATCCGGAACGGAACTCCGCAGGAATTGTATAATTTGAAATAGAATCTAAACCCTGCGGTAAACCGGATTGCCTTGTTGTGGGATCACCTGCCTGTATCATAAAGGAATTTATGACACGATGAAATAATACTCCGTCATAAATGCCGGAATTTACAAGCTTGGTGAAATTATTCCTGTGAAGCGGAGTTTCGTCATAAAGCCTGATCTTGATATCTCCGAGCGTGGTCTTAATGAGGACTATCGTATTCTCATTGCTTCCTGTGGTTTTACAGCTGACAAGAATAAGGAATATTAATAGAAGAATCGGTTTTAATCGCGGTTTGTTCATGATTGTTACAATTTGATAAACATTATAGCCTGATAACCTGCGTAAAGATATCTAACTTTAAGCATCATTGTAAAGAATGATTTTTAAAATAAGCTGAAATTGATTTATTTGTTATTTCGAAAAATTAAATTCTTACGACTATCTTTGCATTCATTTTAATAAAGTGAACGAAGTCAGAGTTTTAGCAAAACAAACCTTGGTCTACGGTTTTGGAACTATCGTTCCGCGATTCCTTAACTATGGAATACTCACATTTTTGTATACGAGGATATTCGACAAAGGTGAGTATGGAATTGTTACAGAACTATACGCATGGATGGTATTTCTGCTAATAATTCTGACATACGGAATGGAAACAGGTTTTTTCAGGTTTTCGCAAAACAAGGAAAATTATGAAAAGGTATATTCGACTGCTTTAATAAGTTTATTCACTTCTTCATTGCTGTTTGTGATCCTGGTTTTTGTCTTCATTAAACCTGTTTCGACTTTATTGAAATACAGTGAAAATCCTGAATATATTAAAATGTTTGCTGCTATAGTAGCTATAGATGCATTTGCAGCCATTCCATTCGCACGATTAAGAAAAGATAATAAACCGGTTATATTCAGTCTGATAAAAATTCTGAATGTGATTTTCACCATTATCGCTGTTGTTTTTCTTCTTTTCATAGCGCCTGATATTTACCAAAGGAGCAACGGATGGTTTTCAAAAGTCTATGATCCGGAATATGGCGTTGGTTATGTATTTCTTGCAAATCTTATAGGCAGTTCTGCAACGCTCATATTATTGCTTCCTTACATTATAAAAATCAAACCTGTGTTCAGAAGAGATATCTGGATTAAGATGGTCAGTTATTCCTTCCCTCTGATGATAGCTGGTCTGGGCGGCGCAGTGAATGAAGCTCTTGATAAGATAATATTAAGGAGAATGGCAGCTAATGGAGATGGACTTGAAGTACTGGGAGAATATGGAGCAGGTTATAAAATTGCAGTGCTGATGTCACTTTTTATACAGATGTTCAGATTTGCAGCGGAGCCGTTTTTCTTTGAAAGAGCAAAATCAACCGGAGCAAAGGAAACATACGCTTTTGTAATGAAGTTCTTTGTAATTTCGATGATAGTGGTATACCTCGTTATTAATCTTTATATTGCAGGATTCAGTCTGATAATCGGGGAATTATTCAGATCTTCAGTAATTGTAGTACCGATTGTAAGCATGGGATATCTTCTTTACGGAATATATATGAATCACAGCATCTGGTATAAATTAAATGATCTGACAAAATATGGAATTTACATTACATTTACCGGTGCAGCAGTTACCATTCTTATAAATGTAATCTTTATTCCTGCCTATGGTTATATGGCATCAGCATGGGCTCATATTGCATCTTACGGAAGTATGATTATACTATCTTTCATTCTGGCTGAAAAACACTTTAAAATAGAGTACAGGATGAAGGAACTTATCCCTTATTTCATACTGGCAGGCATGATTGTTATTTTTTCAAGGATTTTCAAATACCCGGGTTTAATTGCTGAAATTGCTATAAATACGGTATTAATTGTTCTTTTTATAATATTCGCACAGTACAGAGATCATTTTTTGACAGTATTTTTCAAAAAAAGTTATAAATGAAGATCAGGATAGTAAATAAATCCGGACATGATCTGCCTGAATATTCTACAATTGCATCGGCCGGTATGGATGTCAGGGCAAATCTTGAAAAAGATGTTATAATTAGTCCGGGTAAGAGAGCATTGATCCCAACGGGTTTGTATCTTGAGATCCCTGTGGGTTATGAAGCCCAGATAAGGCCACGAAGCGGACTGGCGATAAATAAGGGAATAAGTATATTAAATTCTCCGGGGACTATCGATTCGGATTACCGTGGAGAAGTTTGTATAATAATGATAAACTTATCTGAAGAAGATTTCGTTATAAGAGATGGCGACAGGATATGTCAGATGGTGATAAGCAAACATGAGAGAGCTGAGTGGATAAAAGTTGATGTTCTTGAAGAAACAGAACGAGGTTCGGGAGGATTCGGTCATACTGGAAAGAAATAAGAAATGAAGAAAAGATTGTTATTAAATATTTGGGTTATAATCCTCATCGTTAGTTCCATAACTTCATGTAATAAGAAGATTACGCCGGCCATTAATGATATAACCAGGGGAAAAGAGTATGATTCGGCAGTGTTTGATTATGTATTTGTTGAGGCTGTAAAGCAAAAACTTATGGGTAACAACGGCGAAGCTCTGAAATACTTTGAACAATGTGCCAAACTTAATCCCTCAAGCGATGCAGTTTACTATCAGATGGCTCAGATAGTACTCTCAGGAGGCGATCTTAAGAACGGGAAGAAATTCGCACGTAAAGCGGTTGAGATCCAGCCTGATAATCTATGGTATCTGATGATGCTCTCGGGAGTGTATTACCAGGAAAGGAATCTGGACAGTGCAATAGTGTATTATCAGATGGCAGTTGAGAAATACCCTGAAAAGGAGGAACTGCTGCTGGCGCTCGGAAATCTTTATTCTGAAAATGAAAAATATGATAAGGCAGGGATAATTTTTAACAGGCTTGATAATAAATATGGAATTAATGAAACCTCTACACTGGCAAATGTGAGGAATCTTATAAGATCGGGAAAATATAGTGAGGCTCAGGTGCTTGTTGAGAAACTGCTGAGGGATTTCCCCGACGAATTGTTATATAATGGTTTACTGGCGGAAATATACAGGCAGAAAGGAGAAAACGGTAAAGCAATGGAAGTCTACAATATGCTGTTGGAACGTAATCCTGATAGCCCGGAAACTTTATTATCACTATGCGATTTTCTTATAAGTGATAAAAAATATGATGACCTTATACAACTTATTAATACTGTTGTAATTAATGAAAAAGTAACAAGGGAAGATAAAATTTCGTTATTCGCAAAAATCCTTGAAACTCAGGATCTGGTAAAAATCAAGGAAAAAGAGCTGACTATGTCACTGATGATTTTAGAGGCTGAATATAATAATGATGGAATTATCGAACTGTTAAGGCCCGAACTATTAATTAAGGTGAATAAATTGAAGGAAGCAGGGGAAAGACTCGAAGAGATTATAGCTAAAAGACCTGAGAATTATTTTGCCTGGGAAAAGCTTTTACTTGTGTATCTTGATGAAAAGGATTATAAAAACCTTGAAAAGAGAGGAGCAGAATGTGCTTTAAAATTCAACAGATCGTTTATTGCAAAGATGCTTTATGCCGCAGGTGCAACTGAAAACGGTAACTATGATACAGCTCTTGAGGAAGTAAGAAAAGCTGAAATTCTGGCCGGCGACAACGAAGAAATGCTATTGCAGGTATTATCGACAAGAGCAGATATTTACTATAAAATGAAGGACTTTGAAAAAGCATTTGAAACTTTTGAAAATGCAATGAATAGTAATAAAGACGATCTGACAATTCTGAATAATTACGCATACTACCTTGCTGAACAAAACCTCAAGCTAAAGGAAGCCGAAGAAATGGCAAAAAAAGTCATTGAAAAAGAAAAAGATAACTATACATTTCTGGATACCTACGCCTGGGTACTTTACAAAAGAGGAAAAATTAAGGAAGCAGAAAAGATTATGCAGTCAGTAATAAGCAGAAGTGAGAAAAGCGATGCTGAATTTTATGAGCATATGGGTTTTATAAAAAGGAAGAGAAATAACTGTAATGAGGCTGTTTTGAACTGGAAAAAGGCAATAGAACTGGACAGCTCCAAAACCGAACTTTTAAATGAAATAGAGAAATGTCGTGGAAAGAGATAATATTAATAGTTACGGTCATTTTATCCGGTTGTACTGCTGTTAGGAAGGCAAATGTCACTATACCAGCGGTCAGGAACGTTGAAAATGATATGAGCCTCACAGAAAGAATAATTGGAAGTAACCTTACAGCTAAAGATTTCAACATTCTTAAAGCTAATGTTGAAGTAATAAACAACGGAGAAGAACAAAAATTGATCGCATCGATAAAGTACAGAAGAAACGGAAATTATCTTGTCACTATAAGGAACCGTTCAGGAATTGAAGCTGCAAGAGCGATGGTAACGTCTGATACTGTATTAATTAACGACAGGATATACAGAAGACTATATTGTGGATCAAGTGATTATCTTTCAAATAAATACGGAGTTTCAGCTGATTTGTTGCCGCTTGTATTCGGGGATTATCTGGATGGACTTACTGAGACAGAGGTTCTCAAAGATTGCAGCAATGGCACTTCGGAAATTCAAGGGTATCATCATAATAAAGAACTATGGTATTCATTGGATTGCAAGAGTGCTAAAGTCACCTCTGTTACTGTTAGTGAGAAATATGGTACGGCTGGTATAAATATGAAGTTCGGGAATTTTAAATCGGAGGGAAATTCATTATACCCGGGACGTATATCACTTGAAGACGTATCAGGGAAAACAAAAATTCTGATTGAAATTATATCAATAGATTTTGCTGATCAACGCGAGCTGGAATTTATCTCTGGCAGAAACTATGAAAGAATTATCTTAAAATGAAAGTTTTAAGTCTTTTAAATATTATTATATTCTTTTGTTTTGGTGTTGCAGCAGCACAGACAAAGGCAGAGCTTGAAGCACAGCGGCAAAAGGCAATGGAAGAAATTACTTACGTCGATAACATGTTGAAGAGTACCGCAAAAGAGCGGAAGGAAAGTGTCCAGGCCTTAAGAATAATAGTGAATAAAGTTAATCTCAGAGAATCGATAATTAATGGAATGAATGAAGAAATATCACTTTTAAATGAAAGGATTGGGATCAATAAAATTGCCCTTGAGATGATGGAAAGCGATCTGGAGGTCTTAAAAAAAGACTATTCACTTTCAATAATTAACTCCTACAAGACAAAAAAAGTAAATCCTGATATGGTATACATATTATCATCGAGAGATTTTAATCAGGGATATAGAAGACTGAAATATCTTCAACAAATTACAAAATACAGGAGAAACGAATCTGAGATTATACGGGAGCTTAGGGGACAGATAGAAAATACAAAGAAAAGACTGGAAAGCGATCTTAAGTATATTTCAGATTTACAGATGAAGGAAATTCAACAGAAAGATCTGTTAAAAGGTGAACAGGCAAGAAAGCAAAACATGGTGCAGTCACTTGGAAACAGGGAAAAACAGTTAAGGAGAGAACTGGAAGATAAGAAAAGAATAGCAAAGAGGATAGATGCTGAAATTGCGAAAATCATTGAAGAGGAGAGAAAAAGAGCATTAAAAAGTGATATGACTCCTGAACAAAAACTCATCGGTGAAAATTTTCAGGAAAATAAGGGAAGATTACCATGGCCTGTCGAAAGAGGGATTGTTACTTCACATTTTGGAGTACATCAGCACCCTGTACTTAAATATGTGACGGAAGAAAATAAAGGAATAGAAATTACAAGTAACGGTAAGATTAATGCGAGAAGTGTATTTAAAGGTGAAGTATCGGCAATTTCTGCTATTGCCGGTGCAAATATCACAATCATTATCAGACATGGTACATTTCTGACTGTATATAGTAACCTTGTGAATGTAAGGGTAAAAAAAGGAGATAAAGTTGAGACAAAACAGGATGTTGGAGAGGTTTATTCCGATCCGGGTTCGGATAATAACTGTATTTTAAAGTTCATGATATTTGAACAAAAAAATGCCCTGAATCCTGAAGAATGGATTTCAAAAATTTAAATTGTACTGAAACATATTTTGTGTAATTTAGTATAAGGAATTTAAATTGAGGAAATGCTAAAAACAGTAAGAATAGGATCGGCAGTTGAAAATCTCAGAGTGGTGGAGAATGCAATAGATACCCTTACAAATGATGCAGGAATAAGTCAGGACAGCTATGGAAAAATCCTTATAGGAACTTTGGAAGCAGTGAATAATGCAATTGTTCACGGAAATAAATCAGATATTAAAAAGTATGTTGATGTACAATTTCTTCTGGAGAACAATAACCTGATTGTAACTGTTACTGATGAGGGTAAAGGTTTTAAACCATCAGAAATCCCTGATCCCACGTTACCTGAAAATATCGAATTGCTTGCAGGAAGGGGTGTTTTCCTGATGTCAAAGCTGGCTGATGAGATAGAATTCAATAATATTGGAAACAGTGTTTCAATGACTTTTAAAATTTAATCATTTGAAAATTAACGTATTTTACGATGATATAAAATACCGTATTAGGAACGTAAAGAAAGTTAAAGAATTAGTGATTAAGGTCATCAGGAATGAAGGAAAAATTCCGGGTGACCTTAATTTTATTTTAACAGGTGACCTTAACATACGGAAAATTAACAGAGAATTCTTAAAACATGATAACTTTACTGATGTTATAGCATTTGATTATGGTATCAGGGAAATTGTAAGTGGCGAGATATATATAAGTAAAGATACTGTAAAACAGAATTCGATTAACTATAAAGTTAGTTTTAAAGAGGAGCTGTTAAGAGTTATAATACATGGGACTTTACATTTATGCGGATACCGGGATAAAACTGTAAAGGAAAAGGAATTTATGCATTCTTTGGAGGATAGCTGGATTTGTAAATATAATGAATGGTAAATGGCGAAATTCATTTATGATATTATAGTAGTAGGAGGGGGACATGCAGGTTGTGAAGCAGCACATGCAGCTGCAGTAATGGGTGCAAAAACACTGCTGATAACCATGGATATGACCAAACTGGCACAAATGTCATGCAATCCGGCAATGGGAGGAATTGCGAAGGGACAGATAATTCGCGAAATTGATGCGATGGGAGGAATGAGTGGAATTGTGACAGACCGAAGCATGATCCAATTCAGGATGCTAAATAAATCAAAAGGTCCGGCAATGTGGAGCCCAAGAGCTCAATGTGACAGACAGAAATTCTCTGTTGAGTGGAGAAAAGTTCTGGAAGGCACGAAAAATCTTTTTATATGGCAGGAACAGGCTGTTAAGCTGATTTTGGATGGAACAAGGGTAGGAGGAGTGGAAACTATTTTAGGAACTGAATTCAGATCAAAAGCTGTTATACTTACAAATGGGACCTTCCTGAATGGTATGATTCATGTTGGGTTTAATAAGATTACAGGTGGAAGAGCAGGTGATCAGGCTTCTGTGGGTTTAAGCGAACAGCTCAGAAAGTCAGGCTTTATTGTAGAAAGATTAAAAACAGGAACAAGTGCAAGAATTGATGGTAGAACTATTGATTTCGCCAGGATGACAGAACAAAGAAGCGATAATGATATCCGGAAATTCTCATTTATGTCAGAAGCGCTCCCAATAAAAGAAGAAAGAAGCTGTTTTATTACTCATACAAATGAAAAGGTTCATGATGAACTGAGAAAAGGACTTAAATATAGTCCGCTGTTTACAGGGAGAATTAAGGGCAGGGGTCCGAGATACTGCCCAAGCATAGAAGACAAAATAGTTACCTTTAGTGAAAAAGATTCTCATCAGCTGTTTATTGAACCCGAAGGGACTGATACGATAGAATATTACGTTAATGGATTTGCAAGCAGTCTGCCACTTGAATATCAGTTAAATGCACTCAGGCTTGTTGAGGGACTCGAAAATGTTGAAATTTTCAGACCTGGTTATGCAATTGAGTATGATTTTTTTCAACCAACTCAGCTCCGGCATACACTTGAAACAAAAATGATTGAGAACCTGTTTTTTGCAGGGCAGATAAATGGGACTACAGGATATGAGGAAGCTGCAGCACAGGGATTGATGGCAGGAATTAATTCAGTGTTAAAGATAAAGGGACAGGATAGCCTGGTCCTGGGAAGGGAGGAATCTTATATCGGAGTGTTGATTGATGATCTGGTGACAAAAGGCGTTGATGAGCCTTACAGGATGTTTACGTCAAGAGCAGAATACAGAATATTGTTAAGACAGGATAATGCAGACGAAAGATTAACTGAAAAAGGACATAATATTGGACTGGCTGATGACAACAGATTATTAAGGTTGAAAGAAAAAAGAAAGTCAGAAAAAGAGATAATAAGATTCCTTGAGCAGACGAGTATAAATCCTGCGGAAATAAATGATTTTTTAATATCGAAAGAAACAAGTTCTGTAAGTCAGAAAGTAAAGGCTGTAACTGTAGCAACACGACCTCAGGTCTCCGTTAAGGGGCTGTTGAATATTATTGATAAAGAAAAGTTGCTTAAGGCGAGATATTCAGGAATATTTGATGAAATATGTGAATCTGCTGAAATCAAAATAAAGTATGAAGGTTATATACAAAGGGAGAGACTGATTGCAGAAAAAATAAAAAGGCTTGAAAAAATCAGTATACCTGATGATATAAATTATTCTGAATTGTTATCGATATCTACTGAAGGAAGACAAAAGCTTTCAAGGATAAAACCTGAAAATATAGGACAGGCAGGAAGAATAAGCGGAGTTTCTCCATCTGATGTAAATGTACTGTTAATGTATCTGGGAAGATAAAATGTTCCACGTGGAACATTTTTTATTTACTTATAAAATATTTTTAAAAATATAAATTCTAATTAGTGGCATTTATGCGAGTACCTGGAAATTTTCTGAAGTGACCATAGAAGAAATATAACCCCTGTGCCTCTGTACCGTTGCGCCGTTGTGCCATGTACCATTGAAACGAATTGAAGAGGAGAAGAGGAGATGAGGAGAAATGGTGAATAAGAGTAGGGAAGAGGAGATGAAAAGAAGGGGAGATAAAGGGAAGAAGAGATGAAGAGACGAAAGGAAGAAGGAGAAGAAAGACAGAATGACGAAATGTGAAGAGCAATATAAGGGGGAGTGAGAACAAAAGAAAATTACGGGAAGCAAAGAGCATGTTCGCAGTTGTACCCCTGCGCCGTTGAGCCCCTGCGCCGTTAAGCCGTTGAGCCCCTGCGGCGCTTACGAAAAGAGAATTATAAACGAAAGAATTGAACCCTAAACCAGATATGAAATGAAAATGGAAGGTAAAATAGTGGACATACATGACAGAAAGATATTCGGAGGAGGAATATGCATAAGTGAGGGCAGAATTAAAGATATTTATAAGAAAGAACTTGTTCCTGACAGGTTTATAATGCCTGGACTTATTGATGCGCATATCCATATTGAGAGTTCAATGATCACTCCGGGTTCATTTGCTGCTGCAGCTGTTTCACGTGGAACAGTTGGAACCGTCTCTGATCCACATGAAATAGCAAATGTCCTGGGAATAGAGGGTGTAAACTATATGATAAATGACGGGAGAAAAACTCCTTTCAGATTCTATTTCGGTGCACCATCTTGTGTACCGGCTACGGAATTTGAATCGGGCGGAGCAAAATTAGGTCCGGAGGAAATAGAACTTCTGCTCAACAGGGATGAAATAAAATATCTCGCCGAAATGATGAATTTTCCGGGTGTGATTAACGGAAATAAGGATGTATTGAGAAAAATTGATATAGCCAGGAAATTAAACAAACCGGTTGACGGACATGCCCCCGGGCTGAGAGGTGAGGAGCTCAGAAAATACATAAAGGCTGGTATATCCACAGATCATGAATGTAATTCGCTGGAGGAAGCACTCGAAAAAATTTCCCTGGGCATGAAAGTTATAATCCGTGAAGGCAGTGCAGGGAGAAATCTGAACGCACTTAAAGATCTCTACAGATTAGCTCCCGGCATGATAATGCTCAGCAGTGATGATATACACCCGGAAATGCTTCAGAAAAGACATCTCGATAAACTTGTGGCCATCCTTATAAATGAAGGATATGATCTTTTTGACGTTATCAGAAGTGTAACAATAAATCCGGTGACCCACTATAAACTGGATGCAGGATTACTTCGTCAGGGAGACAATGCCGACTTCATAATTACTGACAGCCCCGATAAGATGAATGTAACGGAAACATGGATCAACGGGGAAAAAGTTTATGATAACGGGAAAGTACTGTTCGAATATAAATCCGGAATTCCAGTAAATAATTTTCATTGCTCAGATATAAACAAAAATGAGCTCACAGTAAAAAACAGAGGCAGGGAAATAAGAATAATCACTGCTTTCGACGGAGATCTATTTACAAAGGAAATAATAAGGGAAACAGGGAATGACAGTATTTGTGAAACTGATACTTCTGAAGATATTCTGAAGATCATCGTAAAAGACAGATACAGGGATGCGGGTCCGGCAGTGGCCTTTGTTAAAGGATTCGGACTTAAGAATGGGGCATTTGCAAGTTCAGTGGCACACGACAGCCATAATATCATTGCTATCGGCGTCAGGGATGAGGATATCGTACAGGTAGTAAACGAAATCGTCAGACTTAAAGGAGGACTTGCAGTCGCTGACGGGCAGAAGGTCTGTTCCCTTCAACTTAATGTTGCAGGGATAATGTCGGATATGCCTTGTTCTGAAGTGGCTCAACAATATGAGTATTTATCGGATATGGTTAAAAGACTTGGTTGCTCCATGTCGGCACCTTTTATGACCATGTCATTCATGGCCCTGCTGGTGATCCCGGAAATCAAGCTAAGTGACAAGGGACTCTTCGATGTGAGATCTTTCAGCCACATGGCACTGTTTACGGAGTAACCTACCAATTATAGTATAGGATTGCTTCGTCGCTTCGTGTGGTTACGCGGAAAGGAAAGTTTCGGAGAGACATTCGGTTTCTAGTGTCACGACAACTTATTTATGAAACATAATATTTCGATAATTTCTTATCAGCTTTATACCGGGTAAATGTCCAATATATTTTCCGTGTTTCTTCATTGTTTTCATTACACCATGCGTTTACTTGCTTCTCAAGTTCACACCTATTACCTATATTTCTGTTTAAGCATTCTTGTTGAAGTAAATTTATTTCAATTTCTGCCATGTTTAGCCAGCTTGCATGTTTTGGAGTATAAATGAATTTAACTCTTTTCAGCAACCGGGTACATTCTTCAACGGAAAAGGTCTCAGAGAAAGATTTTTTGAAATGAGTGTTCAGGTTGTCAAGAACCAATAATACCTTTTTAGCCTGTTTGTATTTATCATCGAGGAGCCATTTAATAAACAAGGCAAAGTCCTTTCTGGTACGTTGATCTGTTACCTTGATATGATGCTTTCCCGCCTTGGGCTCAACGGCGACAAAAATATTGCATGTCCCATTCCGTCGATATTCATAATCATATTTCTGAGCACGCCCCGGCTTCATTGGTATCGGTGTACGTGAATCCTCCAGCAGCTGGTTGCTCTTTTCATCACAACAAACTAATGGAAATTCAGGATCATAGGGCTTATTATACAAATTCAACAAACGATACATCCGTTTTCTATACTCCCTCGTGATTTCCGTAATGCACCACATCTTTTTCAGCCAAGGCTTACATTCGTTTTTTTTAACAACAACCGGATGGATTCCCGGGTGATCATAACACCTTTTTGTTTCATGTTTTTTTCCAGCAGTCGTAATGTCCATCGGGATCTTCCTTCTGGTGCTTTTGAACAGGCCGTGGCAATAATTTCTGCTTTATCCACTTCGGTGTATTTTAGTGGTTGGCCTGGTCGCGGTTCATCTTTTATAGCTTCCCTGACTCCTTCTTGTAAATATTTTTGTTTCACACGCCAAATGGTAATTCGACTTACATCAAAAAAATCAGTGATTTCCTCATGGAGTTTACCTTTATCTAAGGCTAATAACACATAGGCTCGTTCAAATTCTCTTGCATTCCTATTACCAGTTTTTGTCAGGTTAGTAAGAAACTTTCGATCCTTACCTTTCAATTCAAATTTCGTTTTAGTTCTCATGTCGTGGGATTAGTCCCACAAATATAATGTTAATTTATTTATTTATTTGTCAAGACACTAGGAGGGATGGCGCAATTTTTGCCATCCCGGTACGGCACAAAGCATGCTGGGAATTACTATTTTATCTTTTTGTACATCGTGATATAGGGGCGACGCAAAAATTGTGACAAGCCAATGAAATATACCGACCTGTTACCGCCTGGGCTTATTTTTTATATTTATCATCTTTTCTGGATCCTGACGTGAATCAAAAACATCTGTAATTAATATTCCATCAATCACTTTCTTATAAATAATCTTATAATTGCCTTCAACAAGATACCGGTGATTTTCACCAAGTTGTTTAAGAATGGGTTCTATTTGTCCGGATTCAGGATGCCGATTAAGCTGTCGGGTAGCAGTAAATATTCTGGATTTAATTCTTTTGGCCACATTCTCACCTGCTGCCTCTTTATAATACTTGTAAATATCATAAAGAGAATTAATGGCAAAGTCAGACCAAATTACTCTCATTATCTTACCAGTTTTCGGATTCTTTTTCTAAAACCTCTTGTGTTTTATATTTTCCGGTATGATAATCTTTATTTGATTTTTCAGCCCTGGTTAATAATTGTTTTTCTGTTAATGGCTTAAGTTTTCTCCCATGACGAGCTTTGCTTTCAAGAATAGCCATTTCAATGTTGTTGAAAGCATTTTCATCCTTTAATCCTGCTATATACTCAATCGCATTGAGTTTTCTCGTTGTTAAGTCCATAATTGGATGTTTTAGCAAAGATACAAAAGTTAAACTGTAATTGCACTTCAGGCTCAGCCTTGGCGGTAACGGTTTTGTGTATGGCTCGTTGCGGATTAGACAGCGAGTTTTTTCGGTTAAGCAGTAAGGTTAGTAAAAAAGCAATAACTTTGAGTTATACACTTCAGCCGCAATGAGCTATACACGTTGTTACCTGCTGGTTTTCAATCATCAATCCTTAAAAATTCTCCTGCCATATCAAAGACAAGCACAAGATTATTGTTAAGTTGAACCTCTTGATTTCCTGATTGAAGTTCCCATCCTAT
>MTKZ01001121.1_pt1 | contig 27541 bp, 21 predicted proteins | sample 1042781 | NCBI WGS metagenome assembly MTKZ01 (sample SAMN06212207, study PRJNA360539) | anaerobic digester metagenome | biome: Wastewater treatment plant; material: sludge; isolation source: anaerobic digester fed with sludge from wastewater treatment plant | place: Denmark: WWTP Viborg ... | reverse complement strand
TTTCCAACATCTGCGGAGGACATTCAAGTTATGATAAGACAAAACCTAATTTGGACAAGAGTGAATTTGCATCTTGTTTTGAGTTGGAAGACATAATTAAAGAATTAATAAGAAGAAATGAAAACATAACGATCGCTCAACGTAGTATAGCCAAGTTTCTAGAAGCCGAAGATGTTGCGTTTAGATATTGCGCATTTAGAGTTTGCCACGAATATTTTAAAGAAGAGTTATTAAAGAGAAAAGAATATAGTCCTTTCAATGAACCAGAAAAGAAATCCACTGGTTAAAAGGGAACTTCAGAAGTGTGTCGCCGGATGGGTGGATGTGATTATTGGGAGGAGGTTATTATGACCACGCGTACAAACTTTATCCTTATCGATTTTGAGAATATTCAACCGAAAGACATCTGCCTGCTGAAAGATGGGCCCTTCAAAGTTAAGGTGTTTGTAGGCCCTAACCAGGGCAAGATTCGTATTGAAACAGTTACTGCCCTTCAACAACTTGGTACAAGCGCCGAATATGTTGTCCTCGAAACGGCCGGAAAAAACGCGCTTGATTTTTACATTGCCTACTATATCGGGGTTTTGTCGGCGGCAGAACCGACGGCTTTCTTCCACATCATCTCACAAGACAAAGGCTTTGATCCTCTGCTGACGTATCTTAAGAAGAAAAAGATATCCGCCCAGCGCTCCCTCTGTATTGCCGATATCCCTTATTTCAAACCTGCGCCCCCCGCGGTCCCAAAGACACAACTTGATGCTGTCATTGAAGACCTAATTCGTCGCAAGGCATCTAAGCCGCGAACAAAAAAAAACGCTGTTGAGCACCATTCGCGTTCTGTTTATGAAGGACCCGTTGTCCGATAAGCAGGTTGACGACTTGTTTGATGTCCTTTGTAAGCGTGGTGTCGTTAGGGTTGATGGTACTAAGGTGACCTATGTGTTGCCAACTGAGGCCTGACATATCAGTCAGAGAAAAAGGGCGACGAGATATCCCTTGAGAAAGGGCGCTTTCAGGTGCTATTACCTGCTACAGCCAGTTTTCCACGTAGAGACCTTCGACACGGCGGAATTCACGTTCGTTATTGGTTATGAGTACGCAGTTCAGGGCAAGGGCATGGGCGGCAATGAGCAGGTCCATCGGGCCGATGGCTTTTCCCGCTCCTTCAAGTTGCGCCCGCAGGCGGCCATAGACCGCTGCGGCATCGAATTCGAAGGGTGCGAGCTCCAAAGGCGCACAAAAAAGATTCAGGGCGATCCTGTTTTGTTCGGGCCTGGTGCTTTTCCATACGCCAAGTTCCAGTTCAGCATAGGTGATCACGGACAAGCCGATGTCACTTACCTGTAAAGCCTTGATTTTTTTAAGTAAGCGTTCGCCCCGGCCTCGAATAAGTTCAATACAAATATTGGTATCGAGCATGTAACGCATTACAGGGCGTCTCGCTGTTGATGTGTTCGCGGTTGATCACGAGTTGACATGTAATCGTCCGTAAAGTATTCGAGGCTTCTTGCAAGTCCTTCCCAGGCGCTATCTGGTGAAAATAAAAGTACCACGTCGCCTATCTTATGGGCGAGTACGGCATCCGTGTTGAATTGGCAGGCCTTGGGCAGGCGTACCGCCTGACTGCTTCCATTTTTAAATATCTTGGCTGTGTCCATAATAATGGTTTCCTTGAAGTATAGACTATAGTATAGACATTTTCTGGTGGATTGTCAATGGGATAATAAGGTGGAAATCGATGTGCCGGGTCCGGCGCATCCGGGAAAAGCATTGTGGCAAGCGAAATGAACAACCAGGACATCTTCCGGCACTCCCATACTATAGGTCGTATAGGACTTATGGGACCTATAGTGCCTTGTCTTTTGGCCCGAAAAATAAACCTCTACCGCCCTTTTCCCGTAAGTTCCCGGATTAACGCGGCTTCGGTTCCACGGTAAGGCGTACCGTCTTTGCGGAACACGTCATGGAACCACGGGTCGGGTTCGGCCGTGTATTGCTTGTTCCAGGAATCCCAAGGGTAAATGGTCTGGGAACGGCCATTGACGAGGCCCCAGTTGATGGCGCCTACGTTTTGTTCTTTGAAGTAGGGCATGACGGTCTCGAAGGTGCTGCCGGAACCGCGCGACATGTATTCCGTACAGATAACAGGCCGCCCAAAGTGTTTCAGCCATTCCACGGCGATTTTTGCTTTGGGAAGGGGACTGTAGGTATGGAAGGTGATGATGTCGGACCGTTCCAGCATCACCTTATCCAGGGGATCCAACGGGTCGGTGCGCTCACCCACGTCAATCCAGATTCCGGCCGTCAGAGGTTGGGACGGATTCACCTCGCGCGCCCAGTCAAACAACCGGTTGAGCAGGATGAGATGGGTATCCTCCCGTTCTTTGTTGTCCCAGTGATCCTCATATTGGGGCACCGCGTTACCCGGTTCGTTCAACAGGTCCCAGGCCAGGATGCGGGGATCGTCCTTGAAGCGCGTCAGGATACCGGTCAGGTAAGGTTTGAGAAGTTCCTCATACCGGGCGGGGTCCTTCTGCACGTCCACGTGGGGACTTTGGACCCACCGTGAGTTGTGCACGTGGGGAACCGGCTCTTCCTGCGGGCCCGGCTTGGGATACGGATCCCAGACACAGTCGAAGGGGACGAATATGGTTTTGATGCCATGCTTGTCGGCGATGGCCAGGTATTCGTCCATCCGCTTTTCCAGGCCCGCCGCGTCGGCCGTCCAGAGCATGTCGTGCAGGTAAACCCGCATGGTGTTGAAACCGATGGCCGCCGCCCAGCCCAGTTCCCGGTCAATGGTTTCCGGGTCCCACGTTTCCGCCTGCCACATTTCGAACTGGTTCGAGGCGGTGCTGGGCACGAAATTCGCCCCGGCGCGCCAGTCCTGATTGGCATACCATGCGTTGGCCCTCTCCGCACTCCACCGGGCGGATGCAGCATCCTCCGCGGCGGACACGTAAGCGCACAGCATGAAAACGGCCAAAGAAACAATCGGGATAACACTCAGGCTGCGTTTTTCTGAAAATGGGGACATGTACATTCCTTTCCTGTCAGTTATTTCACCAGCCTCAATAATAGCATTATTGAACACATCTACCATCTGCTTCGAAAATTGGTCCCCAATTTTGTGGTTTCAGGGTGAGCCATGAGTTCATGGCTCACCCTGAAACCACAAATCTATGAAGTTAAAACCTAAAACGTTTTTGTGTGGCTTTTGTGCCTCTTGTGGCAACTATTAGTTTTGAAGGATTGCCACAAAAGGCACAGAAGGCACAAAGGTTCTCATAAAGCGACTTTCTTTCCTTTGCTTCGGAAATTTTCAAAGAAGTTGCCATGAGCCCATGGCTCGCTCGAAAACCACGAAAATGGGTGCCAATTTTGAAGCAGAAAACTACCGGACTCTACTGAGTATGGCAAGTGTGCTGATGTTTATTGCGGGAAGTCATTGGCCTGAAAGCAGCCGAAGTTGTTACCGCCCGTTCAAATGTATCAAAATAGGCGGCACGATGCATTCTGCTTAATTATTTCACCCAGGCGCGGGAGGAGTACCATGTCATTCGCCATAACGGAATACCCGGATACCCCGGAAATTTATCGAAAGCTGGACACGTTGCTGGCCTTGCCGACCGTCAGGCTCCGGCGGGATGCGATGGAATCCTGGCTTGAACATCTGGATACCCGGTGCGCCAGGTCCAAGACGATGCTTACCGAGGCCAAACAATTTATTCCCGGTGGGGTGCAGCACAATCTGTCGTTTAATTATCCCTTCCCGCTGGTGATAGACCGCGCCGAAGGCCCGTACCTGTATGATCTTGACGGCAACCGGTATATTGACTTCCTCCAGGCGGGCGGCCCGACGGTGCTGGGTTCCAATCCGCCCGCCGTGCTGGAACAGGTGATCGAGCTGTTGCGCCGGTGCGGTCCGGTCACGGGGCTGTTTCACGAGTTTGAACTGAAAATCGCCAAGGAAATTGCTCACCACATGCCGGCGGTCGAAATGTTCCGCATGCTGGGCAGCGGCACCGAGAGCGTGATGGCGGCCATTCGCGTGGCGCGCCTGGCAACCGGCAAGAAATACATCATCAAGATGGGCGGCGCTTATCACGGTTGGTCGGACCAGATGATTTACAGCCTGAAGATTCCCCGGAGCGGCCGGTTCGAGGCCCACGGCATTCCCCGGGCCTGCGTTAAATACACCACCGAGGCCGCGCCGAACGACTTGGCTTCGTTGGAAAAGAGGCTGTTCCTGAACCGGTTGCGGGGCGGCACCGCCGCGGTCATCGTGGAACCTGTGGGCCCGGAAAGCGGCACCCGGCCTGTGGACAGGGACTACAACACGGAAGTGCGCCGCCTGTGCGACCAGTATAAGGCCGTGTTGATTTTCGACGAGGTGGTCACCGGTTTCCGTATCGGCATGGGCGGCGCGCAGGGGTACTACGGTGTGCGGCCGGACCTGACCATATTTGGAAAGGTGGTTGCGGGCGGTTACCCCTCGGCCGGCGGCGTGGGCGGACGGCGCGACCTGATCCAGCGTATGGCCGCGGGCCTGGAAAGCGGCAAGAAACGCGCCTATGTGGGTGGCACCCTGGCCGCGAATCCACTCAGCGCGGCTGCCGGCTACTTTGCGATTCAGGAAATGGAACGGACGGACGCAAGCCGTAAGGCGGGATTGGCGGGGGACCGCCTCACCAAGGGTTTGAACGATATCATTCGCCGACATAACCTGCCCTTTGTCGCCTATAATCAGGGTTCCATCTGCCATCTTCAGACGGTGGGCGCCATGTTCATCAAACTTGAATATCTGCGCATATTAAAAGTTTTAAAGGAAATCAAGGAGCGCAAACATGCCATGGAAGAATACGGGGCGGCCTATGCGGCGGAAGGTATCATCACGCTGGCCGGAAGCCGTCTCTACACAAGCATGGCGGACACGGACGAAGTGATTGACGACGCTCTGGTCCGCTTCGAACGGGTACTGAGCCAGGCTGAATGGCCGGTAACGGAAGGAACAAACATATGAACGATATTGAGCAGACGAGAAAAGCGGTTCGCGACATGGGGGTGCGGCTCCTTGAGACGGGGCTGGTGGTCGGCACCTGGGGCAATGTAAGCGTGCGCGTGGGCGGCCAGGTGGTCATCACCCCGAGCGGCGCCAATTACGATCTTCTGACCGAAGCGGATATGCCGATCATAGATATTGCAACCGGCGCATTCGAGGGCGCCAAACCTTCCAGTGAAAAGGGCCTGCACCTCGAGGTGTACCGTCAGCGGAAAGAAGTCAACGCTGTTATCCACGTTCATTCCCCGTACACCTCGACGCTGGCTGCGGCGCGCAAGGAGTTGCCCCCCATATTGGACGATGTCGCCCAGCTTATTGGGCCAAGCGTGCGCGTGGCCGATTATGCGTTGTCCGGCACAGATAAAATTGTGCGTAAGACCATGCGCGCGTTACGCGGGCGCATGGCGGCGTTGATGGCCAACCATGGCGCTATCTGTCTGGGCCGCGACCTGGAGGAGGCCTTCCTGTGCTGCCAGGTGCTGGAAAAAGGTTGCAAGGCGTACATCGAAGCCGAATTTCTGGGCGGCGCCAAGGGCATCAACCGATTCGAGGCCGCGCTCATGCACCAATTCTTTCTCCGGAAATATTCCCGGCAGTGGAAGAAGAAATAGGCGTAACCTTGCGCAGGCGGGAAGTATTCATGCATACGGGCGACAAATATGTGCTGGCTGTCGACTTGGGCACCTCCGGCTGCAAGACGGCGCTGGTGTCGATCCATGGCGAGGTGGCGGGGTGGGAGTTTGAACCGGTAGCCACGCGCCTGTTCGCCAAGGGCGGCGCGGAACAGGACCCTGGGGACTGGTGGTCGGCGTTCTTAAAAACGGCGGGCGCGCTGCTTCAACAGGGCGGCGTCAAGGCCGAAACGATCGCGGCCATGAGCTGCAGCGCGCAGGGGGAAGGTACAGTTGCCGTGGATCGTGACGGGAATGCCTTGCGTCCCTGTGTATTGTGGATGGATACCCGGGGTGCCGAACATCTCCAAAAAATCACGCGGGGCAGGATTAATGTCGCGGGTTATGATGCTTTTAAACTAGCCCGGTGGATACGCCTGACCGGCGGCGCGCCCTCCCTTACCGGGAAAGATCCCGCAGCGCACATGCTCCTGATTAAATATGAATATCCGGAGGTGTATGCCGAAACGGCCAAGTTTCTGAACGTGCTGGATTACATGAACCTGCGCCTTACCGGGCGGGGTGTGGCATGTTTCGATTCCATCCTTACGTCCTGGGTAACCGATAATCGCGACCCAGACCGAATTACGTATCATGATGCCCTCGTGCGCGCGAGCGGTATCGCGTGGGACAAGTTCCCGGAAATCAGGCCCAGCACTGACGTCATCGGAATGCTCCGCAGGGAGGTGGCCGACCAACTTGGGCTGCCGTACGATATCCCGGTGGTTACGGGCGCCGGGGACGTTTCCGCCGCTGCGGTAGGATCCGGCGCCGTGAGCGATGGCGAAGTCCATCTGTACCTGGGCACCTCCTCCTGGATGGCCGCCCATGTCCCTTTCAAGAAGACCGATATCTCCACGTCCATCGCGTCGGTGCCCTGCGCCGTTCCGGGGCGCTACCTCATGATAGCGCTGCAGGCAACGGCCGGCGGCAACCTCGCCTTCCTGCGCGACAAGATTCTGTATCACAAGGACGAACTCCTCGCAGAGGAACAGGTTCCCGATGTCTATGCGATTATGGACCGCATCGCGGCAAAGACGCCCCCCGGCAGCAACGGGGTGATTTTTACGCCCTGGAGTTACGGTGAACGTTCCCCCGTCGAAGACCATCATATCAGGGCCGGTATCCACAATCTCTCCCTGGACAATTCCCGGGAGGACATTATCCGCGCTGTATTCGAGGGCGTCGCTTTCAACAACCGGTGGCTCCTCGCGCCCGTGGAGCGCTTCCTGAAACGGCGCCTGGACCAGATTACCCTGGTCGGCGGCGGCGCCAATTCAGACGTCTGGTGCCAGATTTTCGCGGACATCCTGCAACGTCCCATACGCCAGATGGCCGACACCATCCAGGTGAATGTGCTCGGCGCGGCCTTTATCGCTTTCATGGGACTTGGCCTGGTCCGGCTCGAAGACATCCCACGGATTGTCCGGTATAAGGCGCAGTATCCCCCCCGCCCCGAACTACGGGACGTCTATGACTGCCAGTTCCGAGAATTCGTGGAACTCTATAAGAGGAACAAGGCCATTTATCGTCGATTGAACACAAGCACTGTGGAAAAAAAAGGGTAAAGCCGCTTTTAGAAAAAGGCCGCAAAGGACTTCAAGGACCAAAAAGACAGAAAGAACCTCAGGAATTGCGGTCCCCAAAAAAAGATTTTCCTTGTAGTCCTTTGCTTCCTTTATGTGCTTTCTCGTGACAGACGGTCCCGTGCAGCGTGTTGACATGCCCTAAATCCGCACGTAAGGATGGCGAGATCGTAGAAGCGGCATCCTGCCGCTTCCATCGTGACTGCGGCCTGCATGTCCGTCTTGATGCAAAGCGGCAAAATGCCGTTTCTATTGTTCCTCGTCCTTATCTACGTTACTCCAACAACTTGGTTTCTTACGTGCGGATTTGGGACATGCTGTTTGGAGTTGCAAACCTCAGAGTACTATTTTGGCGAATACAAGTTATCTTTCTGCCGGAACTATAAACAAGGTCACACTGTACGGTTTTACTTCCAGGCTTCCATCTGTAACAGGCACAGAAACCTTCTGTATCGCGACGCTATCCTTGTTCTTCTCATCGTTATAGGCCTCGGGATCGTCATGCTGTATCGTCCAGCCGGAGACGCTCTCGGGCAGTGCAAGTCCGTTTATTTCAAATTGAAGCGTCTTTGGCTTTCCCGTGGTGTTTACGGCGGCGAGGGTAAGGGCGCTGCGGTCTTCCGTCCAGGCGGCGGCGACATCCACGCCGGGGACCTTTGATTCGACGGAAACGGGGATACCGCCAAAATGTTGCCGGTAGAGTTTTAATACCTGCCCGGTGGTTTCCAGCCAGGCATCGGTGCCCGTGGTCTTGATGGCGCCGATTACATTAACCGTCTGGGCGTAGTTGGCCATGAAATAGAGGTCGCTGTGGCGGAACATGGCGTGCAGCGCGGCGGCACAGCCCAGCGCGTCACGCATGAAATAACGAACACCGATTTCACCGTAGAGATTGGGGCCGTACCAGTAGTTCCACTCATCCAGCGCGATGCGGATGTCCTTTTCTTTCAATCCCGGAATGGAATCGCGATAACCCCGGTGTGTTTCCGCCACCCGGTCAATGGAATCCACAGCGACCTGGACGTGCTCGGTGACGTTGTCCTTATGTTGCCAGTAAAGGTGCTCGCTGATAAGTTCCATGTGGTCCGCGCAATGGGTAAGCATGGTCTCGCTCCATTCGCCCGCCGCACCTACGCCGATACACTGGGCTTCGGGGGACACGGCACGTATGGCGTCCACCACCGCGTTGTGCTTCTTCACGTATTCCTCAAGGGGCATGTGCCCCAGCTGCCAGTCGCCGTACATTTCATTGCCTACCGCCCAGAACTTCACCTTCCAGGGTTCCGTGCGCCCGTTCGCGGCGCGTTTGGCGCCGTCGGGCGTGTCGGCCGCACCGGTGATGTATTCCACTTCCTCCGCCGCAGAAGCCACATCGCCCAACCCTGTGTTTAACGCGATAAACGGTTCGGTGTTGATCAGTTCACAAAAATGGAGGTATTCATGAATGCCCATGTCATTGTGTTCAATACCTGTCCATGCCGGGTTCTTACGCGGCGGGCGCTTGTCGCGGTCACCGATGCCGTCACGCCAGTTGTAGCCGCTGACGAAATTGCCGCCTGGCCAGCGGTACACCGGGGCGTCCAGTTCGCGCAGCAGCGCCAAAACGTCCTTGCGGAACCCGTCCACATTGTCCGCCGGCATCAGCGATACCGTGCCGATATGCACAGCCCCCTGTCCTGAACAGCGGATCGCCAGGCGGCCATCGCCCGCGTCTCCGCCTGCGGTGAAGGCAAACGTTTCCTTCGCAAAATCATCGGGGGATAGATCAAAAGCGGCAACGGCCTCCGCAGCCGGGCCGACGCCCCATTGGAGCGCCACTTCAACGCGGGCGTTTCCACCAGCGGATTTCACTACGATATAGCCGACATAGTCCCGCCCCTTTTCCAGGGCCAGCCTCGGGTGATAGATACCTCGTGCTTCCTCCGCGCCTGCAAGAGCGATAACCGGGTCATGGTCGCCCACAAAGGGTTCCACCGTATTCATGGTGACCGCATCGGCTGGACCGATAAGTTGCCAGGGAGAGGCGACCAGAATTTCATAAGGCACTCCGTCCCCTTCCCAGGATACCTTTTTGCCTTCATGCAGGTCCCAGCCGGACTGTTTGCCATCCACGGGGAAGAAGAACTTACGGTCCTCCAGCATCTCCGCCCAGATGCCGCCGTAAATGCATCGGCCGAGATGCTCGATGAACTGACCGTAGACGTAAGGGGAAATGGGCGCTTTGGTTTCCTGGACGTCAATCTGCACTGGTCCGGCAGTTGCCTCGCCACATCCGCTCACCAGCAGGACGGCCGCCAACAATAGCAATGAAAGCGTTTGGACATGTTTCATGACGAAGTTCCTTTCATGTGTTTTGTCTTCATCTCGCTATCAAACCTGATCGCAGTGTCTTGCGTTACACTGTTTCGGGTGATATAGTGCGCAACACCTCATCATAGCACTACACGATAGTTTTGAAACAACCAGCGAGTAGGGATACAGGTAACGTAGCGTAATTGACTGCCTGACAGTGCTTGTGACAGTATTCGATTCGGGTTTCATCGGTTATTTTGTTTGGGCGTATGCGGTCGATAGGAACGAAGATGTCGAAGAAGATATAATGCAGCCAGGCATGAATGTTACCTTTGAATCCTTCACACAACCCTGAGGAAGACACACATGGAAAAGAATTCCACAATCAACCGTCGTAGTTTTGTCAAAGGAATTGCGGCGGGCGGCGCGGGCCTGTTGGTTTTGCCCAGTGGCGCCCTGTTCGGTCAGACCGCGCCGAGTAATAAACTGAACGTGGCACTCATTGGCACCTGGGGCAGGGCTGAAGCGCATTATGATGGGCTGAAAAAAGAAAACGTGGTCGCGTTATGTGATGTAAATGAAGACCATCTCGCTTTCGCGGCAAAAACGTTTCCGGGCGCCAAAACATACGTGGATTGGCGGGAGTGCCTTGATCAGAAGGATATAGATGCGGTGGTGTGCTGTACCCCTGACAGCACGCATGCGTTCATCGGCGTCTGGGCAATGAACCGCGGATATCATCTTTACCTGGAGAAACCTTGCGGCCTCAGCGTCGAAGAGGCGCGGCTGGTGCGTGAGACCTATCTGAAAAATAAGGGGAAACTGGCGGTACAGCATGGCACCCAGCGGCACGCGAAGCCGAATTTCAACCGGGTCCGGGAACTTATTCAAGACGGGGTAATCGGCGAACTGGAATCGGCATGCGCCTGGGGGGACCGTCAACTCCGTAAACCGGGGTATCCGCCGGCGGCGGGGGAGCCGCCCAAATCGCTGCACTATGACCTGTGGATCGGGCCGTCTCCCCATCATCCCTACAATCCGGATTATTTTTCTGGCAGCTCAGGCATGAATTGCCTGCAGTGGAACATGTATTGGGATTTCGGCGCCGGCCAGGTCGGCGACATGGGAAGTCACACGATGGACCTTATCTGGAATGCCATCGATGCCAAACTGCCAGTTTCAGCCAAAGCGAGCGGTGAAGCCTTTAATCCGGAAGTGACGCCCGTGGAACTTACTATGACCTTCAACCTCCCGGCGAATGCGTGGCGTCCGGCCATTGAGGTTAGCTGGTACCAGGGCGGCGCCATGCCCCGCGCCCCCATGGAATGCGTTGACTTGGCGAAAATAGACCACGGCGCGATGTTCAAAGGCAGCAAAGGACACCTGATATGTTCCTTTGACGATCGGCTGATCCTTCCCTCCGATGACAGTGCGGACATGACCTACTACAAGCCGCGTCCGGAAGACCAACTGATCGCCCCCCTGGGTAATTTTCAGCAGGAATGGATTGATGCGTGTAAAGGCGACCTGAAAACATCCTGTGACCTGGAATACGGTGGCGACAAGATGGAAATGATGTTACTGGGGCTTGTCGCCTACCGGGTAGGCAAGGATCTCGACTATGACGGCGCGTCCGGCAGAGTCACCAATAGCGATGAGGCGAATGAACTTCTGCATCGTACCTATCGCCCCGGATGGGTGTTGAACGGATAATGAAGTGGCTTTGTGCCTTTGGTTCTTGAAATCAGATGCGTTTCAAGCGATGCGAAGCAGGCGGGAGGAGTCTTTAAAGATCATGCCTGTCTGTTTCATTTTAATGCAGAACCATGGCATACTAATGGCGCGCGGCCCTATTCCAAGGCAGGGCCAGGAAACCGAGTCAAAAAAATCAAGGAGGGTCCCCTTATGAATGGTATGCGTACACCCTTGCAGTTGATTCTTCCCGCAGTTGCAACCGTCCTGTTGGCCATGTCATTTGCTTGTACTGAGGAATCGAAGGAAGGCGCCATGCAAGTACATCCCTATAAAACAGCCCTGATTACCCGGTGGGGACAAGAAGTAACGCCGGAAAACGCCTGGACCGAATACCCACGTCCCCAAATGGCGCGGGAAAATTGGCAGAACCTGAACGGGTTATGGGACTACGCCATTACCCAAGATGACGTTGCGGCCGCGCCGGAAGCATGGGCCGGGAAAATCCTGGTGCCTTTCGCCCTGGAATCCCGGCTGGGCGGCGTGCAGCGGTTGCTGCAGCCCGAAGAGGCAGTATGGTATCGCCGCTCCTTTGAAATCGCCGATGTCGTGGAAAAGCGGACCCTCCTCAATTTCGAAGCGGTAGACTATCGTTGTGAAATCTGGGTGAATGGCACATCCGTGGGTAAACACCAGGGTGGTAACACACCCTTCAGCATCGATATCACAAACGCTGTGCAACAGGGGAGCAATGAACTCATCGTCCGCGCGGAAGATGAAACCGGCGGCTGGCAGTTGCGCGGGAAACAGGTGCTGGAAAACAAAGGCATCTGGTATACCCGCGTGTCGGGTATCTGGCAGACCGTATGGCTGGAGCAGGTGGCCCCTTCTTACATCGAAGACCTTACCCTTGACACCGACGCCTCTTCGGGAACAGTGAAGGTTGCGGCGAAGGTCAACGGCCCCGTCGAGGGCGCCGCGCTTCGCGTGACCATGAAAGACGGGGAAACAATCGTGGCGGACATGAAAGGGGAGGCATCCGGACTGACCCTTCAGGTGGAATCGCCGAAACTCTGGACGCCGGACACGCCTCACCTGTACGCCCTTGATATTGAACTGCTGGACGGCGCCGGGACAGTCCTGGACCGGGTGTCCTCCTATACCGGTATCCGCACGGTGGGCAAGATGCGCGATGCGGAAGGTCACCTGCGCTTTACCCTGAACGGTGAAACCATTTTTCACTGGGGGCCCCTGGACCAGGGTTGGTGGCCCGACGGTCTGCTGACCCCGCCGTCGGATACGGCAATGCGCTACGATATCGAGTATTTGAAAGCCTCCGGTTTCAACATGATCCGCAAGCACATCAAGCGGGAACCGCGCCGGTATTACTATCATTGCGACCAACTGGGCATGATGGTATGGCAGGACCAGCCCAGCGGCGGCGAGAACCCGCGCTGGGTGTTCATGAGTCCGAAGCCGAAAGACGCGGAGTGGCCGGACGACGCCCATCAGCAGTATCTGCTGGAACTGGGGTGCATGATGGACACGCTGAAGAACCATCCTTCCATCGTCGTCTGGGTGCCCTTCAACGAAGCCTGGGGGCAGCACCGTTCCGTGGAGGTGGGTAACTGGGTGGCGCAACGCGACCCCAGCCGGTTGGTCAATATCGCCAGCGGCGGCAACTTCTTCCCGGTGGGCGATGTTGCCGACGCTCATGCGTATCCGGATCCCAAATTCCCCTTCGAGCCGGGCCGCTTTGACGCGTTCATCAAGGTGGTGGGTGAGTTCGGCGGCCACGGGTTCCCGGTGGACGGCCATCTCTGGAACTCTGATCAGAAGAACTGGGGCTACGGCAAAAAACTGCCGGAATCGCTGGACGAATATAAAGCGCGTTTTCGCGGCACCCTGGAACAGTTGAACCAGCTGCGCCAGGAAGGCATCGCGGCGGGCGTATATACCCAGACCACGGACGTGGAAATCGAAATCAACGGCCTGCTTACGTATGACCGCGAAGTGGCCAAGATCCCCCCAGAAGAACTGGCCGGAATGTGCCGCGAACTGCTGCCCGAACTCTCCGGCGGAACAAAATGAAATGCGAATCGGCTGGCATGTCGTACGGTGAGTGGTAATGAAATACTGATGCGGGCAGGTCGTTGGCGTATTGACACGTCCGGCAGTTTATGCCATACTAATTTTGACGGGTTTTGCCAGGCGAACCCACGCGTTGTTTTTAACGGAGATACAGAGCATGATTCGCATCGTGGAAGCGAAAGCGCATGACGACTACACCGTGTCCCTGGTTTTTGAGGACGGTGTTCAAGGCGTTGTTGACCTGTCGCATCTCAAGGATAAAGGGCTGTTTCATGCCTGGTCCGATAAAACGTTTTTTTTGTCTTTGCAACTAGGCGGCGACGGCGCGCTGAGGTGGGGAGAGGACATTGAGATTTGCCCGGATGCTTTGTACTTGCGTGTTACGGGCAAAACTCCTGAAGACCTTTTTTCGATTCCGATACCTGAGACAACCCATGCCTGAACTCTGCCGCTTTTTTGGTGTCGTGATCAAGATGTTTCACGACGACCATAACCCGCCCCATTTCCATGCCTTTTATGGCGAAGACGATGCTATTTTTGATATCCGGCACGTAAGTCTCCTGAAAGGAAAATTGCCGCCGCGTGTGCTGGGGTTTGTAACCGAGTGGGCCGCGATGCATCAGAACGAACTGCTCGACCGCTGGCAATGCGCGCAAGCGGGTGAGGCATTACAAGGGATTGATCCCCTTGAGTAGCCTGTTGTCATCCTGGTTGACCACAATGTGTTGTTGCCCTGCAGGGAATTTATGGCGCACCTGGGAAGGTATGCCTACTTAAGCGAAACTTGTTGCTTCACCTATGGCGATAGGTGGTTTAGTCGAACAACAAGAACCCTGTTTGACATGAACGGCGTTAAGCTTCTCTATCAGTCAATTCTTGGGACACGGCCATAACAACCCATCCCCATAGAAGTGAAAATGCCATGAAGGACGAAGAAAAGACCCGTTATAGCCGCCTCTATCGGGACGGTCTGCTGGAGAATACACTGCCGTTTTGGTTTCCCCGGTGCGTTGACACGGAGCATGGCGGTTTCTTTACCGCCCTCGACCGGGACGGCACCGTCATTGACACGGACAAAAGCGTCTGGCACCAGGGGCGCATCTCCTGGCTGCTGGCAACGCTTTACACTACTGTAGAGCCGCGCCCGGAGTGGTTGGCGTGGTCCCGTTCCGGCATTGAGTTCCTCCGGCGGCATGGGTTCGACGCCGACGGGCGCATGTTCTTTCAGGTGACGCGGAACGGGCGCCCATTGCGCAAGCGACGGTACGTGTTCAGCGAGGCCTTTGCGGCCCTCGCCTTCTCCGCCTATGCCGTCGCGTCGGGGGATGAGAAGGCCGCAGTGCAGGCCCGTGACATCTTCGACAGTTTCCTGCGCTATACCACGACGCCGGGGTTGCTGCCGCCCAAGGGCATCGTGAAAACACGCGCGGCCAAGGGCCTTGCCCAGCCCATGATTACCATCAACGTGGCCCAGCAGCTGCGCGACACCGTGGGCGACCCCGGTTACTGCACCGCGCAAATCGACCGTTGTATTGCCGAGATTCACAGGGATTTTCTCCACCCTGAAATGGAATGCGTTCTGGAAACTGTGGGACCGAACGGGGAGTTCCTGGACCATTTTGACGGGCGCATGGTGAATCCCGGGCACGCCATCGAGGCCGCATGGTTCATTTTGCATGAAGCGCGCCTGCGTGACGGCGATCAGGAACTCACGGCGCTGGGCTGTCAAATGCTCGACTGGATGTGGGCGCGCGGTTGGGACCAGGAGTACGGCGGCCTCTTGTATTTTATCGATGTCAAAGGTCTGCCCGTGCAGGAATACTGGCATGACATGAAGTTCTGGTGGCCCCACACGGAGGCCATAATCGCCACCCTGCTGGCCTGGCACCTCACGGGCGATGAAAAATACGCGGTCTGGCACCGGCAGGTCCACGACTGGGCGTACGGGCATTTCCCCGACCCCGACTACGGGGAATGGTACGGCTACCTGCACCGTGACGGCAGCGTGTCCGTGCCCCTGAAGGGGAATATGTGGAAAGGAAATTTTCACCTGGGACGCATGCAGTGGTATTGCTGGCGACTGCTGGAGGGCAGACCGCCAGGGAAACCGCTTGTACCGGCGCGAACAAAGGAGGAATGAATGCCGTCTGATCGCAGTGGCCGCATTAAGATTCAGGCCTGTTCCCGTGTGAGGCTTGTCACGGTATGCCTCACGGTACTGTTGCTTTCATTCCCCTTGACGGCGGCCCAGTTGCACTGGGAGGCACTTCCGCCCCTGCCAAACGCGGACGGTGTCGCGGGGCCTTTTGTGGGGGTGCACGGCGACGCGCTTATTGTAGCGGGCGGCGCCAACTTTCCGAAACCCGTCTGGGAAACGGAAAAAACTTTTTATGACGATATTTATGTCTTGCTTCGTGAGATGAAGGACGGTAAAACGGTCTGCCGCTGGGTTACAGGATTCCATCTTGACCGGCCCATCGCCTATGGCGCTTCCGTTTCCACCGACCGGGGTGTGGTCTGTATCGGCGGAAACGACGCCTCGCGGGTCTACGCGGATGTTTTTCTGCTGCGCTGGAATCCGGAAACGCAATCGGTTGAGCGGGAATCCCTGCCGTCCCTGCCCGGGCCCTGCTCCAACGCCTGCGCGGCCGTTATCGGAAGCCGGGTCTATCTGGCCGGAGGGACTTCCGGTCTGGACCTAAAGACGGCGGTCTCTGATTTCCTTTGTCTTGATCTTGGGAGTGCGCATCCAGTATGGGAATGCCTGCCTTCCTGTCCGGGGCCGTCCCGGGCTTTTGCCATTGCCGCCGCGCAAAACAACGGCGTGGACGATTGTGTTTACCTTTTCAGCGGTCGTCGTGTGAACGAAAACGGCGAAACGGAGTTTCTGAAGGACTCCTGGGAATTCAATCCCGCCCGCTATCATGGAAATGATGGCCGCGTATCCTGGCGGCACCGTGCTGACGCTCCGCGTTGTGTTATGGCGGGCACGGGAATCACGATTGGCCAGAGTCACATCTTTATCCTGGCCGGGGCGGATGAGAAGCATTTCCATGAGGCGGATGCGCTCAAGGATGCCCATCCCGGCTTCCCGAAGGGGGCCTTTGCCTACCACACCATTACCAATACCTGGATCAGCGCCGGTGCCACACCGGCAAACCAGGTGACCACTACGGCCGTGCGGTGGGGACGGGATACGGTCAAGGACCCCATTATTCTTGCGAGTGGCGAGATGCGGCCCCGGGTACGCACGCCGAAGGTGTGGCGAATCACACCCATTCCGGGCGCCGAGCATTTCGGCCGGGCGGATTTCTCCGTGCTGGGCCTGTATCTGGCGGGCATGCTTCTGGTGGGGGTATTTTTCACGTTCCGTAACAAGAATGCCGATGATTTCTTCCGGGGCGGCCAGCGGATTCCCTGGTTTGTCGCGGGGATGAGTATTTTCGCCACCATGCTGAGTTCCATCACCTTCATGGCTATTCCGGCCAAGTCCTATGCCACCGACTGGATGTATTTTCTGGTGAACATGACGGCGGTGGCGATTGCGCCCGTGGTGATCCTGTTTTTCCTGCCCTTTTTCCGGAATATCGACGCCACGAGCGCTTACGAGTACCTTGAGAAACGTTTTAACCGCTTGGCCCGGTTGTTTGCCAGTGCCTCCTTCACTTTGTTTCAGGTGGGGCGGATGGCGGTGGTCCTGTACCTGCCCGCCCTGGCTCTGGCGGCCATCACCCCCCTGTCGGAACAGCAGAGCATTCTACTCATGGGTGTGCTGAGCATTGTTTACTGCGCCATGGGCGGTCTGGAAGCCGTGGTATGGACCGATACCCTTCAGAGTTTTGTGCTGCTGGGCGGGGCCCTGTTTAGTCTAATACTGGTTGTGATGCAGGTGGACGGCGGCTTGGCGGGTTTCTGGCACACTGCCATAGTAAACGACAAACTGCATTTCGCCACGCTCGATTTTTCTGCGCAGAGTTTCGCTACCACCGCTTTGTGGGTGGTGGTGCTGGGTGGGCTTGGACAAAGCCTCGTGCCCTACGCGTCCGATATGGCGGTGGTGCAGCGGTACATGTCGGTACCGGATATGGGCCGGGCGAAAAAAGCCATCTGGACCAACGCTGTGGCGGTTATTCCCGCCTCGCTGCTGTTTTTCGGCATGGGTACGGCCCTGTACGTTTTTTATGCGAACCATCCGGACCGGCTCGACCCCACCTTCAAGACCGATGCCATCTTCCCGCTCTTTATTGCACGGGAACTTCCTGCCGGTATCGCCGGGCTTGTTGTGGCTGGGATTTTCGCCGCAGCCCAGTCCACCATCTCCACCAGCATCAACAGCATGTCCACCGCTGTCGCCACGGACTTTGTAAAACCTTTAAACCTGATCAAGACGGATCGGGGCTACCTGTTCCTCGGCCGGGCGCTCACGGTGCTGTTCGGTACGGCCGGTGTGCTCCTGGCCCTGCTCTTCGCCTCGTCGGACATCATGTCGCTGTGGGACCAGTTCATGAAAATTCTCGGTCTTTTTGGCGGCGCCATGTGCGGCCTGTTCTGTCTGGGCATCTTCACGACCCGCGCGAACAGCATCGGCGCGATCATCGGCGCGCTGGCGGGAGCGGGGGGGCTCTTTCTCGTGCAGCGGTATTCAAACGTTCATCTGCTGTTGCATGCTTTCGTAGGCGTAGCCTTGTGTTGTGTAGTGGGTTATGCCGCAAGCCTGTTGTTCCCCCCCATGAAACGCTCAATCGAAGGGTTGACCATCTATACGCTTCGTGATGCTGAAAAGATAGTCCTGGAAAAGACTAAGATGTAAGGTGCGCCTACCTTTTACGGAGAAAAGCCAATGTCAATTGTAAAAGAAGTCCTGAATCAGGCGATGATTCCCGTTCCAGAATGGACGGCACATACCTGTGGGATTGTGTCGTCTGTCGTATTGTTCCTTATCGGTGTTATGCAAGGGGCGGTATCCGAGGATAACTGGAGGCTGGAAGCGCAGCAACGCATTGAGCAGATTCGAAAATCTGATGTGACGGTTTGCGTGACGGATACCGCCGGGAAGCCCGTGTCCAGTATCCCCGTGCATGTCGCCATGACACGGCACGCCTTTCCCTGGGGTACCTGCGTAAAGGGGGGACATATTACGGGACAGTCGCCTGAGGATGCGACCTACCGGGAAAAACTGGTCGAATTATTCAATTGCGCCGTTCTGGAAAATGAATTAAAGTGGAATGCATGGCATGGGGCGTACGGCCCGGGTTTTAACCGCGAGAACACAGAGGCGGCACTAAAGTGGCTCAAGGAAAGGGCCTTTCGCATCCGGGGGCATTGTCTGGTGTGGCATGGATGGGAAAATCTGCAACCTTGGGGAGCATCGCTTGCCGACGATTTGCCGGACCTGCGGCGGCGGATACTCGAGCATATTGATGAATTATCCGAATTTACCCGGGACTACGTGGACGAATGGGATGTCGTCAATGAACCGGTAAATGTTAACGAGGTGCTCACGGTACTGGGCGAAGAGGTCCTGGCGATGTGGTTTCAGCGCGCCCGCGCGGCGCTGCCGGATTCCTGCCGACTGTTCATCAACGAATATAACATTGTGGAACCTTTCAGTGCCGGCAAGCGGGATGACTATGAAGCGATTATCCAGGCATTACTTGACGCGAAGGCGCCCTTGGAAGGAATAGGATTTCAAAGCCACTTTCACCTCCCGCCCGAGTCGCCCGTTGAGGCGCTGCAGACCTTTGACCGCTTTGCCCGCTTCGGGCTGCCCATAGTGGTTACGGAGTTTGATGTGAATACCAAGGATGAGGACCGGCAGGCGCAATTCACACGTGATTTCCTCACCGCCGCGTTCAGTCATCCCTCTTGCACCGGCTTTGTCTTCTGGGGATTCTGGGAAAGCGCCCACTGGCGTCCCGATGCCGCCCTATTCCGGAAGGATTGGTCGGAGAAGCCGAATCTCCGTGCCTATCGCGACCTGGTTTTTAACGAATGGTGGACTGACGAAACAGGCCCTACGAACGAGAACGGGAAATTTGCTCTGCGGGCGTTTAAGGGAACTTACCGGATTACCGTTGGCACCCGGGAAAGAACCGTGGAGATTGAGACTGATAAAAAAATAGTCGAGATTGAGATGTAAGATATGCTGCTTTTTATGGGCGCTTATAGCGATTCCGTTGGCAAAAATTTATGAGTTCTGAAAATACTGGGAGCGCCGCCATCTCTGGCGGCTAGCAAGGGCAAGATAGACTACAATGTTATCCTTGCCGGCAAGGATGCCAGCGTTTCCAGTAGTGTAATAGTCTGATGGTTGCGCTCGAGGCGCCTCTTCTTCCGTGCGAAGTTCCGGACGAAGCGTAGTTACTTAAATGGTACACAACAACGTCTCGATCTTGGAATAAATAGGAAGCTGACCTGTGAAAACCTGTTTTATTTCTGTCTGTCCGATGATTTGGGTGATAGGTATTCCCGCAATAATTACATGGCATCAAGGTATACCTTCGGCAGCAGGCGCCATTGAAGCCATAGAAAGTTCTATGTGCCAACCAACCATGTTCTATGCCGACAGTGACCATGGCACGCCTTTTGCCAAGGACCCGGATGTGGTGCGCTTTGGCGGGCGGTATCTCCTGTATTATTCCATACGGATGCCCGGACAAATCGGTATTGGCATCGCTGAGAGCGACGACCTGACCCAATGGCGCAAGGTCGGGGAACTGGAACCGGCCGCCGACTATGAACGGAAAGGCGTTGCCGCGCCGGCCGCGCTGGTACATGAAGGGAAGGTGCACCTCTTTTACCAGACCTACGGGAACAAGGAGAAGGATGCCTTGTGCCACGCTGTTTCCGAAGACGGACTCCGCTTTGAACGGAACACCACCAACCCAATCTTCGCGCCGACAGGCAGCTGGACCGTGGGACGCGCCATTGATGCGGATGTTTACATTGAGGGCGATACGGCGTTCCTGTATGGTGCCACCCGTGACCTGCAGATGAAACGGCAGATGCTGTTTGTCGCTACCGCGCCGGTGGCGGCGGGATTCAATCGAGACAGTTGGACGCAACGCTGCAATGCGCCTATTCTCAAGCCGGAATTACCCTGGGAAACGAACTGTATCGAAGCACCATCCGTGCTTAAACGCGAGGGGTGTTTCTTCATGTTCTATGCCGGGGGCTACAACAACGACCCGCAGCAGATCGGTGTGGCGGTATCCGAGGATGGCATTGCCTGGGAAAGACTTTCAGACAAACCGTTATTGCCTAACGGCCCGGAAGGCTCGTGGAATTACAGCGAATCTGGGCATCCTGGTGTTTTTGTGGATGATAACAGTGAGATCTGGCTCTTTTTTCAGGGGAACAACGACAAGGGGAAAACCTGGTACCTGTCGAAGATGCGGGTGGCTTGGGACGATGAAGACCTGCCGTATCTGATACGACCGGAAGACGGCCATGAGTTTCATCTGGTGCGGATACGGCAACTGTAAGCGATCATGAATCCCATCTTACCAGACATCCTGAATCCACTTCGTCGGCCTTTCACAATGTATCCGGGAACCAGTTGAAACGAGTTTTTTCTTTTTGTCGTTTTGAGTGGATCATAAATAAGGTTGACAGTACGTATGCTAACGGCTGTATACTGTATGCAGGAGATGTTGCATATGCCTTTACTACAAGTTCGTGGATGTCCGGAAGATTTATATAAGAAGGTTGCCCTGGTTGCAAAACGGCAGAATCGTACGATAGCCCAGCAGGTGGTGGTATTGCTTGAGAAGGGGTTGGGCCAGGAGGAATCCAACCGGGAGCGTCGTCAACGGCTGCTTCGTGCGCTTGAGGCGTGCAAAGTGCCGGGGAAAGCGCAAGCGATAGACGCGTCCGAATTTGTTCGCGAGGACCGTGACCGATGAACGTTGTCCTGGATGTCAGCGCTACCATGGAGATCCTTCTTCAGAAAGAAAAGAAAGACCTTTTCGGCGGTCACATCGCGGAGGCTTCCTGGGTGATTGCGCCTGATCTGTACGTTTGTGAACTTTCCAACGTAGTGTGGAAGTATTACCGGTCAAAAGCCGCTTCCAAGGCGGATTGCATTGCCTGGGCGGAGCGGGGCATTGCGCTGATTGACGATTTCATGGACAGCCGTGAACTTTGGCAGGAAGCGCTTGGCGAGGGGATTAAGTATGCCCATTCCGTTTATGACCTGTATTATGCCGTTCTGGCCAGAAGAAACAATGCTGTTCTGCTTACCACCGACAAGACATTGGAGGCATTGTGCAGAAAGATGAAGATAGCATGCCGCTTTTAGCCGCTGGCCTCTCCAACCTCAGATTTTCTGACGTCGTCGGAAACTCACACGGCATCGGTAAGCAAGCATAGAGACGGAGCTAAAAAGGATTGATAACGAAGTAGCCCGTTGCCCTGTCATTCGATATCGTATCTTGGTAAGCAGACGCCATAATCACCGAGGAGTAAATTTTCTTATGAAACTGTCTCTTACACTGAATCTGTTCCTTTTCCTATCCGTATACATTGCAGTGGGATGCGCGGTGAGCATCGCCGAACCCATCGGCACGCCCCTCTACACGCAGGGGGAGCACGGCTACCATACGTATCGCATTCCCGCGCTGGTCGTGACGAAGCAGGGGACGGTGCTCGCCTTTTGCGAGGGGCGCAAGACATCCGGGGGCGACAGCGGCGATATCGCCATCCTGCTGCGGCGTTCCGAAGATAACGGCGATACCTGGAGCGAACAGCAGGTGGTTTGGGACGATCCCGGCAACACGAGCGGCAATCCCTGCGCCGTAATAGATCGGGACACGGGTGTCATCTGGCTGTTGATGACCTGGAATCGGGGTGATGACCATGAGAATGACATCATTGCCCTGCGCAGTAAGGATACCCGGCGCGTATTTGTTACGCATTCGGAGGATGACGGCCAGACATGGAGCCCTGCAAAGGAGATCACGTCAGAGGTGAAACAGGAGAACTGGACCTGGTATGCCACCGGGCCGGGCAGCGGGATACAGATCCAGCACGGACCCCACAAGGGGCGACTGGTCATTCCCTGCGACCATATTGAAGCGGAAACGAAACAGTATTACTCGCATATCATCTATTCCGACGACCACGGCGAGACCTGGCAGCTGGGCGGCAGAACGCCCCAAGACCAGGTCAACGAATGCGAGGTGGTGGAACTGGCCGAGGGACGGCTGATGCTCAACATGCGCAACTACGATCGGGAAAAGAAATATCGCCAGATCGCCTTCAGTGATGACGGCGGGATGACCTGGAAAGACCAGGCCTTTGATACGGAACTTATTGAATCCATCTGCCAGGCGTCCATCACGCGGCACCATTGGCCGTCCGGGGATGCCCCGGGCGCCATTGCCTTCAGCAATCCGGCGAGCAAAGATAAACGGGAGAACATGACCGTTCGCGCCAGTTATGATGACGGCCGCAGCTGGAGCGCGAGCACGGTGCTGCATACCGGCCCCAGCGCCTATTCGTCCCTGGCGGTCTTGCCCGATGGTCAACTAGCCTGCCTGTACGAAGCGGGAGAAAAACATCCCTGCGAATCCATTATGTTCGCCCGGATTCCGTTGCCGACGCCGTTCCTGCCGTCCTTGCCCGAAGGCCGTTCCTGGGATCTGGTCTGGCAGGATGAATTCGAGGGCGATACGATAGATTCCGGTAAGTGGGAAGTTATCGGCGACAGTCCACGCCGGGACGCGTTTTGGGTGAAGGAGGACGCCATCCTCGACGGCGAGGGAAACCTGGTGCTGCGTACCAAAAAGGACGGCGACCGGTACACGAGCGGAGCGGTCCGCACGCGGGGTAAGTTTGAAAGCGCCTATGGCTATTGGGAAGCCCGATGCGAATTTCCGGTCCAGCCGGGCCATTGGCCCGCCTTCTGGCTCATGCCGTCTAAGGGCATTGATTCGCTTGAACAGGACGGGCAGGATGGTACGGAAATCGATATCATGGAGAAGCCCTGGCTGGAGGATAAAATCCAGCACGCCCTGCACTGGAACGGCTATGGCGAGCATCATAAATCAGAGGGCAGTGTGTCCGAAATTCCCGGCGTCAGCCAGGGCTGGCACACCTTCGGCCTCTGGTGGACGCCGGAGGAATATGTATTTTACGTAGACGGCAAGGAAACCTGGCGCACGGCCGCGGGCGGGGTGTGCCGGGTACCGGTGTATATCAAACTCACCGAAGAAATCGGGGACTGGGGCGGCAATATCGCCGAGGCTGCCCTGCCCGATGCGTTCCGGGTGGAATACGTGCGCGTCTATCAGGAGAAGCCCGCGCCGGTTGAGGATGGACCGGAGGCGCTGCCCCTGGTGGATCTTTCGGGGGACACAGGGCGGCAGGTAGTGATTGCGGCGGGCACGGAAACGGTTTATCAGGGCCATCCGACCACAGTGCTGCTGCCCGACGGCAAAACCATGTTCGCCGTGTGGTGCATCGAACACGGCGGCCTTGCCGGGCCCATGGCGAAAAGCGTTGATGGCGGACTCACCTGGACACGGCTGGACGACCGGATGCCGGAAGGTTTCAAAACACACCGGAACTGTCCGAGCATCTACCGCATGGAAGGGCCGGACGGTGTCGAGCGGCTATGGGTGTTCTCCGCCTGCACCGGCGAAAAGGGCGGGCCGCCGTACATGCCGCGCATCATGAGCGAAGACGGCGGCGACTCTTGGCGCGAAATGGAGCCCTTGGGTGATAAATTCAACTGCGTCATGACCTTCAGTTCTGTGCTGCGCCTTAAGGACGGCGTGTACCTGGGCATGTACCACCGGCGCAGCGGTCCAGAAAATAAATTATTGGAAGTGGTGCAGACCCTTTCCCCCGATGGCGGCCTGAGCTGGTCCGACCCTGTGGTCGTTGCCACTGTTCCGGACAAAATGCCCTGCGAACCGTTCGTATTCCGTTCTCCCGACGGCAACGAACTTTGCTGCCTTATGCGCGAGAATACCCACAAGGGATGCAGCCTGATGATATTCAGCCGGGACGAGGCACAGAGTTGGTCCACGCCTGTGGACACGCCCTGGGGCTTGAGTGGCGACCGACATATGGGGGTGTACGCGCCGGACGGCCGTCTCGTGATTGCTTTTCGTGACCGGGCGCCGGATAGTCCCACCTCGGGACATTTTGTCGCCTGGGTGGGCACCTATGACGATATCCGTGCGGGCAGGCCGGGCCAATGCCGTATCAAACTGCTGCACAGTTATGCGGGTGCCGATTGCGGTTATCCCGGTGTGGAACTACTTTCGAATGGTACCGTTGTCGCCACGACTTATATCAAGTACCGTGAGGACAAGGAAAAGCATTCCGTGGTCAGCACGCGGTTTAAACTGGAGGAGATAGACGGCTTGCTGCACACCAGGCACCAGGTATGCTCACCGTTTAAACTGGTATCGGACAAAAGTCCAAAGAACGGCGTACTAAAAAATGAATACGGAATTCTGGATTTACAAGGGAAAAGACTCGACCGGCCGTGAAATTTGCGGTGCCGTGGAGAGTCCGGATAAGGACGCCGCGACAGATCTGCTCAGGCGCAAGGGCGTCTATATTCAAAAAATACAACACCGCTACACGGAAACAGATGCTCCCGATAAGATCAATTCCGGGAAGCGGGGTAATGGACTGTTCGCACTAATTCTTTTCGGGTCATTGTTGGCATTTTCTCTCGTAAGTGATTTGGAGACCTACCATCGTGTCAAGTTGATGGTACCGCCACAGGGCGCAGAGGCGGAAGGCGCGGTCACCGCTCTTACCACGAAAACGAGGCATGTCGCCTATATGTTTCGTGTGGATGGGAAGGAGTATAAAGGCAGTGAGAGAATTTCCAGGAGCCGTACGCTACCGGATACAGGACAATCTGTCACAGTCCACTATGCCAGGGGAAATCCGGCGGTTAATTGTCTTCACCCGAAACTGCCTGTAACTTTAAAGATATCTTCCTTTATTTTTCTTTTCTTGTTGGGTGTGTGTCTCGCAGGATTTGTGCTCTTGGCTTCCAAGGACAATCTGTATACCCTGTATTTCCTTTTGCGCCATCGGCAACCTTTATTCTGGAAAGAATTGGTCTCGGTATCCGGCATAATTGCCCTGTTCCTTTTTTTTCCTTTTGCAACGGCTTCGGCACGATTCGTGTGGGTGTGCTTCCGGGATGAAGGGATCCCCCAGAATCTTGCTTGTAGTTCAGTCTTATTATTTTTGAGTCTCACAATCACCGGGATGCTGGCCGGTATGGTGGTGATAACCCTTTGGGTCGAACGGGCATACAGGACCCGGTTGGTGCCGGAGGCCTATATTGACTGGCGCGAAGGCCGGGCAATGGCGACAGCGAGTCAGGACGCCGGGACAGCGCGTTCCCAGAGTCCCGGCAAAAAAGCGGTGGGGACGCTTGTGTTTGGATTGTTCTGGTCGGCATTCAGCGCCGTGGGGTTTATGGCATTTGGGCTGCCGGTACTGCTGCATTTCCCGCTTTGGTGGTCTGATTCCTGGGAACCGGTTCCTTGCACCATTCTGTCCTCGGAACAAATTCATGGCATCGGATTCCGCTACAGCCCGACAACCGCCATCACCTATCGCTATTCCTTCGAAGGTCAAACCTATGTCAGCAACGAATATAAACTGGCAAGCACCCGGGCCGCTCTTCCCCCGGATACCTACCATGTCGGACAAATCACTACTTGTTATGTGAATCCTGACTGGCCAAGGCACCCTGTGTTGAATCTGGCAGAAGCCTGGGATGTTGTACAATGGGTGGCCATCGCTCTTTTATTCACAATATGGCAGGGTATCGGTCTGGCCCTGGTGGTCGCCGGCTGCACATTCCTGGTGAGATCCTTCAAATGGGAGACAGGGTAGCTGCCCGGGCAGAGAATTCGCGCAGGCGGCTTAACAAACAAGGAGTCTACGGAATGAACCGAAGAAAAAAATGGTACATTGCGGGAATCTGTGGCGTTCTCGGGCTCATTCTTATTTCCGCTGGACTTCTGGCGGCGGGTTGGTATTCCCTGTCAGGTCCGGAGGGGGCATACTTCGATTCGGCCGGGGCACGGATTCATTATATTGACGAAGGGCGGGGTACCCCCGTTGTGCTGGTGCACGGTTTTATGAATCCGGCTTACCTGCAGTGGGGCAGAACGGGCCGGATTGAGGCTCTGGCAAAGGACTATCGCGTGATTGCCCTGGACAATCGCGGCCATGGGAGAAGCGGCAAGCCACACGGTCCCGGCCAGTACGGCGTGCAAATGGCGGAAGATGTGGTGCGCCTTCTGGACCACTTGCGCATAGACAAAGCCCACGTGGTCGGTTATTCCATGGGCGGTTTCATCACGCTCAAACTGGCGGTCCTGCATCCGGAACGTCTGTTAAGTGCGGCCGTGTGCGGCGCCGGTTGGCTCCAGCCTACGGAGGAAAATCGGGAATTCGGCGAGACGGTGGCCCGTTCCATCGAGACCCGGACAGGATTCGGGCCTCTTCTCAGGCGCCTGGGGCTGCCGGACCGGCCGATGACCTTCTGGGAGAAGGCGGCGCTCCATCTTGTCTTCACTTTTTATCACGATCCCAAAGCCCTCGCCGCCGTGTCGCGGGCCAGCAGCCAACTCAGCCTTACTGAAGCGGAATTGCGAGCTAATACCGTGCCCGTCCTGACTATCATTGGCGGTGAAGATGGGCTCCTCCCGGAAGCTGAGGCGCTCGCTTCGGTTATGACTAATCACCGGCTGGTGGTTCTGGAGGGGAAGAATCATAATAATACGGATGTCTCCACGGAATTTCTTGCCGATCTGCAGCAGTTTCTGGCGGCGCACACACCGGCAAAGCCACGATAAGGTTTTAGTGCCTTCTGAAAAATTTTCTATCAACAAAAGTGGGAGGTACTACGTTGTTCGCGCTTTCGTGTGCAAGGCTTACCCATAAACCACAAGTTAAATTCATTAACGCGGCATTCTAAAGTGCGAACAACATGCTTTGAATCCTTTCTGTCCTGGTCGCAGGCAAAAGCCCGCTGTGGCAGAACGTGCAGTAAGCCGAACCGCAGTAGTAAATAGTCATATTGGCTACCATCCCGATTCCTGTTGCCTCACGGAAAAATCTACTCGAAACGGTATTCGTTGCCTCACGGAAAAATCTAC
>MTKZ01005650.1_pt1 | contig 27545 bp, 29 predicted proteins | sample 1042781 | NCBI WGS metagenome assembly MTKZ01 (sample SAMN06212207, study PRJNA360539) | anaerobic digester metagenome | biome: Wastewater treatment plant; material: sludge; isolation source: anaerobic digester fed with sludge from wastewater treatment plant | place: Denmark: WWTP Viborg ... | reverse complement strand
CTGACCCCTAAGGGGTTGGGAATTAGGAATCGATCCAGAACTCGCCATCATCGACAGGCGGCCCCGCAGCAGAGGCGCAGCGCGTGTGATGGCCGCGTGCTCGGTCCTCCGGCAGCGGCAGCAGCTTGCCACAGACGCTGCAGAACGCCTGATCGGGGATCTCCTTCGGGTTCTCAATTCCCAAATTCCTGACCCCTAAGGGATTGGGAATTTGGGAATTGTCTTCACACAGCAGCCANNCGATAGCTCCAGCCCCGTCGCCAGCTCGTCCGGCGTGATGCCGGCCGGGTGCTGGCCCAGCTCGCGCGCCACACGCTCCAGGGCCGGCAGGTGGTCGGTGATGCCAGACAGGCGGTCGTCGCCGATGGCCATGCGCTCGATGCTGACGACGCCGGCGCCGAACTCCATGCCGATCCCCACTGGCGCGGCCTTCGGGCCGAAGTTGTGCTTCGTCTGGCGCAGCCACAGCCCGCCGGCGTCCGCCTGGATCAGCTGCAGCGCCGAGCGCGAGAGGTTGCGCTTGAACACTGAGCCAAACTGTGTTGATTGGCCGAAGTTGCCGCCGGCCTGCAGCTTGGGCACGTGGTCGATCGCCAGGACCGTCCCCCAGCGCCGCAGCAGGGTGAACAGCGAGACGGTGTCGTGCGAGCGCTCCAGGTCGGCCCCGGCGGTCGCCGCCATCAGCGAGTCGATCACCATCAGCCCCGCGCCGGTGATCGCCAGCGCCTGCTCCACGCGGTCGATCTGCGCGTCGTCGATCAGCGACCCTTCCACCCGCAGGTAGTGCAGGCCGGCCGGCGGGCGCTCCAGCCCGATCCCCCGAGCCACCCGGTAGGCGCGCCGGCCGAACTCGGCCACGTCCAGCTCGGCATCGACGTAGAGCACCGGCGACTGGCCGACCTCCAGCCCCAGCCAGGGCTGGCCCAGCGCCACGTGGCTGGCCAGGTGGACCGCCAGCAGGCTCTTGCCGGAGCCACCGTCGGCGTAGAGGCTCGTCGTCGCGTCGGCCGGCACCAGGTCGGCCACGCGATAGCGTCGCGCCTCCGGCTCGTTGTAGCGGCTCAGCTCGACGATGCCCAGGTCTGCGAATCGTCTCGCGCGGTCCGTGTCCCACGCGCTGTGCGTATGGTCGTGCAGCGCAGACAGGCTCATCAACGTCCTCCTTTCGCCCCGTGAAATCGGGGATTCTTCGGCTTCTTCGGCAGCGGCGGCGCGACCTCGAGCTGCTCCTCCGGCCCCCAGCGCAGCTCCACTGGCGCGGCCTTCTCGCGGGCGATGGCGGTGTGTGCGGCGCTGATGTGCGTCGACAGCGTCCGGATCAGCGACTCGAGCCACGGCCGGCGCCGGTCCTCCAGCGTCCGCCGCAGCTCGGCCCGCCGCAGACCTTCCTCCAGATCCTCCAGCGCCAGCTCNNGGCTGCGGGCAGATCCTGTTGAGCAGCAGCGCCCAGAGCCTCTCCATCTCCGGATCCTCGTCTCGCGGCTGCCAGTGTCCCCAACGAAGCGCCATCGCAATCTCCTTAGCGTAGGGACGAGGGATGAATCTCCCCCCTTTCCCAAGGTTGGGAGAGGGGATGGGCGCCCAGCAAGGACAGGCCCGGTCCTGTCCCTACGAACCCATCCCCCCGTCCCTCCGTCGCTCCTTACTCGACGGTGTACGGCTCGAGCGCGTCCACGATGCGGCCGATCTCCTCGTCCAGGTCAGCGCAGACGCCCAGCGCACGCGCCCCAGACCGCGTGTCGATCAGCTGGTCCCTGGCCGAACACAGGGCGAGCCGAATCATGGCTGGGTCGGCCCATCCGTCGTCGCCCACCTCCAGGTAGCGGATCGCGTAGCCCACGTTTCCACCCTCGGGGTTCAACCCCAGATTCTTGTGGAGACTGACGATCCGCCAGTGCACGATCGGGTCGATCTCAAACGTCCGTTCCATGGGTCCGCCTTTCCGTATCGCGCCGTCTGCGCAGCCGGGGGAAACACTCCCCCTACTATTCGAACGAGTTCTAGAGGAAAAAATGGGACATTTTGCTTCGGGGGACGAGGATGAGGGGTTCGTAGGGACAGGACCGGGCCTGTCCTTGCTGGGCGCCCTCTGGACACTGGCGAGGGCCGGCCACCCACTTACCGCATCGCCATCAATGCAAACGGATCCTCGTCGTCGCGAGTGGACCACGCCTCGTCCAGCTCATCCAGCGCTCGGCTGATCTCCCGATCCAGCTCCCATCGGTCCTCCCCCTCACGCCGCCGAGCCTCGTACTGGACCATCCGCGCGATGCTGGTGGCGATCGAGGTGATGTTCTGCACCAACTGCCGGTCGCAGGCGTCGCCAGCGCTCTCCATCAGGCGATAGAAGACGAGCCGCAGCGCCCCCAGCTCGTTGCTCAACCCCAGATCGCTCCCCAGCGCGATGATCTCTTCAGTGATCGCCGGGTCGCTCGTGATTGCCCGTTCCATCGGTCCGCCTTTCCGTATCGCGCCGTCTGCGCAGCCGGGGGAAACACTCCCCCTACTATTCGAACGCGTTTTGCGACGAAAAATGGGACATTTTGCTTCGAGGGGACGAGGGACGGGGGATGGAGGCGCCGAAAGCTGCGTAGGGACAGGCCTGGGCCTGTCCTTGCTGGGCGCCCTCTGGGCCGTGGCGACACCCCCGCGTCGATGGCGAACCTCGTGTTCGCCCCCGCCCCTCGTCCCCCGTCCGCCCCGTCCCCCGCCTTGGCACCCCGCGTGCATCGTCATCGGCAGGGCGACGCTGCGCTCGCAGGGTTCGGAAAGGACAGGGATCGTTATGGGCATGGCCTGGTATCCGACGACGCACGAGGATTACGCGATGCTGAAGGGCTATGGCGTCTACACGAGCGACCACAAGAAGGTGGGACACCTCAGGCAGGTCTATCACCGCAATGCCGACATGCCGGATGCCCGTGGCCACCAGATCTTCCTGGTCGATCCGGGGCTGGCGCGCGAGCTCTTCACCCACGACCACGATGTCTACATACCCGAGCGGATGATCCACTCGGTCGACACCCAGCTGGAGAAGATCTTCCTGAATGTGCCCGAGGAGATGGTCGGCCAGCAGGACTGGGAGCGGCCGGCCGATATCGACGCCTACGTCACCAGCCGCTGACCCGGCGCTACAGCAGCGCGGGCCGCTTGGCGAAGTGGTCGAACGCCCCTGGCTCGATGACGGCGCGGTGCAGGTCGGTGAAGCGCATCGAGATGGATTGGTCTTTCCCGGCCGGCTCGGTCACCTCTCCGATGACGTGCGGCGGCCGCAGCCCGAAGCGGCGGAACAGGTCGGCCGCGCGGGCGAACGTCTCCGGCGGCGCAGTGAAGAGCAGCTCGAAATCCTCCCCGCCCCGTAGCGCAAGGTCGAACCAGTCGGGGAACCCCCAGCGCAGGCTGTTGGGGATCGGCAGGTCGTCCTGCTGCAACATCGCTGAGACGGCGCTCGCCTCGCAGATCTTCGGCAGGTCGCCCATCAGCCCGTCCGACAGGTCCATCGCGCAGCGCACGCCGGCCCGCGCCAGCAACAGGCCGGCCAGCACCTTCGGGCGTGGCTCCAGGTGCGCAGCCAGCATCGCCGGAGCGCCATCGGCGGCGCGGTCGTTGTCCTCCAGCAGCCGCACCCCGCCGGCAGCCAGCCCGAGCGCTCCGGTGACGCCGATCATGTCGCCGGCCTGCGCCGTGTCTCGACGCAAAGCCTGCCCCGGGCGCAACTCGCCGATGGCCGTCACCGAGATCGACTGCGCGTGTGGCGAGCGGACGATGTCCCCGCCGGCGATCCGGACGTGCAGCTTGTTGGCCAGCGCCAGCATCCCCCTGTACATGTCGAAGACCCAGCGGTCCGTCTCGTCCCCTCGCAGCGCGAGCGCGACCAGCGCCACCCGTGGCCTGGCCCCCATCGCCGCCAGATCGCTCACGTTCACCGCCAGCGCCCGATGCCCGATCTGCCCCGCCGTCGCCCAATCGGCCCGGTAGTGGACGCCCTCGACCAGCACGTCGGTCGTCAGCGCCACTGCCCGGCCAGGGCGTGGCTGCCAGATGGCGGTGTCGTCGCCAGCCTCCAGCAGCACCCCGGACGACTTCACGCGCGACGACGCGATCAGATTGCTGATCGAGCGGATCAGCTCAAACTCCCCGACCTGGGACACCGGCCGGCCACCGGTCATGCTGCCTCCTCCATCGAACGCTTACCCATTATCCGTCGTCCCCGCCGCGGCGCGATAGACGGCGGCAGTCTCGGCGGCCGTCCGTCGCCACGAAAACTCGCTGGCCCGGCGCAACCCGCGGGCAGCCAGCTCCTCGCGCAGCTCTGGCTCGCGGGCCAGCTGGAGCAGCGCCTGCGCCAGAGCCGGCACATCGCGTGGGCCGACGATCAGCCCGGCATTGCCGACCACCTCGCGCAGGGCCGGCGTCTCCGACGTCACCACCGGCGTGCCGCACGCCATCGCCTCCAGCAACGGCAGTCCGAACCCCTCGTATAGCGACGGGTAGACGAACGCGTCCGCAGCGTTGTGCCAGAGCGGCAGATCCTCCGGCGGCACGAACCCGACGAACCGCACAGCGTCGGCAATGCCCAGCTCGCGCGCGAGATCGAAGATCGGCTCATGATGCCAGCCGGCCGCGCCAGCAACGACCAGCTGCCAGCCCGTCTCCCCTGCCGTGCGCGCCCATGCGCGCAACAATGTCTCCAGATTCTTGCGCGGCTGAAGCGTGCCGAGGAACAACAGCGTCGGCCCCGTCAGCCCCTGCCGCGCGCGGAATGCCGCGACCTCGTCTGCGCCGAGCGGCCGCATCTCGTCGCCCACCCCGTTTGGCACCGTCACAACCCGCTCCGGGTCCGCGTCATAGAGCCGGATGATGTCCTGCCGTGTCGCCTCCGAGACGGCGATCACCCGCGCAGCCCGCTGCACCGAGAGCCGGGTCATCGTCCTCAGGTACCGCTGCTTCCGGCCGGGGTACTGCTCGGGGAACAGGTGGAACGCCAGGTCGTGGACGGTGACAACGCGCGGCACGCCAGTGATCAGCGGCGCGACGTTCACCGGAGCGTGGATCACATCCAGCCGCCAGCGCCGGCCGATCGTCAGGCCAACGGTCTGCTCCCAGGCGATCCGCTGGACTGGCTGGCCCGTTCGCAGCCGCGAGTGGCGCCAGTCGATCCCGTCGGGGAATTCGCGCTCCTCGGGTGGCTGGTCCGGGCCGGTGAAGACGACGAGGTCGAGCGTCGGATCGACGGCCGGCAGCTCGCGCACAAGCGCCTCAGCGTAGCGGCTGACGCCGGCCTGCCGGTAGGTGGGCTCGAACGACAGAAGGTGTCCGATGAATCCGACGCGCATGGCCCCGTCTGGTGGTCAGTCGAGCGAGTCCGGTGTGCCACAAGCGAGGCAGCACGACCGCCAAGGGTAGCACGGATCGACACGAAGGACAGATCAGGTCAGCGCCTTCCGCGCCGCCAGCACGTCCCGCAGCGTCCGTTTGCGGGGCATCGCGCCCATCACCAGCTTCAGCATCGCCTTCTGCTTGTCGCTCTTCGGCACGCCATCCACCCGCAGGTAGGTCTGTAACGTCCTCGAGATCGTCTCCGGCACGTCGCGCAGCAGGTAGGGCCGCTCGTGGGCGAACGCGGTGACGTTTCTGACCTTGTGCAGATCCTTCATGATGAACGAGTCGTCCAGCAGCTCGCGATACCAGGAGAGCGTCGCCGCTGAGAAGTCGCCGCGCTCCTTCGCCCGGACGACTGTCTCGCCGGCCAGCTTGCCGGAGATCATCGCGAAGTTCGACCCCTCGCGGTTCATCGCATTCACCATCATCGCCGCATCGCCGCAGACCAGCGCCCCGTCGATGTAGAGCGTCGGCAGCGAATGCCACCCTCCCTCCGGGATCAGATGAGCCGAATACTCGACCATCTCGCCCCCCGCGATCAGTGGCGCGATCGACGGATGCTCCTTGAACCTGTTCAGCATGTCGCTGACGTTCAGCCCGCTCTCCATCAGGTCCGAGAGCAACGCCCCGGTTCCGATCGAGAGGGTGTCCTTGTTCGTGTAGATGAAGCCGTAGCCGAGCATGTAGGCCGTTGATGCGCCGAAGATCTCCATCGCGACCCCGTGGCCGTTGGCGACGTTGAACCGGTCGTCGATCGTCTTCTCGTCCAGCCGGATCAGCTCCTTGGCAACCAGCGCCTGCTCGTGCGGCTGCCACTCTTTGTGCATGCCGGCCTTTTGCGCCAGCAGCGAGTTCGCTCCGTCTGCGATAATGACGACGTCGGCCTCCAGCTCGCCTCCCTCGCCGGCGGTCTGGACGCCGACAACACGCCCCTCGCGCCAGAGCAGATCGGTGACGACCATCTCCGGGATGAGGAACACCCCCTCGGCCTCGGCCTGCTCGGCAAACCAGCGATCCCAGTCCGCCCGCATCACCGAGAAGGAGTTGTACGGCGCTCCGGCGAACGCCTGGGTCCGGTAGGTCAGGCCGATATGGGAGTCGTCAGTCAGCAGGAGGTAGCGCTGCTCGATGATCGGACGCTCCAACGGCGCTTGCTCCCAGAACTCCGGCACGATCTCGGCAGTCGGCTGGGAATACAGGATGCCGCCCATGACATTCTTCGCGCCCGCGAAGGAGCCGCGCTCCAGCAGGACGACCTCCAGACCGGCCCGGGCCATCGTCAGCGCGGCCGACACGCCGGCCGGCCCGGCCCCAACGACGATCGCGTCGAATCGCTCCTCGTCCACCATCTCTCCCGTCTGCGCCCGGCGCGCTACTTGCCTCGCGCGGCCCGTATCTCCCGCGTCAGCGCGGGGACGATCTCGTGCAGGTCGCCGACGACCCCGATCTCAGCCAGCTTGAACAGCGGCGCGTCCCGGTCCCGGTTGATGGCGACGATCGTCTCCGAGCCCTGCATCCCGACGGTATGCTGCACCGCCCCGCTGACCCCGACGCCGATATACAGCTTCGGGCGGACAACCTTGCCAGTCTGGCCGATCTGCTCGTGGTGTGGGCGCCAGCCCAGGTCGGTGAGCGCGCGAGTCGCGCCGACTGCGCCATCCAGCGCTGCCGCCAGCTCGTCGATCATCGCGAACGCCTCGGCCGATCCGACGCCACGCCCGCCAACGACGACCGTCTCGGCGCTATCGAGGCTCGAGTCTCCGGCCGGCGGCGTCGTCACGTCCAGCAGCCTGACGCGCAGACTCGCCGGATCCAGGTCCGCGGCCAGTGGCTCGACGCTCGCAGTCTGCGCCGCTGCCCCGGCGATCGCGTTCGCCCCCGCGCGAAGCACCGCAAACGTGGCGTTGCCCGGCCCGACTGTGACATCGACCAGCATCTTGCCCTGATAGACCGGCCGCGTGCCGACCAGACTATCGCCATCCCAGCGCAGCGCTGCGCAGTCCGACAGGCAGTCGCCGCCCGCCCTCGCCGCGAGATACGGCCCGAGGTCGCGGCCAGACGTCGTGCCGGCCAGCAGCGTCAGTCGCGGCCCGTCCTGCGCGATCGCCGCGTCGATCGCCCTGGCATACGCCTCGGTCGTGTACCGATCNNCGGCGACGTCCGCCGCCACGCTGCCAACACCACTGCCGATCACCAGCGCGGTCACGCCGCCATCGCCGGCCAGCGCTCGCGCCGGCCCGATCAGCTCCAGCGACGCCTCCCGAACCACCCCCGCGCTCGTTTCAACGACGATCAGCACCCCATTCGCCATATCCCACCCCCACTCTCTATCTCTGTCTCACCAACCAGCAGGATCGACCATGACGCAGGCCAGCATTACAGCCCCCTCATCCGTCCGTCAAACCAACTTCTTCTCCCGCAGCAGCCGGACAACCTGCTTCGCCGCGCTCTCGGCGTCCGTCTCGATGATCGTGCCTTCGACGACTCGCGCCTCGGCGTAGAGCCGGCCCCACGAGACGTGAGCGTCAGAGACGGCGTAGTCGGAGGCCTGCTTCTCCTCGACCGGCTTCTTGCGCGCCGCCATGATCCCCTTCAGCGACGGAGAGCGTGGCTCGTTCAGCCCGGTGAGCGCGCAGACGACCGCCGGGAGCGTCGTCTCGACGATGTGGCGGCCGTCCTCCACCTCGCGCCCGAGTGTCAGCGTGCCATCACCCGCTTCGAGCTGGACGACGTTCGACACCAGCGGGAGATCGAGCAGGCCGGCGATCAGCGGGCCGACAGTGCCGCTTCCCCCGTCGCTCGTCTCCTGCCCGACGATGATCAGGTCGTACTCGCCATCGCGCGCCTCTGTGCTGACGATCGCCGCGACATCACCGGCGGTCAGATCCGCGTCGTCCGTGATCACCAGCACCCCACGGTCGGCGCCCATCCCCAACCCGCGAGCGATGGCGTCCCTCGCCGTGGCCGCGCCGACGGTCATCACGACGACCTCGGTTGCCTTGCCGGCTTCCTTCAGCCGGATAGCCTCCTCAATGGCATATTGGTCGTACTCGTTGACGACACGCGGTGTTGAGGCTGCGAAAGCGCCCGAGGCGTCGAATCGGATAGCGTTCGGGTCCGGCGCTTGCTTGACCGGGACAAGGATTTTCACGGTGGCTCTTCCCCTTACCTGTGCGCGTGTGCGGAAGGAGCGTCAGCTCGCCCTCGCGCGTCTCAATCCCGCTCGCCGGTGAACTCGGCCGGCCGTTTCTCGATGAATGCTGCCATCCCCTCGCGCTGGTCGGCGGCGCCGAATAGCAGCGCGAACGTCTCGGCCTCGCGTGTCAGGCCGTTGTCGAGCGAGCCATCGAAGGCCAGCGCGATCATCCGCTTGCTGGCTGCGACGGCGGTCGGGCTGTTCGCGACGATCGTCGCCGCCATCTCTCGCGCCTTGTCCATCAGCGCGCCGGGTGCGTAGACGGCGTTGACCAGCCCCAGCATCAGCGCCTCCGGGGCTTTCAGCCGGCGTCCGGTGAAGATCAGCTCGCTGGCGATCCCCGGCCCGGCAAGACGCGTCAACCTCTGAGTGGCGCCCCAACCGGGCAGGATGCCCAGGCCGACCTCGGGCTGACCCAGCGTCGCCGTCTCGCTTGCCAGCCGGATGTCGCAGGCCAGCGCGATCTCGCAGCCGCCGCCGAGTGCGTGCCCGTTGATCGCGGCAATCCACGGCTGTGGCGCGTAGTTGATCGCCCTGCCGATCCCGTGGCCGAGCGCGCCGAACGCCAGCCCCTGCTGTGGCGTCTTCTCCGCCATCTCCTTGATATCCGCGCCGGCAGCGAACGCTCGCCCCTCGCCAGTCAGGATCGCGCAGCGGATCGACTGGTCCGCCGCAACCTCGGCGACCGCGTCGCGCAGCGCCAGAAGCTGCTCCGTGTTGAAGGCGTTGAGCGCCTCCGGCCGGCTCATGGTGACCACCGCGACAGCGCCGTCGCGTTCGATTCGGACTGCCATGTCTCCTCCAGGTGTTCCCGGCCCTGCCGGCTAGCTGCTCCCTGTGTCGTCCTGCGCGGCCTTGTATTCCCTTGCCAGCGCGACATAATGTTGTGAGCCTTCGATGATCCGCGCTCGGTCTGCCTCGGAGAGTGTGCGCCGTGGCCGGGCCGGCACGCCCATCACGACCGTACCTGCCTCGATCGTGGCGCCCTCTGGGACCAGCGCCCCTGCCCCGACGACCGCGCCCGGCTCGACGACCGACCCGTTCAGCAGGATCGCGCCCATGCCCACCAGCGATCCGTCACCGATCGTTGTGCCGTGCACGATCGCCCGGTGCCCGATCGTGACATCGTCCCCGATGTTGACCGGCGACCCCTCGTCGGCATGGACGATCGACCCGTCCTGCACATTCGAGCGCACCCCGATTCTGATCGGCGCGCTATCCCCACGGATCACAACGCCGTACCAGATACTCGACCCCGCGCCGATCTCGACGTCCCCGGTGATCACCGCGTTATCCGCGACGAACACATCTCCGGCGACCTTCGGCGTCTGGTCGCGATATGCCCGTAATGGGTTGAGCATGCGGGACCTCACCCCCTGTCCCCCTCTCCCGCCGGGAGAGGGGGTATCGTGTGTCGGACGAGCGCGATGTAGGTTGCAGGCCGAGGTAAACCCCCGCCCCTCATCCCTCGACGTGGATAATCATCGCGTCGCCCTGGGCCAGCCCGGAGCAGATCGCCGCCAGCCCATAGCCGCCGCCGCGCCGCTTCAGCTCGTTGGCCATCGTCAGAATCAGTCGCGCGCCGGATGCGCCGACCGGATGGCCGAGAGCGATCGCGCCCCCGTTCGGGTTGACCCGGTCGGAGTTCGCGTCGATGCCCAACCGCGCTGAGGCGATCAGCGTAACGCTCGCGAACGCCTCGTTGATCTCAACGACGTCCATCTCCTCGATCGTCATGCCGACCTTGGCCAGCGCGTCTCTGGCGGCCATCTCGGGGACGTAGGCGAGGTACGGCACGTCCCAGGCGGAGACGCCGGTTGCGATGATCGTCGCCAGCGGCTTCAGCCCACGAGCCGCGGCCTCCTCCGCGCTGGTCACCACCAGCGCTGCCGCCCCGTCGTTGACGCCCGGCGCATTGCCCGCCGTTACCGACCCCTTCGGGTCGAAGGCCGGCCGCAGCTTCGCCAGCGCCTCAGCCGACGTGTCCGCGCGCGGCGCTTCATCGCGCTCGACGCGGGTGACGTTGCCCTTGCGGTCCTTCAGCTCGACTGCGACGATCTCCTCGGCCATCTTGCCGGACTCGATCGCGGCGACAGCGCGCTGATGGCTGCGGAGCGCGAACGCATCCTGCTGCTCGCGGCTGCACTCGTTCTCGGCCGCAACGTTCGAGCCGTGGACGCCCATATGGACCCCGGCCACCGCGCACGTCAGGCCGTCGTGGATCAGCAGGTCCTCCAGCGCGCCGTCGCCCATCCGGTAGCCAGTGCGCGCCTGCCGCAGGGCGTAGGGCGCGTTCGACATGCTCTCCATCCCGCCGGCCAGGACGATCTTGTTCTCCCCCGCGCGGATCAGCAGATCGGCCAGCGCCACGGCGCGCATGCCGCTTCCGCAAACCTTGTTGATCGTGTCGGCGGTCACCTGGCGATCGAGGCCGATCTTGAAGCCGACCTGGCGGGCCGGGTTCATCCCGACGCCGGCCTGCAGCACCTCGCCCATGATGATGTGCTCGATATCCGCCCCGGTCACCCCGGCGCGTTCGATCGCGGCCGAGCCGGCCAGCGCGCCCAGCTCAACGGCGGTCATACCCGAAAGCGCGCCGCCGAGGCGGCCAAACGGCGTCCGCGCGCCGCCCAGAATGACGCTGCGTCCCATCGAAAGCCGATCCCTTCCGCCCGGGTGTGCCGGGCCTGAACGCGGGGACAGCCAGCCGGGTTGGCTGGCCGTCCGTGTCTGTCGTGTCGTTCGATCCGGCCGGCCGGTCCGCTACGCCTTGACGAGCTCCTGCGATTCCTCGAACGCCTGGGCCGGCGGCTGCGGGCAGCGCAGCGGCTTGTCCACCCGGTATCCGAGCGCGTAGGAGGCCTGCATCAGCTGGTGGATCTCGCGCGTGCCCTCGTAGATCACCGCGCCGCGGGCGTTGCGGTAGTAGCGCTCGACGGGGTACTCGTTGGAATACCCGTAGGCGCCGTGGATCTGGATCGCCTCCTCGGCGGCCTTCAGCGCCTCATCGCAGGCGTACCACTTGGCTAGCGACGTCTCGCGCGTGTTGCGAATGCCGCGGTTCTTCAGCTCGGCCGCCTGCATGACGAGCAGTCGTGACGCTTCCAGCCCGGCGACCATGTAGGCGATCTTCTGCTGGATCAGCTGAAACTGGCCGATCTCCTGCCCGAATGCTTCGCGCTCGTGGCAGTACTTCAGGCTGGCGTCGAGGCTGGCCTGGATGAGGCCAACACCGCCCGCGCCGACCGTAAAGCGGCCCTGGTCGATGCAGGACATGGCGATCTTGAAGCCCTCGCCCTCCTCGCCGATGCGATTCTCGACCGGGACGCGGACGTTGTTGAAGGCGAGCCAGCCGGTATTGCCGGCCCGAACGCCCATCTTGCCCTTGATCGAGCCGGTCGTGAACCCTTCCATCCCGCGCTCAAGGAAGAGGGCCACGAGGCCATGGTGCTTCTTCGAGCGGTCGAGGCTGGCGAAGACGAGGAAGTGGTCGGCGGCGTCGGCCAGCGAGATCCACATCTTCTCGCCGTTCAGAATGTAGGAGTCGCCATCGAGGACGGCGGTCGTGGCGATGTTGCCGGCGTCCGAGCCTGCCCCCGGCTCGGTAAGGCCGAAGGTCGCGTACTTCGTGCCCTCCGCCTGCGGACGGAGCCAGCGCTGTTTCTGCTCCTCGCTCGCCCACTGGTGCATTGCCAGGCTGTTGAGGCCGACGTGGACGCTCATGATCACGCGCAGGAACGTGTCGACCCGCTCAAGCTCTTCGCAGGCCAGCGCCAGCGAAACATAGTCGAACCCGCCACCCCCGTACCGCTCCGGGATGGGCAGCCCGAGGACTCCCAGCTCGCCCATCTTCCGCAGGATTTCCGGGTGGAACTCGCCCTTGGCTTCCCACTCCTGGATGTACGGCGCGACCTCGCTCTCGGCGAACTCGCGCACCATGTCGCGAACCTGGATCTGCTCGTCGGTCAGCTTGAAGTCCATCTGCTCTCTGCCTCTTCTCCCCTGTCGCCCGGCTGGCGGGATCATCCCAGTTGTTGTGAGCCCGTCGCAGCCGCGCGGCCCGTCAGTTAGCACAATTGTACTCGCGTCGCGACGCCGGGCGGGGATCACGCAATGTCCGCTCGCCTGGTTCCCCACCACCCCTCAGCGCGCGTCGCTGGTCGCCTCCTCCAGGGCGCTGAGCAAGCCGTCCAGCAGCTCATCGTGGCCTGGGCATCCGCCGGTCTCGATCAGCAGGCTCGTCGCCGTCTCCAACGGAAGCTGATCGCGGCTCATCCGGGTGTTGAGCCCGATGCCGATCAGCACGTGCTCGACCCGTTCGCCGACGATCTTCGACGCGCAGAGGACGCCGCACAGCTTCCGGCCGTCAACGACGATGTCGTTCGGTGGCTTCACCTCGCATGCNNATCGGCCAGTGAGGCCGGCCCGATGGTCGGGCGGCTGATGATGGTGAACATCAGGCAGGAGCCGGCCGGGGCGAGCCAGATCCGGTCGCGTGTGCCACGACCAGCCGTCTGGAAATCCGCGACGACCACCGTGCCGGCCGGCGCGCCTGCTTCGGCCAGCTCGCGAGCGCGATCCATCGTCGACGCCAGCTCCGCGTGTCGCTCGATCCGGGGCCACGTCATGCCTGATCGGCAGGGGGTGTCGTCGCGCCGTCGTCGGTAGCGCCGGTGTCGGTCGCCTCGCTCAGCCGCTCGACGCGCACCTTGCGAACGCGCCGGTGCTCGACGTTCAGCACCGTCAGCCGGATACTGTCGGTCTCAACAGTCTCCCCGCGCACCGGGATCCGGCCGAGCTGGCGCTGGATAAAGCCGCCGACTGTGCCAGTTTCTGGCCCGTCCCAGTCGAGCTCCATCTCGTCGCACAGGTCGTCGATCGTCAGCCGGCCATCGACGATCAGCTCGTCGTCGCTGATGATCTCGAACGGGGGCGTCTCGCGGTCGTACTCGTCCTGGATCTCGCCGACGATCTCCTCGAGGATATCCTCGATCGAGACAACGCCGGCTGTTCCGCCGTATTCGTCGACAACGACGGCAAGGTGAATCTTCTGCTGCTGGAGCTCGTGGAGCAGGTCGTCCACCCGCTTCGACTCCGGCACGAAGTAGGCCGGCCGCATGAGCGCTTCGACGGTGATCCCATCGTGCGGTTCGTTCACATATGCCAGCAGATCCTTGGCGTAGATCACGCCGAGAATCTCGTCCATGTTGTGCCCATGGACCGGAATGCGTGAGTGGCCAGCGCCAATCGCAACATCGACTGCCTCGGAGAGTAGCATCTCTCGCCCAGCCGCGACGATGTCGATTCGTGGCACCATGATCTGCCGGGCCGTCACCTCCTCAAGGTGGAGGATGCCGGAGATCATGTCCTGCTCATCCTCTTCGATCGGGTACGGCTCGGATCGCTCCCAGTCGGAGGGATGCTGCGCGCTGGGGGTTTCCGTGGCCTCATCGGCCGGCGGCTCTGCCTCATAGCGGCGTCGACGATTGCCGCCAAAGAGCGTCACGATCCACTCGGCCGGCCGGACGATCGGCGCGAACAGCAGGGCGAGCACCCGCCCGACCTTGTGCGGCAGGTCGTTCTCGCTGCTCGCCTCCTCATTCGCCAGTATCCGCGGAATCAGCCGGCCAACGACGAGCAGAATCCCCAACGAGGTCAGCAGCCCCCACAGCAGCCCGCGGTCGCCCAACAGGTCGGCAAACACCCAGGTGAACAGAGCAACTGCGATGGCAGCGGCCAGCACCTCGATCAGCAAGACGGCCGATCGCAGCCGCTGCGTCCGCTCGATGGCGATCGCGTCCTCGCGGGATAGTCGGTTGTCAAACAGGCGACGGACATCGACGCGACTGACTGCGACGAGGCTGATCTCAGCCCAGGTGGCAACCGCCGAAAGCAGCAATGCAACGACGGCAACCGCCAGCTCTGTCCATTGGTTGGTACTCAAACAGCCCTCTCCAGGCTAGGACGTCCGCGCGTTCAGCCGAACAGCGCGCTGATCGACAGATCCTTATGGATCCGCATGATGGCTTCGGCGAGCAGGGGCGCGACAGTAAGCGTCTCGACCTTGTCGGAGCCGGGTCCGGTCGGAGTCGGCAGCGAGTCGGTCACGATGACCTTCTCGATCGGCGACTGGTGAATGATGTTGAGCGCGTCTCCGGCGAAGACCGGATGGACTGCCGCGGCATAGACCGCAGCCGCGCCGCGCTGCATCAGCATCTCGGCGGCCTGGACGAGCGTGCTGCCGGTCGAGATCATGTCGTCCACCAGCACGGCCGTCTTGCCGTCAACGTCGCCGACCATCTCGATCACCTCGGTGTCGTCCGGCGCGGGGCGGTTCTTGGCGATGATCGCCAGCCCGCCGCCGGCCCGCAGTCGGAACTCCTGTGCCCGGACGACGCCGCCAGAATCCGGACTGACCGCAACCAGCCCGTTGGTGTCCATGCGTCGAAATGGCGAGGCCAGGATCGGCGTCGCCCGCAGNNCGGTTGACGCCGGCCGTCACCAGCAGGTTCGCCACCAGCTTGGCGCTGATCGGCTCGCGGCCGCTCGTCTTCTTCTCCTGCCGCGCGTAGGCGAAGTACGGGATGACGGCAGTCACTCGCGACGCCGATGCGCGGCGGATGGCGTCGATCATGATCAGCAGCTCGACAAGGTGATGGTTCACCGGGTTCGAGAGCGACTGGATGACAAAGACATCGGACCCGCGGACGTTCTCCTCCAGCTTGACCCGAGTCTCGCCGTTGCGCCAGCTGTCGACGGTGGCGCGCCCGAGCGACGACTCGAGCTCGCCCATGATCCGCTCGGCCAGCAATCGATTTCCATTCCCAGCGAAGACCTGCAGCCGTCCGTCCATGCTCTCCTTCTGCTTCTATTCCGAGGGCTTGTCAGCGGCGGCGCCCCGCCTCGTCCGGCGGATCGGTCGGGCTGGCACGCCGACGACGAGCTGCCCCGGCTGGACTGGCTTCGTCACGACCGAGCCTGCCCCGGTTCGGCTGCCGTCACCGAGCTCGACCGGCGCAACCAGCATCGTGTCGCTTCCAACGAAGACATCGTCGCCGATCGTCGTCTGGTGCTTGTTCTGACCGTCGAAGTTGCAGGTGATCGTTCCGGCGCCGACGTTGACGCGCTCGCCGATCTCGGCATCCCCGAGGTAGCTGACGTGTCCGACCTGGGTGCCGGTGCCGACCCGCGCGTTCTTCATCTCGACATAATTCCCGACATGGACATGGGCTGCCAACCGCACGCCCGGCCGGAGGTGAGAGTAGGGGCCGATATCCGTCCCGTTTCCGATCTCCGACTGCTCGATCCACGACGCCCTGATGGTCACGTCGTCTCCCAGCACCGCATCCTCGATGACCGTCTGCGGCCCCAGCCGGCAGCCAGCGCCGATCGTGGTTCGGCCGCGCAGCGTCGTCCCCGGCTCGATCCGCGTGTCCTGCCCGATCGTGACGTCGGCATCGATCCATGTGCTGGCCGGGTCGACGATCGTGACGCCCGCCAGCATGTGACGCCGGAGGATGCGCTCGCGAATGACCCGCTCGGCGCGCGCCAGCTCGGTCCGGTCGTTGATCCCCCACGCCACCTCTGGTTCGGCCCGCACCAGCAGGACCTGGTCTCGCGGCCATTCCGTCAGGGCGGCCAGCGCCACCAGCTCGGTCAGGTAGTACTCCCCCTTGGGGCTACGAGTCAGCCGGCCGACATGCTCGCGCAGCCATCCAGCGCGGATGAGGCACATGCCGCTGTTGACTGGAACCGGTCCGTCGTATTCCCGATCATCCTCGTGGGCCTCGACGATCGCGACGATGCGGTTGCCGGTGGTTCGGTAGCGTCCATACGGCCCGGGTTCGTCGAGGACGACGGCGACGGTCGACAGGATCGGTTCCGCGGCGCGGGTCTGGTCGATAAGCTGCTGGAGCGTCACTGGATCGACGATCGGATGATCGCCGAAGATCACCATGACCCACGCGATGTCATCGCGCAGGACGGGTAGCGCGGCCCTCGCGGCATCGCCGGTGCCGAGCGGATCGGCTTGCCAGGCGATATCGGCGCGATCGGTGTACGGCTCGCGAAGCGACGCGGAGGTTGGCCCGATCGTCAGCACGATCTGGCCGGGCTGGATCGCTTCCGCGGCGCGGACCACATGTTCGATCATCGGAAGTCCGGCAATGGGGTGGAGCACCTTCGGCAGCGCCGACCGCATGCGTGTGCCACGGCCCGCCGTCAGGATGACGACAGCGACGTCCGCATTCCCGCCTTCATCTGGCCGGCTATCCGGAGGTTCCGTGGAGGATGTACTGCCGTCTGAGTCCAAGGGCCCCGATCATCACTGAGGGTTGCCGCCGGCCGCGCTACCACTGCCACAGTGGTAGTTCGCGGGCCAGGATTCGAACCTGGAATAAAGGCTCCAAAGGCCCTTGTGATACCGTTTCACCACCCGCGACCGACTATGCACTAGTGTAGCAAATGGCTGCTGGCCGTCTGATTCCGGATCTCGGCGACTACCCGAGCGCTTCCTTCAAGCGCGAGAAGAAGCCCTTTTCCTTCGGCATCTCGATCTCACGCCCCAACGAGGCGTCGAGCTGCTCGAACAGATGGCGCTGTTCCAGGGTCAGGTCGCGCGGGATGACGACGTGGACGGCGACGATCTGGTCGCCACGATCCCCGCCGCGGATGTCCGGCACGCCTTTGCCGCGCAGCTTGAATTGCTGATCCGGCTGGGTGCCGGCCGGCAGAACGAACTCCAGCGGGCCGTCCACCGACGGAATCTCGATCTCGTCGCCGAGCGTCGCCTGCGCGACAGTGACCGGGAGATCGAACAGGATCTGCTTGCCGCTTCGTCCCAGTTGCGGATGCGGCTTGACCTTCAGCGTGACGAAGAGGTTGCCGGGCACCCCATCGCGAATCTGCTCGCCCTGGCCGCTGAGACGCAGCGTCGATTGCTCGTCGACGCCCGGCGGGACGTTCACCACGATCTTGCGCTTCTTCGACTGCCGGCCACGCCCGCGACAGGTCGGGCAGGGGTCGGAGACGATGACTCCCTCGCCCCCGCAGCGATCGCATGCCGTTGCCGTCATGAACTGGCCGAGGATCGTGTTCTGAACTCGCCGGACCTCGCCGCTGCCGTTGCAGACAGGGCACGTCTGCGGCGTCGCGCCGTCGCGCATGCGGGTGCCATGGCAGTCGTCGCATGGCTCGTAGCGAGTGACCTCGATCTCTTTCTCGACTCCGAAGACTGCCTCCTCGAAGGTGAGCGTGATCGTTGCCTTGATGTCTCCGCCACGCGGGACCTGCCGCTGCCGCCGGCCGCTGGAACCACCGCCGCTGAAGAAGGTCTCGAACAAGTCTCCGAATGGCGAGCCGCCGAACCCGAATGGGTCGCCCGTCGCGCCAGCGCCAGCGCCGGTGAACGCAGCGTGACCAAAGCGATCGTACGAGGCTCGGCGTTCGGGATCGCTAAGAACCTCGTTGGCCTCGTTGATCTCCTTGAACCGCTCTTCGGCGTCATCCTCTTTGTTGATGTCGGGGTGGTACTTGCGCGCCAACCGTCGGTAGGCCCGCTTGATCTCTTCGGCTGACGCGGTGCGGGAGACCTCCAACACCTCGTAGTAGTCGCGCTTTTGCTCCATCGCGTCGTTCACCCGTAGCTGTTCTGTTGTGGCAATCTTGTCTATCGGCGAGGTCAGACTCCAGCCTCGCGGCTTGCGCCACGCCGACACGAAATCATAGCATCGACGGCCACCTGCTGGCGGCGGCATCGCGCGCCGTAGCGCCCTGAGTGGTCGAGCGGGTAGCATTCAGGGAAATGTCCGACATCTGATGAATCCGGGAGTGTGGGAGTACATGGCAGAGGTCAAGCAGGTGCGGGTCGAGCCGCTGAAGCGGATCCTCGGCTGGGACGACGTCCAGCGGAATGTCGAGGCGATCGTTGACCGCCTGAGAGATGACTACGATACGATGCTCGTGATTACGCGGGGCGGTATGATCCCCGCCTGTCTGATCAGCGAGCAGCTGGGCATTCGCAACATCATCGTGGCCGCTGTCCAGTTCTACACCGGCATCGGCGTCACGCTCGATTCGCCGGTCTTCCTTCAATTCCCGGCCGACGAGCTGTTGCGCGGCAAGTCGGTCCTTGTTATTGATGATGTCTGGGATAGCGGGCGCACCGCCGTCGCTGTTCGCGACCGCGTCTTCGCCGCTGGTGGCCGGCCCGAGGTGGCTGTGCTCCACTTCAAGCCGCGATCCTCGCGCTACCCCGGCGACGCTCCTGACCACTATGCCGAGCTCACCGACGACTGGATCGTCTACCCGTGGGACGACGAGCTGAAGCCATTCGGGCGCTCCGCACTCGCTGGCTCTACGGCTGCCCGGGACGCGCCGACGCGGCTAGCCGATACGGAGCAGGTGGCTCGAGCATCGACAGCACCTGCCCGAGGCTGCCGAGAATCTCGTCGGCGTCCTCTACTCCGTTGGGTGAGCCGGCCTCGGGAATCGCGAAGCAAAGCATGCCGGCCTCCCGCGCGGAACGGACACCATTCGGCGCGTCTTCCAGCGCAAGGCAACGTTCGGGTGGAACCCCGAGCATCGAGGCAGCCCTCAGATAGATGTCCGGGTGCGGTTTCCCTCGATCGACCTGGTCGCCGGTAACCTCAACATCGAACACGCCGGACAATCCGGCGCTGGCGAGCGCCAGGTCGACGTATCGTCGGTGCCCCGAGGTTGCCAACGCCAGCGGGACGCCTTGCTCCCGAAGCGCCTCGAGCAGCGCGGAAGCGCCGCGCCGCGCGTCGATCTGGCCGCGCGCCGCCTCCAGAAACAGCTCATCACGCTCGCGCATCGCGACATCGGCCGGGACCGGGAGGCGGAGCAGGTCGACGAAGATCTGCGCTGCGTCCACCGCGCGGAGGCCGAGCATGCGTTCAAGCACGTCATCGCGTAGCGACGTTCCGAATTGCTGCGCGTAGGCATCCCACGCCCATGCCTGAAGCGGCTCGGAGTCGACCAGCAGCCCGTCGAGGTCGAAGACGACTGCCGAGATCTCCCGGATGCTCATGCCTGTTGGTGCATGGGAAGAAAGATCCCCCCACGACGCTGGGCGGTCCGGTACAGGGCCGGAGCGGCCATCATCAAGTAGGTTCTGCCATCGAGCCCTTCGACCAGTGATCCCGGGATGCCGTGCCCGCCCAGCCAGGCGCCGGCCAGCGCGCCGGTCATTGCGCCGATCGCCGCCGCGCCGGGGCCGGCGTTTGCCGCCGCCAACGTTGCCGCCTCAAACGAGTCACTCAGCCGGCTGAACAGGTAGAGCGCCGTCGCGACGGCGTCGGAGAGCGATCCATCGCGATTCAGAGTGTGGACACCCTGTTCGATTTCAGCGGGATCGTTGCCCGATAGCCGATTGGCGGCACGCAGCCGGCTGGCGATGTCATCCTCGTCAATGAATGCCAGAACCTCGGCGATGAGCCGCTCTGGCGTCGTCTCGCGACGAACGATGACCTGTACCGCCCAGGCCATCGCCAGCGCGCCGCTGGTCGCCAGAGGATCGGCGTGCGTGATGAGCGTCGCGCGCGTCACTTCGCGGACGAAGAGCTCGACATTGAGGTGGCCAAGCGAGTGGACGAGGGCGACCGGGCTGATACGCGCGGCCGGCCCCGGGCTGGTTCGCCCGGCATCGCTCAACCCGGCCTGAAACTCTCCGGACTCCATGGCCAGCTCCAGCGCCGCGCGGGTAACTGGGTCGACGAGGTGACCGTGCTCGCTACGCAGCACCTGTGCGAACCGGTAGCCGGCTGTGGTCGGGTCGACGAATCCGCCGCTGCCGATCGCGCTCTCCGCCAGGCAGAGGGCCAGCTCCGTATGCGCGCTGAACTGGCCGGCCTCGACAATTGTCGCCCCGGCAGCGTCACGCACTGGCTGGTAGCCCGTCACTGGTCGTCTGGCGAGCGGTGATTCGCCAACCAGCCCGAGAGCATCGCCAATGGCCATGCCAACCAGGGTCCCGATAATCCGGTCGTTCATTGCCGGCGCTTTCGCCTCGTCTGCCATTGCTCGCTGTGCCTCCTCGTTGCTGTGTCCGTCGGAGACTGTAGGCAGCCTGGCGAGATCGTGTCAAGCGGGTCCCACGTCCCTGACCGCCGATATGGCACCATCCCATCAACATGGCTCACGTATCACGATGGGAGGATCAGATGGCAGATCTCAGCGACAGGCAGGGATTTTCGACGCGGGCAATCCACGCTGGCGAGCACCACGACTCCGCAACCGGGGCGCACAACACGCCGATCTATCAGACCGCGACGTACGTGTTCGATTCGCTGGACCAGAAGGCCGAGATCATGGCCGGCGAGCGCGAGGGGTACGTCTACACCCGTGGCGGTAACCCGACGACGGCCGCCTTCGAGCACAAAATGGCGATTCTCGAAGGGGCCGAGGCGGCTGTCGCGGCGGCGTCCGGCATGGGCGTGATCGCCGGCGCGTTCAATGCCTTTGCCCGGGCCGGCGACCATATCGTCGCCTCGGACGACGTCTATCACTGGGCGGAGATCTTTCTCTCCGAGGAGGCGCCGGCCTTCGGCGTCGAGGTCACACGAGTCGACATCACCGACCTGGACGCTGTCCGCGCCGCGATGCGACCAAATACCAGGATCCTCTATACCGAATTTCTGGCTAACCCGACGATTCGCATCGCCGATGTGCCGGCGCTCGGACAGATCGCCCGCGACGGCGGCGCGTTGCTGATCGTCGATAACACCTTCACCAGCCCATACCTCTTCCGCCCGCTCGAGCATGGAGCGCACCTCTCGCTGCACTCGGCGACGAAGTACATCAGTGGCCACGGCGACGCGCTGGCTGGTGTTATCGCCGGGACGAAGGAGCTCGTCGAGCCGATCAATCGCCAGGTTCAGGTCCTCGGGTCGCCGATCAGCCCGTTCAACTCATGGCTGCTGCTACGTGGCGTCAAGACACTGGAGCTCCGAATGGAGCGTCATTGCCAGAACGCCATGGAGGTTGCTCGGTTCCTGGAGCGCCAGCCCGAAGTCGAGCTGGTCAACTACGCCGGGCTGGAGTCGCATCCCGGCCACGAGCTGGCCAAGCGTCTGACCGGTGGCAGATATGGCGGCATGCTCTCGTTCCGCATGCGCGGCGGTATCGAGCAGGGGAACCGGTTCGCCGATAAGCTGCAACTCTGCGCCCACGCCGTCAGCCTTGGCGATGTCTTCACCCTGGTCTGGCCGCACCGCGACGATCTTGTCCGGGTCTCGGTCGGCTGCGAGAACGTGGACGACATCATCGCCGACTTCGAGCAAGCTCTCGAGGCGACGGCATCTCCGGCGGGCGACGATGCTTCCCCGCGGGCGCGTTTGATGCGAAAGTAACGGCAATCTGCAACGGGTCAATAGTCTGTCGGACTAGCCCGAATTCGGAAAGGATCAGAAGATGAGCGAATCACCAAAGGATCTCGTCCTTGCGAATCTGTCGTGGCCAGAGGTGGACGATATCCTCGATAAGGTCGAGATCGTCCTGCTGCCAGTCGGCTCCAACGAGCAGCACGGGCCGAACCTGTCGGTGAGCATGGATATTGCCGCGTCGTACGAATTCTGCCGACGGGCCAGTGAGATGGCCTACCCACGGCTGCTCGTCGCGCCGCCGATGCCGTGGGGCGTCTCGTTCCACCACATGAACTTTCCCGGAACCATCACGCTGTCCTCGGATACGTTCATTCAGGTCCTCGCCGAAGTCGTCTCATCGCTGCACGACCATGGTTTCGAGCGCTTCCTGATCGTCAACGGCCACGGTGGCAATATCCCGGCGATGAACATCGCGACCGTGCGGATCAAGGAAGAGATCGATCCGACCTTCATCGGTGCTTGCTCCTACTTCTCGTTTGCCGATCCAGGGCTGGCCGAGAAGCATGACAAGACCGGGATCACCGGGCATGCCTGCGAAATGGAGACCTCCGTCGCCATGGCGCTTGCGCCGCAGGTGGTGAAAACGGACGCGCTTGCCGCTGGCGAGCTGACCGACCTGACCTACGAGTTCCGANNCACAACGGCGCGCTGGGCGACGCGCGTCGCGCGACGCTGGAATACGGCAACGATATCGTCGACAGCGGGCTGCGCAACTTTGTTGCGTTTACCGAGGAGCTCGTCGCGTGGTCGCCGATCGCGGAGCTCGACTTCGAGTACGACGAGTACGACGAGGACGAGGAATAAGTGAGCGAATCACCCGGCCGCTGGCCGGCCGGCTTCCGGTCGGCGCTCATTGTCAGCATCGATGTCGACGGCGCCTACGGTGAGGCCAATCACCACGGGGCCAACGACTTCTTCTGGCGGTCACAGACCGAATACGATGTCGCGACCGGCGTCTGGCGGCTGATCCAGCTGCTGGACGACCGGTCGGTGGCCGGCACGTTCTGCTGGGTCGGCCGCTGCGTCGAGGATCGGCCGGACGCCGTCGCGCGCGCCCATGCGTCTGGCCACGAAAGCGCGATCCACTCCTGGGATCACCGCTACTACACGCCGATGTCGCTCGATGAACAGCTCGACGATATGCGCCGCACCATCGCGGCGATCGAAAACGTCACTGGTATTCGCCCTGTTGGACATAAGACCCCGGCCTGGCGCTACAACGACGATACGGCCCGCGCCGTCCAGCAGCTCGGGTTGACCTGGCAGATGGACATCGCCCGCGCCGATCTTCCCTGGGTCGAGCGGCCCGATCCAGTTGGTTCGCCAGTCGTCCAGCTCCCGCCGTCGCGCTTCTATGACGATTACACCTATTTCGTGGACTGGACGGTCAACCCCCGTCATGCGGCCGAGTTCTGGCGCGACGATCTCGACGTCCTGCGCGACGAGGGCAAGCTGCTCTGCCTGACGCTGCATCCGTGGGTCAGCGGCCGGCCCGGCCCTTCGCGGGCGCTTGCGAATCTGCTTGACTACGCGATCGATCTTGGTGACATCTGGATTGCCCGCGCCGATCAGGTGGCGCGCTGGTGGCTCGAGCGAGGAGGGGAGTAGCGAGATGGAGCGGACCACGGCAACATTCTGTACGCAGTGCGGGGCGCGACTGGAGCCGGGCGCTCGCTTCTGCCACAACTGCGGCGCAACGGTTGGGACGCTGCCGTCGCCCGCGCCGGTCGCCCCGGAGGCAGTGATGGATAGCGCGCCTGCAGCCGTGACGACACCTATGGCCCCGCCCGCACCGGTTGTCGGACAATCCTGGCCGGACTGGCAGCCCGCGGAGACCCCACTCGGGACTGGTAATTACGCGACGTTTGGCGAGCGTTTCGTCGCGATCATCATCGACTGGATCATCCTGGCGGTTGCATGGTGGGTCATCGGGATCGTTCTGGCGATTATCGTCTATATGGCCGGCGGCTCGACGGACGCGACTGATCTCGCAGTCGGCACGATCGTCGCGCTCACAGCGTTCGTCTCCCACTGGCTGTACTTCGCGCTCCAGGAGAGCTCGGAGCGACAGGCGACGGTGGGCAAGCGGGCGATGAAGATCGTTGTCACCGACGAGCACGGCCGGCGGCTGAGCTTCGCGCGCGCCACCGGCCGCTCCTTCGCCCGCCTGCTCTCGGGCGTGTTCTTCTACCTCGGCTACATCCTGGCCGCGTTCACTGCCCAAAAGCAGACGCTGCACGACCTCATTGCAGGGACGCTCGTGGTCAAGCGGTAAGCGCGATCGCCTGCGCTATCTGCGCCGACTCAATACACGCATCACTTGTGTAGTGAATGCCAGTCTTGTAAAATACGGGACATCTGCTTACACGCAGTTTCATGTATAGACAGGAGGCGCGATGTTCTGCTCGAACTGTGGCGCGAAGATGGACGATGGCAGCCAGTTCTGTGCGTCCTGCGGACAAACGGTGGCGTCTACAGCGTCGAGTGCTTCGTCGCTGACGGCTTCACAATCCAGTGCGCCGCCTGTGTATCAGGCGTCGGCTGGCGCTGTCGCGTTGCCCGGTGTCGAATACGCCGGGTTTCTGAAACGGTTCGCGGCGATACTGATTGACGACGTTATCCTCGTGTTGGCAACAATCCTTCTCGTTGCAGTGAATGAGGATGCGGGCACCATGATCGCGATCGTCCTTTGGTGGCTATATTTCGCGCTCCAGGAGAGCTCCGAGCGCCAGGCGACAATCGGCAAGCGTGCCCTCGGGATCATTGTGACCGACCTGCAGGGCGAACGAGTGACGTTTGCCCGCGCCACCGGCCGGTTCTTTTCCAAGTATCTCTCGGGCGTCATCTTCAGTATCGGCTACATCATGGCGGCGTTCACGTCACGCAAGCAGGCGCTCCACGATCTGCTCGCGAGCACGCTGGTCGTCAACAAGTAGTGCCGAGGGGCAGCCGGCCGAGGGCATCGGCCGGGTGCCGATCATCTCAGCCTCAGGCGAACACCATCGCTGCAATACCGAACGGGAGCAGCAGTAGCACGACGACGAACGCGGATATGAACCCGGCGATGAGCCCGGTCGCGATCGCGCGACCCGTCGACATCTCCAGCGCTACCTTCAACCCAACGATCGCAGTGACGATACCCCAGATGCCACCGACAAACGCGATCAGCGAACCGAACGAGCCGATCAGGCCAAAGATCGCCAGCACTCCCGGCGTCTGAGCGAAACCGATCGTTCTGAGGAGCTCACCAGGAGTGGCGACAGTATTCTCTCCCGGGATCAGCTTCGTCCCGACGACGTAGGCCACGAACGAGAACAGAATCCAGCCGACAATCGCGCTGATGATGCCGCCGACGAGGCCCAGCAGTCCGTTGTCGCGGATTCCTCCGATGCCGCTGGCGGCGGCAGCGATGGCGACGACGGTCAGCGCCTGGGTCAACGCATCGCGATCGTGTTCGATCGACTCGTAGGTCGCCACATCGAGCTTCAGGACGCCGATCATCCGATCGACAAGCGAGGTTCCAGCGGCAGGCTGCACAGTTGCGCCCCTTTCTTCACGGATCCCGTCGGCCGTTTCTGTTCGTCCACGATGTCACTATCTTCGTCGAAATCCCGTGCCATGTCCAGAGCGGCGCGACCACGCCGCTTGCTGGCGTATGATGCCGGCCGGGATGCTGAATCATCGGAAGGAAGCGGACAGTGCAGGACTGGAACCACGATCGCGCAAAGGCGTTGGGTGACATCATCTTCATCAACGGCCATGTGCTGACCGGCGAGCTGAATGCGCCACCGGCGAGCGCAGTCGCGATCAGGCTAGGCAAGGTCGTCGCCGTCGGTGGCGACGATGAGGCGCGGGCGTGGGCCGGGCACGGCGTTGAGGTCGTCGACCTGAACGGGCGCACCATCGCTCCGGGAATGAACGACGCCCATTGCCATCCGTTCTACACCGGCGCCGCGAAGCACAATGTCGACGCAGGCTCCCCGCCGAATCGCAACGTCGCGGATATCGTCGCGCGGGTCGCCGAGAGGGCGCGCGAGACGCCGGCCGGCATCTGGGTCCAGGCACGCGGCTACGACCAGGCCCGGCTGGACGACCAGCGCCACCCGACCCGCCACGACCTCGACTCCGTGTCGTCGGATAACCCCGTCGTCGTCGTCCGCGCCTGTGGCCATATCGGCGTCGCCAACTCGCGGGCATTGGCGCTGGCCGGCATCGACCGCAATACTGCCGATCCTCCGGGCGGCACGATCGACCGCGACGAGCACGGCGAGCCGACTGGCGTCGTTCGCGAGGCTGCGTTGCAGATGATCCAGGAGCAGATTCCGGCGCCGACGACCGAGCAGATCAAGGACTACCTGTTGCTGGCCGGCGCCGACTACCTCTCCAAAGGGGTGACCAGCTGGGCCGAAGCGGGCGTTCACACGCCGGAGCACATGCGAGCGTACATCGAGCTTCAGCAGGAGGGCCGGCTTCCGCTGCGCACCTACCTGATGATGATGATCGACGAAACGCTCGATCATCTGATCTCGCTTGGGATCAAGACCGGCTTCGGCGACGAGTGGTTGCGGATTGGGCCGGCGAAGTTCTTCATCGACGGGTCGATCGGCGGGCGCACGGCCCGAATGTCACAGCCATACGTTGGCGAGGAGAGCAACCTCGGACTGTGGATGGATGATGATCTCGACGCGGTCAAGCAGCGCTTCATCAAGGCGCATAAGGCCGGCTTCCAGTGCTGCGCCCACGCGATCGGTGACGCCGCGATCTCGTTGCTGCTCGACGCCTACGAGGAGGCGCTGGCCGAAGCGCCGCGCGCCGACCATCGCCATCGCATCGAGCATTGTTCGATCATCGACTACGACCTCGTCCAGCGGATCAAGCACGTTGGGGCAGTGCCGATCCCTGGCACGACATTCCTCTACGCCTTCAAGGACGCCTATCTCCAGAATCTCGGCCGCGATCGCATCCGCTACGCCTATGGGATGAACACCTTCTACGAGCACGGCATCGTTGCCGCAGCCTCGACCGATGCGCCCGTCGTCGATATCAGCGCCGTGCTGGGTCTGCAGACGATGATGACCCGACGCACCGCTGACGGCGAGCTAGTCTGGCCAGAGGAGTCGATCTCGCTGGAAGAGGCTGTCCGCGCCTACACCTGGAACGGCGCGTATGCCTCATTCGAGGAGGACATCAAGGGTTCGTTTGCTCCCGGCAAAGTGGGCGATGCCGTCGTCTTCGAGACAGACCTGTCGAAGGTCGATCCCGGCGCCGTCGGCGGTGTTCAGGTCGACATGACCGTCGCTGACGGGCGGGTGGTGTATAGCCGGTAGGTGGCCCTCACCCCCCGCCCCCTCTCCCAACCTTGGGAGAGGGGGAGTACGAAGGGGATGGTCCGACGCATGGACAGGCGTGAGACGACGAGCGGCAGAATACGCGGGACGCGTCGCGACGGCGACGGGATGGCGCGTGTGCTCCGGCAGCATTTGACGCCTGCCGAGGAGCTATTGTGGGAGAGTCTTCGCGCCCGTCGTCTCGCCGGTCTGAAGTTCCGTCGCCAGCATCCACTG
>MTKZ01007046.1_pt1 | contig 27549 bp, 26 predicted proteins | sample 1042781 | NCBI WGS metagenome assembly MTKZ01 (sample SAMN06212207, study PRJNA360539) | anaerobic digester metagenome | biome: Wastewater treatment plant; material: sludge; isolation source: anaerobic digester fed with sludge from wastewater treatment plant | place: Denmark: WWTP Viborg ... | reverse complement strand
TCGTCGTCGACCAAACGTCGGGTGCGACCCTCTGGGTCGGGGAAGGCAAGAACGCTGCCACCCTCGGCACCTTCTACGAACTGCTCGGCCCCGAACGCTGCGAGAGGATCGAAGCGGTCTCGATGGACATGGCCTACGCCTACCCAGCAGCGACCCGCAAAGCCACGAACGCGACGATCTGTTGGGACCCGTTCCACGTCGTCATGCACCTCAACAAGGCAGTCACAGCAACAATTCGCTGGTCCAAACTCACCAAAACCGGGCTCCCGCTTTCCGGCGACGAAGCCCGCGATCTCCGGCGGGCGCTGCTCAAGAAGCCGTCCGATCACACCGACACCCAAGCGGCGGTGTTGAAACGTCACCAGCGTTCTCACCACGCGATCTGGCGGGCCCAACAACTCAAGGAACGCTTCCGGGGCCTCTACCAACTCGACAATCCGACCCACGCCACCGCCTACCTTGAACGATGGTTGGCCTCGGCGTGCCGGTCCCAGATCCGGCCGATGGTCAAAGTGTCCCAGCTCGTCCGCGACCACAAAGAGGGGATCATCGCGTCGGTCGAGTTGGGCCTGTCGAACTCGCGTCTTGAAGGCACCAACTCGAAGATCCGGCTCCTCAACCACCGGGGCTACGGACACCACAGCGCCAACACGTTCATCCCCATCATCTACCTCGCGTGCGCCGGCATCACCACACGCCTCCCATGGGAACCCAAACCGATCGTGACGTCGCCCCGACCGACCGCCTAAAAGCGTGTCAGACCAGCCACGCGAACATCCGGTGAACCGCCTGGGGAGTGACCCCGAACGCAGCCCCGACGGCAGCCCACGACCACCCCGCCCGGCGGGCCTCACCAACCTGAAACAGCCGCTCCTCATCCAGCAGGTCCCTCAACCGGGCAACCGCCACCATCCCCACCTCAGGCCCGTCCCCCAGCCGTCCGATCAGCTCAACCATCTCACCCCGACGATCCATGCGAACCAGTCTCACCCATCACAGAAACGACAGGAGAACCACGGTGTTTGAGGCGGTCGACCAGGTCCCCTGCACCCCCGAAATCCCCTATAAACATCGGGGTCGACAAAGGCTGGGCCAGAGCCAACGTCGGGATGACCGCCGGATTCGAAGTCGGGGTCGGGCCCGTCACCCGCCTCACCAACAACCCGGGCTGGAACGTCGACGGCTACCTTGACGGCAGCATCGCATCCGGTCCTCTCGGTCAAGGCAGCCCCGACGGTGGCACCTACCAGCCAGGCGAGGACACCACCGACACCACACCCCTCCCGCCAGGCTCCCCAACAGCGATCACCGCCGGCGACTTCCACACGTGCGCGGTTCTTCAGAACGGCACCGCCAAATGCTGGGGAAGCAACAGCGTCGGGCAGTTGGGGGACGGCACCACCACCACCCGGTTGACACCCACCACGGTCACCGGGCTCTGACCCAGGACCGACCGCCCAACCGGGAACCCCACGACCCGCACATCCGCGCCGAGCGCCGGCGCCGCCCTATCCACGCCGCACCCAATCCTGCCAAACCCACATACGCCTTCAGGCTCGACGCCTCGACCATCGGTTCCGTCTCAAAAGTGGCCGATCGTGAGATGCCCAACGGACGTCGTTCGAGCGATCAGGTAAGGGTTCAGATACCCCTACTCGGCCATCGCGAACGCATCGGGGCCTCCTCAGTTGTGCGACCGTGGGTCGAAAACCTCCCGAAAAGGGGCTCTCCTGTCATTTCAACCCACGCGAACGACGGGAGAGCCCCATTTTCATGGCCCAGTCGGGCTTGATCGGCGTCGACCCAGTTTCAGATTGAGGAGAGCGCTGACGCTTGGACGCCGGGCACGACTTGTAATCCACAGGTTGATTCTCAAGGTTGCAGGTAACAACCTTGATGATCTCGCTCGGTTGTTGGGGTCACTTGAAGTTGCACCGATGAAATTCAAGGTTGCACAGACTAAGCTTGATGGATGGAGGTCAAGCGGTTCGAAAACTCACCGACTGGCAAGCTTGTCCCGATAGACGTCGAGGAGGGCGGCAGACGAGTTCAGCACGTCGCTTTCGTTCCAGCTCCCTTGCCCGCTGCGCTGGATCTTGAAGCGCGAACGTGGTCTGCCGCCGTCAACGCAGCACACCACCTCGGGCGGCTGGACGCCCTGGCGCGTGAGTTGCTCCCGAATCCGATGCTTGTGGCCCGGCCAACTATCCGACGTGAGGCGGTGAGTACCTCCGCCCTTGAGGGCACGTTTGCTCCAGCCGCCGAAGTTCTCAGTTCCGAAATCGATGAGGACCTTCCAAGAAGCCAGGCGGTCACCGAGGTGATCAACTTCATCCGTGCCACCGAGCAGGGCATCGAGCGTCGCTCCACGCTCCCGATCAGCACCCGCTTCGCGTGCGAGCTTCAACACACCCTTCTCGCAGGCACCCCGAGCGAAGACTGGCAGACCGGCAAGATACGACAGACCCAGGTACTCTTCGGCCCCTACAAGGGCTGCAGCGTCCTTGAAGCCAGCTACATCCCGCCACCAGCCGACTATCTCGCCGATGGGCTGACCGCGTGGGAGACATGGATCCACGATGACAACGATCTGCACCCCATCGTCCGCGTCGCCGCCGCTCACTATCAGTTCGAGGCGCTGCACCCATTCACCGATGGAAATGGCCGAATCGGGCGGCTCATCGCGATCTTGCAACTGATCGACTACGACCTCCTGACCGAGCCCTTGCTCAACCTGTCGCCCTACTTCGAAGTTCGGTCCGACAAGTACCGTCACCTCCTCCGCGAGGTGAGCATCCGGGGGGCTTGGGACGAATGGATCTCGTTCTTCTGTGAAGCGCTATCGGCGCAAGCCTCCGATGCCGAGTCACGCATTCGCAGTCTTCTCGCCTGGCGGGAGAACACCATGGAGATGCTTCGAGCGAATCGCGTCAAGGGCGTCGCCCTCACGGTGACGGAAAAGCTCATCGAGTTTCCGACACTGACCGTGAAACACATCAGCAAAGCTCACGGGGTCAGTCCTCAGGCTGCGAACAACGCCGCTCATCGACTCATGCAGCTGGGCGTCCTCGAGGAAGTCACCGGACGCTCCTACAACCGCGTCTTCCAAGCAACGGAGGTCTTCAGCATCCTCTTCCGCAGCCCAGACCGGCCAGAACCAGGCCTGTAGGTGCCAGTCCCCCGTTGCGAAGTCGATTGGCGGGGGAGGGGGATTCGAACCCCTGAAGGATTTCGCCTTAACGATTTTTGGGTGCGGCCGAAGGTCGCCAGGTGGGATGAATCGGACGTTGATACCCGGCTCAATCTCGGTTGGCGGGCTGCCAACTCTCACCGCTCTACGCGAGAGGCTGAAAGTCCGGTCCGGAGAATGGCNNTGCCGGATTGACATGTTCGACGTCAATCGACGGGGCCGCATTGTTCAGTTCTTCGATCTCGTGCAGCAAATCGAGCAGATAGTCCGGGGCCCAACCAACGCCGGCACCGTTGCGGGTGTTCAGCAGCATCGCTCGGGGGTTCACCTCGTTGGAGGGTTCGGGACCAGAGCCAGGTGGTCACCCCTGCGGAGTTCGTTGACCGCCTCGCTAGCTCCCTCGATATGGCGTGTGCCACGGCCGAAGAAGAGCGTGCAGAGACGACCTTCGGAGTTGACCTCCGCTCCGGGGAAGACCTCTACCCGATCAGTGGCCCGCACGCCCTCGCTACGGCCGAGAACTTCAAAAGGGTCGGCTTCGACCGACAGGTCCAACTGCTCCACGAAGCTGCCGTAGTCGGCGCGATCGCGAGGCATCAGCCGGTTGGCAAACACGGGGAACAACGCCGTGCTCTCGTAGGCGCTATGGAGGTCCATCAGGCCTGGAAGGCCTGGGAAGTCGGCATCTCGCTCGGCTCCCTTCAGGTACACGAACCGGAACACGGTGTTGCCTGACGAAGTCCGCTGGGCCAACCGGCCAACCGGCCAACCGGCACAATCAAGCCCTCTGGACGCCGCCACGCGACGTAGAGATGGCGTACCTCGCTCGTGGTCATGTGTTCGGGGTACAGATCGGGTGTGTCAACAAGCGCTCCCGATTGAGCAGAAACGATTCGGCGGTGAAGGAGCGTGCGGCCTCGGACACGCGACGGTAGGGATCTTTGCGAGAATGTGGCCGCTCCTGGATAAGCCGAAACCGTCAGCCGAGGAAGCGCGATGGGGCTGCCGGAAGGTCGGGCGCCTCGGATGCCGAAATGGCCGCAGTCACTCCTCTCACCGAAACGGAAACCGGCGGCGGAGGTTCGAGGTAACGGGTAGTCCTGAAGCTCAGGCACATCGGTGCTTCCGGCAGTGTGCTGGTTCAGGACATCGGTGCTCCCGGCAGGATTCGAACCTGCGCACATGGCTCCGGAGGCCAATGCTCTATCCCCTGAGCTACGGGAGCGGGGGCTCGGAGTTGCTCCGAGCGAAGGCCGATTGTAGCCGAACCGTCGGTGTTGCTCGGATCGACAGCGCCGGGGGCAGAGGCCCGATACGCAGGAGGGGAGCCGTGGTGCGAGCGAACTAGGTTCTGCCTGATGGCCGATGACGCGGAACAGGACAAGTCGACCGACCTGACCACTGATCTGACCACCGAGTTGACGCCTGGTCCGACCAAGCCCGGGCGAGGGCGTTGGATCCTCCTGACGGTCTTGTCGCTGTCGTTTCTTGGCGTCTCCGTGGTGTTGCTGGGGATGGCCGTCAATCAGCGTCAATCCGTCCAAACTGCTTCTGTCGCCGCAACCGGCGAGAGCCCCGGCGAAGATACGTCGACCGGCAGGCCCATCACCACCGCGATGCAGGAGCCCGAGGAACTTTCGGTGCCGTTTGAGTGGTCCCCCGACGGTCTTGCCCTTCTGCCGTTTGGTGCTGAGCAGGACGATGCAATCAGCGCGATGACGCAGGCGCTGGGGCCTCCGGAGGAAGTGGAGGAGGTGGCTGTGTCGGAGTGCACACCGGGAACGAATGCCCGATGGAACGACGGCGACGTGCAGCTTCGATTCGACGAGTCGGGCCGACTTGCTGCTGTGATCCTCCCCACGGAGATGTCCCGAACCGGGACCGGGCCGATCGAGACGCTTGGCGACCTTCGAACCACGTTCTCGGCGCTCGACCTGGAATATGTGGCGCCCAACCCGGAGTGGGGATACGACGATCCGTCATATACCTGGTCGGTTACAGGGCAGGAGGCGAAGGCCTCAGGCTCGATACCAGGCGACACCTCTGACACGCCCATCGACGGCGTGTGGCTGGACTCCGAGCGCTTTGACGACGTGGAGTGCTTCGAGTGAGCAGCCGCGTCTCGGTCAAACTGGTGCGGTGACGACCTCCCCCCGACCGGACGCTCGCTCCCGGCCCGTGCCCCGCCAATTGCTGCCCGACACCGCCGAAACCGATGGCGACGGCTCGCTGCTCATCGGCGGGTGCCGCGTGGTCGACCTGGCCGAGGAGTTCGGCACGCCGCTTTTTGTGTACGACGAGGCCCACCTTCGCGCCCGTTGTCAGGAGGCGATCGCGGCCTTCGACGGGAAGGTCGCCTACGCCTCCAAGGCCTTTCTGTGTCGGGCGATGGCCAAGCTGGCATATGAGGAGGGAATGAGCATCGATGTGGCCACCGGCGGCGAGTACGGCATCGCTCGTGCGGCCGGGGTGCCGGCCGCGTCGTTGGTGTTTCACGGCAACAACAAGTCGGGCGTGGAATTGAACATGGCGCTGCGCGACGGCGTCGGTCGGGTGGTGGTCGACAGCTTTGATGAGCTCGACCGTATCGAGGCGTTGGTGGCGGACGGCGCTCCGGCGCCACGGGTTTTGATCCGGGTGAACCCCGGGATCGAGGTGCACACCCTCGACGAGGTGGCAACCGGCGTGCCGGACTCGAAGTTCGGTTTCCCGCTGGCGGCGGGTGACGCCGAACGGGCGCTCGCCCGCGCCGGTGGCAGTGGCGCCATGGAGTTGGTGGGCACCCACATCCACATCGGCTCGCAGGTGTTCTCGGCCGCCAACTTCGCAGATGCGCTGGCCACCCTGGGCCCCACCGTTCGGGGCTGGGGTCTGGACGAGTTCGTCGTCGGCGGCGGACTGGGTGTCCCCTATGTTACGGGGGAGGAGGCGCCCACGATCACCCAGTGGGCGGCCGGCATCCGTCGGGCGTGCGACGAGTTGGGGATCACCGCCGCCGTGTCGGCCGAGCCTGGCAGATCGATCGCTGCCGCAGCCGGCATCACGGTCTATCGGGTGGGCACGATCAAGGAGATCGAGGGTGTCCGCACCTACGTGGCGGTGGATGGAGGCATGTCGGACAACCCCCGACCCGTGCTCTACGGGTCGGGCTACGAGACCTTCCTCCCGCGGTCGGTTGCGGCCGAACGGCCGAGAACGATCACGCTGGTGGGCAAGCACTGCGAGTCGGGCGACAAGCTGGTGGTGGACGGCGCCGTCCCCGATGACCTCATGGTTGGCGACGTGATCGCCACGCCGGTCACCGGCGCCTACGGGCAGTCGATGGGGTCCAACTACAACAAGGTGCTGCGCCCACCGGTGGTGTTTGTGGCCGATGGCGATGCCAGGCTGGTCGTCCGGCGGGAGACCCTCGAAGACCTGCTCGCCACCGACCTGGGCTGATTTCGGACCAGGAAAACCGACGGCGCAAACGACTGTGGGGGAGTGGGCCTCCGGCCGGTAGCGTGGGTCCCGTGACCGCAGCTCCAGTTCCCCGTGCAGAAGGTTCTCCCGCCGCAGCCGACCAGGCCGCCACCCCAGCGACCACTCAGGGAATGACCTCGACGGAGGTCACCGTCGGCGTGCTGGGGGCGGGCAACGTTGGCGCAGCGCTGATCGAGTTGATCGACGCGCACGGCGACGACATCGAGACCCGCACCGGACTCAGGCTGCGGGTGGTGCGGGTGGCGGTGCGCTCGATGTCCAAGGAGCGCGGCGTGGCGCTGGACCCGGCGATCGTCACCACCGATGCCGCCGAGGTTGTGGCCGACCCGGCGGTCGACCTGGTGGTCGAGTTGATGGGGGGCATCGAGCCCGCTCGCGAGTTGATCGTCGCCGCGTTGAATGCCGGCAAGCCGGTGGTCACCGCCAACAAGGAACTGCTGGCCAACGTAGGCAGCGAGTTGGCCGACGTCGCCGAGGCCAACGGTGTCGACCTGCTGTACGAGGCGGCCGTCGTTGCCGGTATTCCGTTCATCCGACCGCTGCGCGAGTCGCTGGTGGGTGAGCCGATCAGCCGCATCATGGGCATCGTCAACGGCACCACCAACTACATCCTCTCGCAGATGGACACCGAGGGGGTCAGCTACGGCGATGCGCTGGCGAGCGCCCAGAGCCTGGGGTATGCCGAGCGCGACCCCACCGCAGATGTCGAGGGTCTCGATGCTGCGGCCAAGGCGGCAATCATGGCGTCGATTGCCTTCGGCGTTCGCGTGGTGGCGGGCGACGTGGCCAACGAGGGCATCTCCAAGGTGTCGGCGGCCGACATCAGCTTCGCTCGACGACTCGGCTACACGATCAAGCTGCTGGCCATCTGTGAGCGTTTCGATGACGGCTCGGTGGCCGCCCGGGTACACCCGGCCATGGTGCCGATCGAACACCCGTTGGCCGGGGTGCGCGACAGCTACAACGCCGTGTTCGTCGAGGGTGACGTGGTGGGCAACCTGATGTTCTACGGCCGGGGGGCGGGCGGTGGGCCGACCGCGTCGGCCGTGCTGGGCGACGTGATCGATGCCGCCTCCAACCTGTCGCGGGGCACCCACGCCTCGGTTGGTCACCTGGCCAAGGCCAAGTTGCGCAGCGTGGACGATCTCGCCAGCCCCTATTACGTGAACGTTGAGGTTCGTGATCGGCCCGGCGTGCTTGCTGCGGTGGCGTCGGTGTTCGGCGACCACGGCGTATCGATCCGGTCGATGGAACAGGAGGGGCTGGGCGACGACGCCCGCATCGTGTTCATCACCCATGAGTCCACCGAACGGGACGTGCAGGCCTGCCTGAGCGACCTGAAGCGACTCGAAGCCGTCGATCGGGTGGCCTCGGTGCTTCGCGTCATCAGTGAGTAGTGCCGTGCAGGTGTTGAATCCCACGGTTCCCCGGCTTCCGACAGGAGTGACACAGCCATGAGATACGTATCGACCCGTGGCGGCGGCGAGCCGCAGGGGTTCTTTGACGTGCTGTTGGGCGGGCTGGCGCCGGACGGGGGGCTCTACCTCCCCGACACGTGGCCGCAACTGCCGCCGTTGGACGAGCTGCGCGGACGTCCCTATGCCGAGGTGGCGGCAGAGGTGATGTGGCCCTTTGTGCGTGAAGACGTCGAGCGGCCCGAGTTTGACCGGTTGGTGGCCGACACCTACGCGGTGTTCGATCATCCCGACGTGTGTCCAGTGCGTGACCTGGGCGATGGGTTGTACCTCACCGAGCTGTACCGGGGTCCAACGCTGGCGTTCAAGGATGTTGCCCTGCAGTTGGTGGGACGGCTCTTCGAGGTGGCGCTGCGGCGCCGCGGCCGGCGGCTGACCGTGCTGGGGGCCACGTCGGGCGACACCGGTTCGGCGGCGATGGAGGGGTGCCGCACCACCGAGTTGGTCGAGGTGTTCATACTTTTTCCCGATGGCCGCGTGTCAGAGGTGCAGCGACGCCAGATGACCACCTTGGGTGAGCCTCGCCTGCACCCGGTGGCGGTCGACGGCGACTTCGACGATTGTCAACGGCTGGTGAAGGCGGCGTTCGCCGACGAGGCGTTCCGTGCCGAGGTCAACCTCGGGGCGGTCAACTCGATCAACTGGGCGCGGGTGATGGCTCAGATCGTGTATTACGTCAGCTCGCATCTGGCCGTCTCGCCCGACGGCTCGCCGGTGAGTTTCGCCGTGCCCACCGGCAACTTCGGCAATGTCTTTGCAGGCTGGGCGGCCCGTTCCATGGGCTTGCCGATCGACAAGCTGGTGGTCGCATCCAACCGAAACGACGTCCTGGTGCGGTTCCTTGACACCGGGGCCATGGAGTCCGCCGAGGTGCTGGCGACCACCAGCCCCTCGATGGACGTCGGTGTGTCGTCCAACTTCGAGCGCCTGCTCTTTGAGACCGGCGGTCGAAACGGGGCGCTGTGCGCCGAGATGATGGTCACCTTCTCCGACCGCGGCACCTACCGGGTGAGCCCTGCGGTGCACCGCAGCATCACCGACCGGTTCGATGGGGTTCGGGTGGACGAAGACGATGTGGCCGCCACCATCGCCGCCTGGCACGGTCGCGGTGTCGAACTCGACCCTCACTCTGCGATCGGCCTCTATGCGGGTGAGCGCCGGCGTAAGCCGGGGGTGCCCATGGTGGCGCTGGCCACCGCCCATCCGGCCAAGTTTCCCGATGCCGTCGAGGCCGCCACGGGAGTCCGGCCACAACTGCCCGAGCGGCTGGCGGACCTGTTGGATCGACCCGAACGCTTCGATTCGGTCGGCGCCGGGTTGGCCCAGGTGCAGGACCTGATGCGACGCCACGCCGCCGATGGGAGATGATGGGCTGATGAAGTATGTGGTGTGTGTTCCCGACGGTTGTAGCGATCATCCCGTGCCTGAACTGGACGGGCTGACCCCGTTGCAGGCGGCCCACACCCCCAATTTGGATGCGCTGGCCGCCCGCGGCCGTGTGGGACGGGCGGCGGTGATCCCAGAGGGCATGCCCCCGGGGAGCGATGTTGGCAATATGTCGCTGCTTGGTTATGACCCACGCAGGTTCCACACCGGCCGGGCGCCCATCGAGGCCGCCGCGCTGGGCATGCGGCTGGCAGCGGGCCAGATTGCCTTTCGGGCAAACCTGGTCACGCTGAACGAGGCCGCCGACGAAATGGTGGACTTCGCCGGTGGCCACCCCGACTCCGACGTGGCGGCAAAGGCCATGGCGGCGCTCGACGAACGCATTGGTGCCATGGTCGGCGGTGCCGGGAACGTGTCGTTCCACCCCGGAGTGCAGTACCGCCACATCATGTGCGCCGCCGCCGACTGGCTGAACGCCGAATGCGTGCCACCTCATGACCTGTCGGGCAAGGCGCTGGTGTGGCCCACCGGGCCGGGTTCCGCCGAGCTGCGGGCGATCATGGAGGCGTCGGCCGAGGTGCTGGCCGATTTTGACGACCTGGCGGCCACGCACGTGTGGCTGTGGGGGCAGGGAACCCAACCGGTGTTGGAGAACTTCACCGAGCGCTGGGGTGTGAGCGCCGGCATGGTGACCGCAGTCGACCTGGTGCGCGGGTTGGGGGTGCTGTCGGGCATGGACGTGGTGGAGGTACCGGGTGCCACCGGCTGGTACGACACCGACTACGAAGGCAAGCGGGATGCCGCACTCGCTGCGTTGGCCGCCGGAACCGATCTGTTCGTCATTCACGTTGAGGCGACCGACGAGGCCGGTCACGCGGGCGATGTGGCCGCCAAGGTGGAGGCGCTCGAGAACTGGGACCGTCGCATCCTGGCCGACCTGGTGGTCGGGCTGGACGCACAGGGGCCGTGGCGGCTGCTGTTGTCGCCCGATCATCCGACGCCGGTGGCGCTGAAGACCCACACCACCGAGCCCGTGCCGTATCTGCTGGTGGACTCGGCGGTCGATGGCCCGGGCGGCGTCTACAGCGAGGCGGGCGTGGCCGACGAGCCGATCATCCCCGGGCACCAACTGATGGCCGACCTGCTGGAGGCCCCAACCCCCGAGGTGCCGGCGTGAGTTCGAGGCGCGACGACACCCCCGACCTGTCGGGCGCGAAGCCTGATGACCAGGATGACCTGGACCATCAATCTGAGCTGGATGACCGCTCTGAGGTGCCCACCGCAACCCAAGGAGCGTTGGACGAGGCCTCCGGCCGGTTCGCCTCCACCGACGACGACAGCGAACTTCGCGGTCCCGATGCGATCGACCTCGACTTCGATGACCCCGACTGGGAGCCCGACTTCGCCGACGATGCCGACAGTCACGAGGCACCGGCGTTGCCCAGCAGGTCGCGCAAGGGTGCCGTGTCGGTGGCGTTTCTCAATGTCGGAATGGTGCTCGAAGAGATCGTCTACGGCCGCGACAACTCCAAGCCTCCTGCGGTCCAGGAGGCACGCGAGGGCGACGACGATGGGCCCATCCGCGTGCACCTCGACCCTGAAGAACCCAAGAAGTCGTGGGTGTCCCTTCACCCGGAGGCTGAAACCTCCCAGACGCCGGAGGGAAGCTCGCAGTCTGAGCGCGACGCCGGCGGGATGTCGGGCGACGAGGACGACGGCTGAACAAGTGGTTGCGGTTGGATGCCGCAAGAATTGTCGTCCGGGTTGGGTGCGTCGATAACATGCCATTTGCTGAGCCGAAGGTGAGCGACGACCGACTCCCTGCGGAGCCAGGTGGTTTCACCATGGCGTGCGCTTCCATCGACGGCCAGCCGAAACCGAATGCGTCGCCCCTTCCGGGTGCTCGCCGCATCGACATGCCGTTGACGGCATCGATGCCCAACCAAGAGGATCTCCCCACATGGCGGACGAGTCGATCGACCTGGAACGCACCAAGCTCGAAGGCAAGGACCGGACCCAGCTGGTCACCATCGCCACGGCGCTGGGCACGAAGCCACCCGCTCGGGCCAAGAAGGCCGACATCGTCGACTTGATCCTCAAGTTGGCAGGCGTCGACGAGGCCGCCGCTGAGGAGCCGGCTGATGGCGACGATGATGCTCAGGCCACGTCTCCAAAAGCCGCTGCCACAAAGACCGCTGCCCCAAAGACCGAGTCCGACGAAGCCGAGTCGACCGATGCCGGCGGGAACAGCGGTCGCTCCGGTTCGCAGAGCGGCCGACAGGGCGCTTCCGGGCGTCGGGGCGGCGAGGGACAGGGCAACGATGGTGCCGCCGGTCGGCAGCGCGCCGCAGGGAGCAAGGACACCAAGCGCCAGGTTGACCATCGACACGACGGTGACGGCCAGGACGATGCCGGTGCCGGCGGCTCCAAGCAGGACGACTCCGGGCAGGACGCCTCCGGCCAGGACGGCCCCAACCAGGACGGCCCCAACCAGGACGACTCCGGCCTGGACGAGTTGGACGACGACGGCAACCGACGTCGGCGCGGCCGTCGTCGCGGTCGCAACCGTGACGAGGATGATGGCCAGTGGGAGGGCGAGCCGGTTGAGGTGGCGGGCTTTCTCGACCTGCGTGACGAGGGCTACGGCTTCCTCCGGGTCAAGGGCTACCTGCCCTCCAGGGAGGACGTGTACATCTCGGCCAAGATGGTGCGCCAAAACGGGCTTCGCAAGGGTGACCATGTCACCGGCGCCTATCGACCGGCCGGTGGTCGCGAGAAGAACCCGGCGCTGCTTCGGGTGGACAAGGTGATGGATCTCAGCCCCGAGCAGGCCCGGCAGCGGCCCCGGTTTGACGATCTCACCCCGGTGTATCCCCACGAACGCGTGGCCTTGGCCACCGCAGATCGCCCCGACGATGTCACGGCCCGTGCCATCGACCTGCTGGCGCCCATCGGGTTGGGTCAGCGCGGGCTCATCGTGGCTCCGGCGCGATCGGGGGCGACCACGGTGCTGGCCAACCTGGCCCGGGCCATTGAGGCCGCCACCCCCGACGCTCACGTGATGATCCTGCTGGTGGACGAGCGACCCGAGGAGATCACCGGCCTGGGTGAGCTGACCAACGGTGAGGTCATCGCCTCCAGCTTCGAACGCCCCCCGGAGGAGCACACCCACGTGCTGGAACTGACCCTCGAACGGGCCAAGCGTCTGGTGGAGTTGGGCAACGACGTGGTGATCCTGGTCGACGGCATCACCCGCCTGGTTCGTGCCTATTCGGCGGTTGGGCAGCCCTCGGGTCGCACGCTGCCGGGTGGCATCGACGCTGCGGCGCTGTTCCCACCGAAGCGGTTTTTGGGTGCGGCGCGAAGCCTGTCCGGGGATGGCTCGCTGACGATCCTGGCCACGCTGCGCTCCGACACCGCCGCCGCGGCCGACGAGTTGGTGTGGGCGGAGTTTGCGGGTACCGCGAACATGGAGGTGCACCTCGATCGACGTGCCGCCGACTGGCAGGTGTTCCCCGCGCTTGACCTGGATCACACCTCCACCCGTCACCTCGACGAGTTGGTGGGTGCCGATGAGGCCGACCGGATGCGGAGCCTGCGACGTCACCTGGCCTCCCTCAACGAGGACGGATCGTCGTTGGCGGGTCTGGAATGGTTGGTGGAGCAGATCCGTGCGACGCCGGACAACGATGCGCTCCTGAAGGCCACGCCGACCACCTGACGGCGCCGCTCCAAGTCGCAAACCGGGCTTCGGGCCGCTAGCGTCTTCCGGTCGCCTTCCTCCCGGTCGGCCCCACCGATCGTTACCTCAACGCTCTGCACTCCCAGAACACGTTGCCGGTTGGCACCGTGCCCCACATGAGTAGGACCTCGTTATGCGCCCAGACATTCACCCCGAGTACCGCCAGGTCGTCTTTCACGACAACTCCTCCGGCGAGCAGTGGTTGACCAAGTCCACCATCTCCACCACCGAGACGGTGACCTTCTCCGATGGCAACGAGTATCCGCTGGCCAAGGTGGAGATCTCGTCGTATTCGCACCCCTTCTTCACCGGTCAGATGAAGATCGTTGACACCGCCGGGCGCGTCGAGCGCTTCGAGCGCCGGTACGGCCGTCGCAAGCGCAGCGGCGATGCGGCTGCCACCGACGACTCGAAGTAGCAGCACCCTCCGCCGGTGGGCATCGGTGTGGGGCAGTAAATGAGTGACCACGGCCGGCTGCGCGTCGCAAAGCTGCGCACCATCTGCGAGCGATCCCTGGGCTTCGGCCAGGCCAACGTCGATGCTGAGAGCCCACTGGTCGATGGCGCCGCGCGGGCGGCGGGCGCCCACGTGGCCGTCCTTGTCGGTCGGCCGACCAGACGCAGCCTTGGCCCGGCACTCATGTGGGCGGCCAAGGAAACAGCATCGAGCGATCATGGCGGGGCCGGCCTGTCCCGGCTCGACCTGGTGCTCGATCCGAGCCTCCCGGTCGGCAGTTCGGCTCAGGCCGAACGGGATCACGCCGATTCGTCCGACTACGCCGCCTTGCCGGCCGGCGCCGCAGAGAACGCCGACCACACGGTCTTCGGTCTGCCGCCGGACGATCATCGGGTGGTGGGCGGCCACCTGGCACGCATCGGCCGACTGTTCGTTCCCGACGTTCGGGTGTGGCTGGTCGACGGTGCCGAGGTGGTCGAGGTCGACGCTGTGGCGCCACCCGCGATGGTGCCGTCGCCGTGGGACCAGGCGCCCGACCTGGTGGAACTGCTGTCCGACGCCGGGTTGGAGCTCGCCGGCGAGCCCGGCACGATTCTGGGCGAGGTGGCCGGGTTGGAGGTGGCTCGCATCACCATGGTGGATGGACGGGCCCACCTGGACATCGGCGTCGGTCGTTTCGATCAGGAACTGTCCGCTGTGGCCCAATCGGACCTGCCGCGTCGCCAGGCGTTGCAGCGAGCCGCCGATCTGGTGCGGCTTACCCGCACTCCGGACAATGGCGCCCATCCCATGACCCGCCTGGCACGGGAGCGGTGGTTGCGGGCCGAACTGATCGCTCGGCCAGGGCTGGTTGGTGCATCGGCGCTGAACGCGGAGCCGGGCCTGTGGTTGCGTGACGGGCTGCGCAGCGTGGCCCCTGCCGCAGCGTCGGGCACCGATCAGCAAGGTTCGCCCCTCGTGGTGGTCTGCTCGGCCGGTGTGGACACCGACCTGGTGCCGGCTGCGCTCGAGCTGGCCGAGGCCATCGACCCGGATGCCCGGCTGGTGCTGGCGCTGCCCGGCGCCGATGTGTTGGTCGGGACGGAGCGGGTGGCGGCGTTGGCCCGCCGACCGCCGCGTATCGTCGGCCTGACCCCCCCGTGGGGGTCGTTCACAACGCGCCGGTAGTCTCCGGGGGTGTCGCAGCTCAACACCGAACGTCTCGAGACCATGGAGCGGGAGTTCGCCGACGTTGGGCTGCGCCTGGCGGACCCGGCGATCTATGAAGACCGGGAGCGTCAGGTGGCCATGGCCAGGCGCCACTCCGAGCTGGAGCCGATCGTGGCGTCGATCGAAGCCTGGCGAGCTGCCCAGGGCGAGTTGGACGCGGCGCGCGAGCTGATCGCCGAGGACGGTTCCGACCCCGAGCTGGCAGAGCTGGCGCGCGAGGCCACCGCGGCGGTGACCGCCGCCGAGGAGCATCTGCGGGCGCAGCTGATGCCCAAGGACCCGGATGCCGGCCGTCCGGTGCTGCTCGAAGTGCGGGGCGCCGAGGGTGGCGAGGAGGCCAACCTGTTTGCGCGGGAACTGCTGGACATGTATCGCACCTGGGCGGGGGGTCACGGGTGGCGGTTCGAGGTGCTCAGCGCAGACTCGTCCGACATGGGCGGACTGACCGGTGCGATGGTGCGCGTCAGCGGTCCGGACGCATGGAGCCGCCTCAAGTTTGAGGCCGGGCCCCATCGGGTGCAACGCGTGCCGGTGACCGAGGCGCAGGGCCGGGTGCACACCTCCTCTGCGGTGGTGACGGCGCTGGTGGAGGCCGACGCCGTCGAGGTGCACCTCGATCCGACCGAGCTTCGGGTGGACACCTACCGGGCGTCCGGCGCGGGAGGCCAGCACGTGAACAAGACCGAGTCGGCGGTGCGGATCACCCACGAGCCCACCGGGTTGGTGGTCGCCATGCAGGACGAGAAGAGCCAGACCCAAAACCGTGAGCGGGCCATGGTGGTGCTGCGCAGCCGACTGCTGGCGCTGCGCCGGGCCGAGCAGGCGGCGGAGACCGCCGGCGCCAAGCGGGCCCAAGGTGGCGGCGGCGGGCGCTCGGAGAAGATCCGCACCTACAACTACAAGGAGAACCGGGTCACCGACCACCGCATCGGCCTCACCTTGTACTCNNGAAGCGACATGACCCAATCCGAGGTCGAGGGACCGTCCGGAGCACCGACCCCTGAGGTGGTGGGTGTCGAAGGTCCGGAGGGCGACACGACGTCGCTGGGTGAACTGCTCGCCGAGACCGGGCAGCGCCTGGCGTCGGCCGGTCTTGGCAACGCCGCCAACGAGGCCGCGTGGATGCTGGAGGAGGTGAGCGGCCTGGATCGCGCCGAGTTGGCCTTGGCTCATCGGGATCCGGTGACGGTTCGCCAGGTGGCCCGCCTGGACGCCATGGTGGCTCGACGATCGTCTGGGGAGCCGCTTCAGTACGTGCTTGGCCGGTGGTCGTTTCGTCGGCTCGACCTGGCCACCGATGCCCGGGCGTTGATTCCTCGCCCGGAGACCGAGATGGTGGTGGAGGTTGCGCTGGCGCATCTTGACCGGATCGTGGCGGACGGGGTGCGAGCGCCCTTGGTCGTCGACCTGGGAACCGGCACCGGTGCCATCGCCCTGTCCCTGGTCGCCGAACGGCCCGGGGTACGTGTGGTCGCCACCGATGCTTCCGATGATGCGCTGAGCGTGGCACGGGCCAACCTGGCCGGTGTCGGCTCACCGGCGCGCCGGGTGCGGGTGGCGGCCGGAAGTTGGTGGGACGCGTTGGAGCCCGATCTGGCGGGCACGATCGACCTGGTTGTATCCAACCCGCCCTACGTTCCCGATGCGGCGCCACTGCCCCGGGTGGTGGAGGGCTGGGAGCCGACCGAGGCGTTGCGCGCCGGGGCCGATGGGCTCAACGACCTTCGGGTGATCATCGGCGGCGCCCCGACCTGGCTTCGGTCGGGTGGCGTCCTGGTGGTGGAGATGGGCGACACCCAGGGGGAGGAGGTCAGCGGCTTGGCCCGCCGGGCAGGCCTCGTCGATGTTGCGCTGCATGATGACCTCACCGGCCGACCCCGGGCCCTGTCCGCCAGTAACCAGAGCGCCGTGCGGGTACCGTGATGCACCCATGGCTCGTCTGATTCGCCTTCGTCCGGGTGCCGGTGCGATCGACGGCCGGGCCGTCGATGCCCTGGTCGAGGCGGTGGACTCCGGGCAGGTGGTGCTCATGCCCACCGACACCGTCTACGGCTTGGCGGCGACGGCGTCGAGGGTCGGCATCGAGTCGCTGGCCAGGGTCAAGGGGCGCGACGCCGGTAAGCCGGTGGCGGTGCTGGTTGCGACACCCGGGCAGGGGCTGGCGCTGTTTGACCAGCCTCAACAGGGCCTGGTGCGGGTTGCCAAAGCCGGTTGGCCCGGGCCCCTCACCCTGGTGGCCGAAGCAGGTGCCGGCGCCCCAACGGGCATGAGTTCCAACGGCACCATCGGGGTGCGGTGTCCCGACCACGAACTGGTGCGACGGTTGACCGAGCGCGTCGGCCCCATCGCGGTGACCTCGGCGAACCCCGCCGGTGGTGAGCCGCTTTGCGATCTTCGCAACTGGGGCGAACTGACCAAGGTGTGGCCCGAGGCTCGATCGATCGACTGCCTGGTCGACGGCGGGCCGCTCCCCGGAACGGCATCCACCGTGGTGGATGGGTCAGCCGAGCCGTCGGGCATGCCGCGCCTGCTTCGGGCGGGGCCCATCGAGTTTGATCGGATTGTGAGTTGGTGGCTTCAGGTGCCGGAGGACACACCCTGAACTAGGATGCGACGTGGCCGGGGCGAAGCGCTCGGGATGAGGGGGATGGGCAACGATGAGTTTTTGGAAGAAGCCGGCGGAGAGTGCCGGTTACCTGTCGGGAGTGGCGTTCTTTGAGGGTTTCAGCAACGAGGATCTGGCCCGGGTCGCCTCGCTGTCCGGCGAGTTGAAGGTTGGTTCCGGGGCGATGGTGATCGACCAGGGGGACACCGGCGTTGACTGCTACGTGATCATGGAAGGCACCGCCTCGGTGCGCGTTCGCGACGAGGAGGTGGCCACCCTTGGGAGTGGTGACATGGTTGGTGAGATGGCGCTGATCGACCATCGACCTCGCACCGCTTCGGTGGTGGCCACCACCGACATGCACCTCCTCCGGTTCAACTCGCGCCAGTTTCGACAACTGCTGACCGAGATGCCGAAGGCGGAGGAGCGTGTCATGACCATGCTCACCGAGCGGCTGCGGGCCGAGGGCGGCCCATCAAATGAGTGATTGACGAAAAGTCTCAAGTCTGGGTATGATTGGACTTATGGCGATGACCAGATCAACGGAACCAGTCCCCCCATCGACGGAGGCCTCCACCCCCGGACCACGTCTGGTGCCCACTCGTCGGGTCAGCTTCGAAGCGTCGCTGCAGGCGGTGCCCCGCCACTTCGCCGAGGACGGCGACCTGATTTCCAGTCACCTTGTGGCCGCCCTCTCGTCGGTGTTCCCCGAAGGCGAGGACTATTTCGTCCGCTGCGTGCGCCACTTTCGGTCCGAAATCACCGAGCCCGCCTTCAAGCGCCAGGTGGCCGGATTCATCGGCCAGGAGTCGGTGCACGGCCGGGAACACCGAGCGTTCAACGAGCGACTGGCCCAACTGGGATACCCGACGCGGCTGTACGATCGCATTGCCAAGCGGGCGCTGGCCACCCGCTACAAGGTTGCGTCTCCCAAGTCGAACCTTGCGGTCACCGCAGCGCTGGAGCACTTCACCGCAACGCTGGCCGAGCATGTGTTGACCTCGGAGGAGACCCGTGACCGCCTTGGCCATCAGGCGGTCCGCGAACTCTTCGTGTGGCATGCGCTTGAAGAGTCGGAGCACAAAGCGGTGGCGTTCGACGTGTACCGCGCGGTCGGTGGCAGCGAACGCATGCGCATCTGGACCATGAAGGCCATCAGGACGTCGTTTGTGGTCTTCATGACCCTGGCGGTACTGGGCTCGTTGGCCGGTGACCGGTCGAGCTACCGGCCGGGCGCGCTCCGCTCAAGCTGGAAGCGCCTGAAAGACTCGCCGATGCTGAGCCGGGATATGTGGGATGCGCTCCGTGAGTACGATCGTCGGGGCTTTCACCCAGATGATCGCGATACCACCGGGTTGGTCGACACCTGGCGCGCCACCCTCTTCGGTGAGGAGGGCACCCTCAACTCCAAGCTGCCCGGCGCCGCCTGAGCAGCGCCGTCCTTGGCGCCGTCACCCCTGCCGCCGTCAGCCCCGCCGCCACCGCCAAGGGCGGCACGCCGATCGGCCGGTCGTCAGCTTGTGAGGCGCAGCACGGCATCATCGACGCTGACCGATCTGCCCACGCCTTCGGCGGCCATCAATTCGTCCATCGTGTCGGCATCGTCGCTGAACGCCCAGGCCCTGGCCCCGTCGGCCAGGCGAACGGCCGCGTGCGCCCGCTCGGGCAGATTTCCACGATCATGCATGACCGTGTAGGCCTCGATGCTCGCCGGCCCGCTTGGGTGCAGCACCACCGGCACCGCAGCGTCGGACGCGTCGACCTCCGCCTGGGGCGATTCCCAACGAAAGCCGTTCCGAGGCGGCTCGGTTGCCAGCACACAAAAGCTGTGCTTGTGCACGATGCCACCGTTTGCGGTCACCAGCGCCGTGCCGGTACCCAGGTCCCGCAACGCGTCCACCGTGGCGGCCAAGGCATGTGAGACCGGGTTGTTCCAGGGGCCACCGGCGAAGCACAGGCCGCCCCAGGTGGTGAGCGCCCGGTGGGTATCGATGCCCAACGCGTTGGCGGCCAGTTGCACCGCGGAAGGAAAGCAGGAATAGAGGTCGATGAAGTCGAGGTCGTTCGGGGTCAGACCCGCCAATTGCAGCGCCCGGCCCCCGGCGATTCTCATTGCCGGTGAGTCGGCAAACGACGCCCGTTCCGACGCCAGGCGATCGACCGCATCGGTTCCGGAGTGGAGGAAGATCCAGCGGTCGGTGGGTACGCCTGCTGCTGCGGCGGCCTGGGCCGAGGCCACCAGAACCGATGCACCCATGTCCACGCGGGCGTTTGACACCAGGTGCTTGGTGTAGGGCCAGCCGACCCAACGGTTGCTCGCGCTGGGCGTGATCAACTCGGCGGCTGTGTAGGGGGTGCGGTCCCAGGCATGGGGGTTACAGGCGGCAACGCCTGCGAAACCGGCCCACAGTTCGCCAACGTCGGCCTGGTGGTCATCGATGCAGCGGCCCGAAGCTGCCCGGAGCGCGGTCTCGAACAACGGATACATCTGGGTGGGCATGTAGAGCCGGTGGGCGGCTTCGGCGGGATGCGCCATCTCCAGTTCGGTTGGTCCGACCATCTGATCGGGTGCAACATCGTCGTCCTGGGTGCCCCAGTCGGGCTGAGCACCGGTGGCCCGGTGGGCCGCCCTCGCCCGCCCGGCCTCGCCTCCGGTGATCGCCGCAACATCGAGCGCTCCGGTTGCGATTGCCCGTGCGGCGGCGCCCAGCAGATAGTTGGGGGAGTGACCGCCCATGGCGCAGGTCGCCGTGATGGCGCCGTCGGCACCGATGGAGTCGGCCACCTCCCGGGCCGCATCGTTGTAGCGCCAGGTCAGCGCCGGCACCGCGCCGATCCAGCCCAGCGAGCGACCGAGCGCGTCGGGTGAATCGGAGCCGCTGTCGGTGAGGGCGAGGCGAAGCGACTCGGTCATCAGCGCGGCGGGTGACAGTTCGGGGTCACCCCGATCGGTGCGTTGCAGATGCTGCCCGACTCCGATGAGCACCGGAGTCCTGGGATCGACGCCGGCGGGAAGTGGCTGCGTTGGCATGGCCGTAGCGTGTCGCAGCGGCAGGCGTGCTGACAACTGGCCGGATGTGAACACGGAACGCGTTGCCCGTCATCCTGACGGGGCCGGGGCAATCGGCGTCGAGAGTGCTTCCGCTCGCCCGCATGGGCCCGATGCCCGTACGATGGGGCTATGCGCATTGCCGTGGGGGCCGATCACGCCGGATTCGAACTGAAGCAGGGACTGGCCGAGTTTCTTCGCGGCCTGGGCCATGAGGTGACCGACGTGGGCACCTACTCCGAGGAGCGCTGCGATTACCCGGACTTTGGCGCCGCCATCGGCAAGGCGATTTCGTCCGGTGATTCCGATCTCGGGGTCGGTGTCTGCGGTTCTGGCATCGGCATCGCGATGGCCGCCAACAAGATTCCCGGTGTGCGTGCCGCAACCGTGCACGATGTGACCTCGGCCCGTCTCGCCCGGGAACACAACGACGCCAACGTGTTCTGCGTGGGCAGTCGCTTCGTGGGTCACCAGGTGGCGATCGAGGCCCTGGAGGCCTTTCTTGCCGCCAGGTTCCAGGGGGGGCGCCACGCTCCCCGAGTGGCCAAGCTTGACGACCTCCTCGGCTGACCCGGCGGCGGCCCCACCCAAGCCGCACTCGTCGCGTCGATCGAACCCCTCGAATTTCCTCATCGATCCAACCCCCCCCCAGATCAACAAGGAGTACCCCAACGTGGGATGGCCCCAGAGCCCGGATACCGAGATCAACGACCTGCTGGATGCCGAATTGGAGCGCCAGCAACGGGGGCTGCAACTGATCGCCTCGGAGAACTTCGCCTCGCCGGCGGTCATGGCCGCCACCGGCACGGTGCTGACCAACAAGTACTCGGAGGGCTACCCCCACAAGCGCTACTACGGCGGCAACGCGGTGGTGGACGACATCGAGGACATCGCACGCAACCGGGTGTGCGCGCTCTTCGGCGCCGATCACGCCAACGTGCAGCCGCACTCGGGCGCCAACGCCAACGTGGCCGTGTACCTGGCGCTGTTGGACGCGGGCGACACGGTGTTGGGCATGAGCCTTGACCACGGTGGCCACCTCACGCACGGCAGCCCGGTGAACCTGTCGGGACGGTTTTACAACTTCGTCGGATACGGGCTGACCGAATCAGACGAGCGCATCGACTATGAGGCGGTTCGGGCCCTGGCCCATGAACACCAGCCAAAGATGATCGTGGCCGGGGCGACCGCCTATCCACGCCAGATCGATCCCAAGATCTTCCGGGAGATCGCCGATGAGGTGGGCGCGCTGTTCATGTTCGACGCGGCTCATATCGCAGGGCTGATCGCCGGCGGCGTGCATCCCAACCCGGTGCCCGAAGCCGACATCGTCACCTTCACCACGCACAAGACGCTGCGCGGCCCGCGGGGCGGCACCATCCTGTGTCGCGAGGAGCACGCCAAGGCGATCGACAAGGCCATCTTCCCCGGCCTGCAGGGTGGCCCGCTCGAGCACGTGATCGCCGCCAAGGCCGTGGCGTTTCGAGAGGCCGCCGATCCCAGCTTCGCCGACTATGCGGCCGGCATCGTGGCCAACGCCCAGGCGTTGGCCCAGGCGTTGGCCGCCCAGGGTTTCCGCTTGGTTTCGGGGGGCACCGACAACCATCTGCTGCTGGTCGACCTCCGTCCGTTCAATGCCGACCTCACCGGCAAGGTGGCTCAGGCGTCGCTCGACGCGGCGGGCATCACCCTGAACAAGAACACCGTCCCCGACGACCCCCGCTCGCCGTTCGTCACCAGCGGGGTGCGCATCGGCACGCCGGCGGTGACCACCCAGGGCATGGGTCCCGCAGAGATGCCGGAGATCGCCGAGTTGATCGCCGCCGTACTGTCGAAGCCCGACGACGCCGCCGTGCACGCCGAGGTCGCGGAGCGCACCGCCAAGCTGTGCGCACGCTTCCCGGTGTACCCGGACGCTGTTGGGTGATGCTGGTTCCCGGGTGAGTCCGGCTGATCGGGCCGGGGTGAACTGACGTGATCGCCTACGTCGTCATCCTGGCCGTGGCCTTCGGTGCCACCGTCCTCACGGTGCCCCTGGTGCGACGGTTCTGCCTGCGCGTGGGCCTGGTCTACGAACCGAACGAGCGAACCGTTCACACGCGGCCCATGCCGGCCCTGGGTGGTCTGGCGATGTTCGTCGGGTTTGCGGCGGCGTTGGGCGTGGCCGCGCTGCTCGGACGTTTCAAGCCCATGATGTCGGGCACCGAGATGGCCGGCGCGGCGCTGTGTTGCGCGGTGGCGTTCGCCACCGGGCTGACCGACGACGTGCGTCACCTCTCGGCCCCGGCCAAGGTGGCCGGGCTGGTGCTGTCAGGTTCGATCCTCTCGCTGTCGGGGCTCAGCCTGCTGTTCTTCCGGGTGCCGTTCTTCGATCTGCTGGTGTTGTCACCCGACCTGTCGGCGCTGCTCACCGTGATCTGGGTGGTGGGGATGGCCAATGCCATCAACCTGATCGACGGGCTCGATGGTCTGGCCGCCGGTATCACCGCCATTGCTGCGGCGGCCTTTCTGGCCTATTCCCTGGCGCTGTCGCGCAACGGGGTACTCGATCCGTCCAACGTGGGACCGCTGATCGCCGTCATCGTGCTGGGCGTGTGTTTGGGGTTTCTTCCCTACAACGTGCATCCGGCGAAGATCATCATGGGGGACGGCGGCGCACTGTTCCTCGGTGCAGCCATGGCAACCTCCACCATTGCCGTGGGCGGCAACTCCGACGATCCGTTCTCGGGCCAGGCATGGTTTTTCTTTGCGCCGTTGCTGGTGCCGCTCTTCATCCTGGGGGTTCCGATCCTCGACACCGCGTTCTCCATCGTGCGACGCACCGTGGGTCGCAGCGGGGTGTCGGTTGCCGACCGCAAGCATCTGCATCACCGCCTGGTCGATCGTGGGCACGGACATCGTCGGGCGGTGTTCATCCTGTGGGGTTGGACCGCGCTGCTGTCAGGGTTTGTGCTGATCCCGGTGTTCACCGGGCGCGGCGACGGCATCGTGCCCATTGGTATTTTGGCGTTGCTCCTGGCGCTCTTCACCATGCTGGGCCCTTCGGTGACCCTCCACTGGGCCCGCCGTAGGGCCGCAGCCGAATCGACCACCGAGACCCCTGTCGTGTCAATCAAAGACGGTGGGTCCACGTCTGATCAGGCAATGCCGACGCGCACCGACACCCGGGCCGGGGCTCGCCGGTAGCGACAGCTTCAGCCGCTGAATCACCAAGCCAGATCGCCGCGCAGGGCGGCGCCGACGGTGTGGTTGATCTCGTCAGAGGCGGCGACCGATGACCTGGTGATGGCGATGTTGTAGAAGCCGTGGATCTGATCGTCGAAACAGCGGTCGACCACCGGCACCCCGGCCTCCGCCAGCTTTGCCGCATACGCACGGCCCTCATCACGGAGCGGATCGAAGCCGCCGGTGAACACCAGCGCCGGGGCCACACCGGTGACGTCGGCGTAGAGCGGGGAGGCGGCGGGGTCGTGCCAGCGCTCGGAGTCCGGCAGGTACTGCCCGCGAAACCATTCCATCGAGTCCCTGGTCAGGAGGAATCCCTCGGCGAAGGTGTCGATCGACCTCGACGTCATGGTGAAGTCGGTGGCCGGGTAGACCAAGGCCTGCACTGCCGGCGGTCGCAGCCCCTGATCCCTGGCGCCAAGCGCCACCAGCGCCGCCAGGTTGCCACCGGCCGAATCGCCCATCAGCGCAAGCGCATCGCCGTCGACTCCAAGCTCGCCCGAGTGTTCGCTCAGCCAGCGGTACGCCGCGAGGCAGTCGTCGATCGCCGCCGGATAGGGGGCTTCGGGCGCCAAGCGGTAATCGACCGACATGACCACGGCCCCGGAGGTGGCCGCGAGTTCCCGGCAGGGGCCGTCGTGGGAGGCGAGGTCGCCGATCACCCAACCGCCACCGTGGAAGAAGCAGATCGCCGGTGGCGTCGTCGTCAGATTGGCGTCCCGGTAGAACCGAACGCGCAGCGGTCCGTCCGGCCCGGGCAGGTCCCGTTCCCATGAGTGAACGCGTTGCGGACCGCGTGGCCCCAGGATCGCCGCCCTCGCCATGTCGCGACGTGAAGATGCAACGTCCCGGTTCTCCAGTGGGGAGACCCGGCCGGCGAGCCGGAGCATGGCCTGCACCTGCGGATCGAGGCGGCGTCCGTCCCGGATGACCTCTTCGCCCCTGCGGGCCGCGATGGCGAGCATGCTTCGAGCCGCTCGGCCGACTGGATGTACGCGTGGGGTGCTCATTGGTTCAGTCTGGCGCACTGTTGCCCGCCAGCGCGGCGGCGATGGTTCGATTGATCTCGTGAGCGGCCAACAGCGTGGGACGTGTGATGCCGATGTTGTAAAAGCCGTGGATGAGATCGTCGAAGCAGCGGTCGACCACCGGCACGCCGGCCCGGGCCATCAGCGCCGCCAGGTTGCCGCCTGCCGAGTCCCCATGATCGCCAGCCGGGTGGCGTCCAGGCCCAGCTCGCCCGAGTGACCGGCCAGCCACGCGTAGGCGGCCACACAATCGTCGATGGCGGCGGGGTAGGGGTGCTCCGGGGCCAGCCGGTAGTCAACCGCCATCACCACGGCGCCGGTGTCCTGTGCCAAAACCCGGCAGGGCGGATCGTGGCTGTCCAGGTCACCAACCGCCCAACCTCCGCCATGGAGGAAACAGATCGCCGGTGCGCCGGGCGCGGTGGTGGCGGCGCGGTGGAAGTGCACCCGGATGGGCCCGGCCGGGCCTGGCAGGTCACGCTCCCAGGTGTGCACGCCTGGCGGCACCGGTGGCCGACCATGACCGAGCGTCCAATGTCGACCCGTGCCCTCGCAACCTGCCGGTCCTTCGTTGGTGCCACCCGCTCGGCGACGGTCAGCAGGGCTCGCATCTGCGGGTCGAGGCGTCGACCGTCGCGAACGATCTCGTCCCCGCTTCGAGCGAGCACGCGGATGAGCGCACCCGCGGCGCGACCAACAGGATGCAACCTCGGGGTGGTGAACATCACCCCGACGCGCTTAGGAGAAGTCGGGCGTGTGGGTGTCGGTACCCGAGCGCAGCAGCGTGCCGGGCACGGCTCCGGTGGGCTCACCGTCGGCCACCACCGTCGTGCCGTTGACCCATACCTCGGCGATGCCCACCGCGTCGGCGAAGAGCCGCTCGGTGCCGCCGGGCAGGTCGGCCCGCATCGTGATCGGGCCCGAGTCGACCGTCGCGGGGTCGAACAGCACCAGGTCGGCGTGGTTGCCCACCTCGATGGTGCCGCGGTCGGTCAGGCCGAAGAGCCTGGCCGGTACCTGGGTCATCATCTGCACGGCCCGTTCGAGGCTGACCAGTTGGCGGCCCCGCAGGCTGTCGCCAAGAAACTTGGATGGATAGTTCGAGCCCAGCATGCGGTCCAGGTGCGCACCGGCGTCGGACCCACCGAGGATGGCGCCACTGCCTTCCCAGACCTGGCGGCGTAGCTCCCAGGAGGCGTCGTCGTCGTCGGTGGGCAGCGGCCAGAGGATGGTTTTGAAGTCGTCGGCGAGCACGATGTCAACCAGAGTGTCGAAGGGCTCCTGGCCCCGCTCGGCGGCGATGTCCTCGACCACGCGGCCCTTCAGGCCCTCGTTGGCCTCCGAGAACGTGTCGCCGATCTCGAAACGGGAGAAGGTGGTGAGGCGGGACAGCGCACCGGTTTCGGAGGCGGCCAGTTGGGCCAGCACGTGGCGCACGCCGCTCTGGCGCAGATACTCCTTCTTCTGTTCCAGCGGCAGGCCCATGATGTGCTTCCAGCCGGGCAGCAGCCACAGGCCGCAGTGGGTGCCGAAGCTCTGGGTCATGCCAGGCAGTGTCGGCATGGTCAGCGCCACCACCGACAGGCCCTCCTCGGCGGCGCGAGCGCCCACCTTCAGTTGGTGGAGGTATTCGTCGGCCTTGCGGGAGTCGACGGTGAGCACGTTCCAGTTCATGGGCCGTTGCCCGGCCCGCACCATCTCGAGGATGTAGTCCTCTTCGTCCTCGGAGTAGCCGTTGAGGCAGCCGTCCATGACGAACTCGAGCGAGGTGCCCTCGAACTCCGAAACGACGCCACACAGCGTCAGCACCTCATCACGGTTGGCGAAGCGGGAGGTGACGGGTACGCCGTCGCCGTCAGAGTGGGTGAACGACAGCGACGTGGAGAAGCCNNCTCGTCCGGAGTGGCCTCACGTTGGCCGTCGGCCCCCACGACGTATCGACGGATGGCCGAGTGGCCCACCAGAAATCCGGCGTTGAGGGCCATCGACCCGTCGAGGCGGTCGAGGAAGTCGCCGAAGCTCTCCCAGCTCCAGTCGAGACCCCGTTCCAGCGCCTCGAGCGGCATGCCCTCCACCTTGGCCATCATGCGGGCCACGTAGTCGCCGTCGCCGGGCTGCAGCGGGGCCAGGGTGAAGCCACAGTTACCGGCGACCACGGAGGTGACGCCGTGCAGGTTGGAGGGTGATGCGGTCGGATCCCAATGCAGCTGCGCGTCGTAGTGGGTGTGGGGGTCGATGAAACCGGGGGCCAGCATCAGGCCGGTGCCGTCCACCTCCCGTTCGCCGGCCTCGGAGACGTCACCGATGGTGGTAATGCGTCCATCGGTAACGGCGACGTCGGCCGTGCGGGCCTTGGCGCCCGTGCCGTCCACCAGTTGGGCTCCTCGAATCACCAGATCTGCCATGGGGAGTCTCCGTTTCCGTATCGTTGAATGCTTGGTCGTGTCGGCCGCGCTGTGGCGCGTCGTGTCGTCGCCGTCAACCGAAACCTGACGGACCGTCAGATTCTGGCATAGTGCCCGCCGCTGCCGGAACGGAAGTTGCAAATCTCGCCGGCTACTGCTGATATATGTGTGGCAGGGGTCACCGGGTTGCGCCGGTCGAGGGAGGAAGCAATGTCACAGGCTCACGAGGCATCTCAGCGCGGCAGAGTCGCTCATCGCGGCGGAGGTGCGCGCCTGTTGCTCGCCCTTGTGGCGT
>MTKZ01020178.1_pt2 | contig 27582 bp, 28 predicted proteins | sample 1042781 | NCBI WGS metagenome assembly MTKZ01 (sample SAMN06212207, study PRJNA360539) | anaerobic digester metagenome | biome: Wastewater treatment plant; material: sludge; isolation source: anaerobic digester fed with sludge from wastewater treatment plant | place: Denmark: WWTP Viborg ... | reverse complement strand
CCCAACACTAATTAATGACGACCGATTTGCACCTGCTGGTGTATTGGCACCTAAATCAAAGGCAGATTTTGCTTTTGTATTACATGCTTTAAATTATCTATCAAGTAAAGGCAGGGCAGCTATTGTTTGTTTCCCTGGTATCTTTTACCGTGGCGGTGCTGAACAGAAAATCAGAAAGTATTTAGTGGATAATAATTTTGTAGAAACCATAATCTCCGTAGCACCCAATTTGTTTTATGGCACTTCCATAGCTGTTACACTCTTGGTACTTTCCAAGCATAAAACTGAAAACAAAACCCAATTTATTGATGCTAGTGGTGAGGACTTCTTTAAAAAAGTAACCAACAATAATTTGCTTGAAGACAAACACATAGAGCGAATTATGGAAATTTTTGATAGCAAAGTCGATGTAGCACATATAGCTGCTTCAATAGACAATGCAAAAATTGCTGAAAATGATTATAACCTATCCGTTAGCTCATATGTAGCAGCCAAAGACAACAGAGAAAAAGTAGATATAAAAACCCTGAACGAAGAGATTGCTACAACAGTGAAAAAAATAAGTTTGCTTCGTGCTGATATTGATACTATCATAAAAGAAATTGAAGCATGAGCAATATAGAAAAACTATTAGAAGGTGTGGAGGTGGAGTGGAAGACTTTGGGGGAGGTGACAAATGTACTTCGTGGACGAAGATTGACCTGAGAACAACTTTCAGTTGATATGAAGTTTCCTGTTTTTCACGGAGGTTTAGAACCTCTGGGTTATTATGGGAAAAATAATAGACCAGCAAATTCAGTTATGATAATTAATGTAGGTGCATCTGCTGGAACTGTAGGATATAGTGATGTTGATTTTTGGTCTTCTGATGGATGCTATTGTCTTGAACATTCTGAATTGTTAAACAATAAATTTCTTTATTACTATTTAATTGGGAAACAAAATTTCTTACAATCCAGAGTTAGAAAGGCTGGCATACCAACTCTAGATGGTCTTGTAGTTGAAAAACTCCAAATCGCCATCCCACCACTTTCTATTCAAAATGAAATTGTTCGCATTTTAGATTCATTTACAGAGCTTACAGCGGAGCTTACAGCGGAGCTTACAGCTCGGAAGCAACAATATAATTATTATCGAGATAAATTATTACGCTTTGAAGATGGTGAAGTGGAATTAGTAGCATTGCAATATTTAGCTGAAAATTTGGACTCAATGCGAAAACCCGTTACAAGTGGATTAAGAGATGCAGGCGATATTCCATATTATGGAGCTTCCGGCATTGTGGATTACGTAAAAGATTACATATTCGATGGTGAGTTTTTATTAATTTCTGAAGATGGTGCAAATTTAATTGCAAGAAATACTCCTATTGCATTTAGTGTAAGTGGAAAGAGTTGGGTTAACAATCATGCTCATGTATTGAAATTCAACACATATGCAGAAAGAAGATTTGTAGAATATTATTTGAATAGTATTGATTTAACGTCATTTATTTCAGGTGCTGCTCAACCAAAATTAAATCAAAAAAATTTAAACAGTATTAAAATACCAAACCCATCTCCAAAGGAACAAGTACGCATCGTTTCTATCCTCGATACATTTGATACCTTAACCAACTCCATTACCGAGGGTTTGCCTAAAGAGATATCATTGAGGAAACAGCAGTATGAGTATTATAGAGATAAATTGCTAACATTTCCAAAGAACAATATAGAATTATAATATGGGACAATCCTTAACAGAAATAGCACAATCTCTTTTAGATGCCAATAAAAAAATACAGTTAATCTATGCTTTCAATGGCTCTGGCAAAACACGTTTATCACGTGAATTTAAAGAGTTGATAGCCCCTAAAAATCCTCATACCGAAGAAGAGGAAACAAAAATCAAAATAATGTACTACAATGCATTTACAGAAGATTTGTTTTATTGGAATAATGATTTGGTTTACGATACTGATAGAAAATTAATAATCCAACCGAATAATTATACCGATTGGGTACTTGTAGATGAAGGTCAAGAACCTAATATAACAAAGCATTTTCAACGTTATACAAACGATAAATTAACGCCTGAATTTAATTCAGAATATACGATTAAGGATAAGGATAATAATGATGTTACTATTCCTGCTTATTCTGAAGTTCGATTTTCTTTTCAACGTGGAAATGATGAGGTACCTGAGTTTGTTAAAATCTCAAAGGGAGAAGAAAGCAGTTTTATATGGAGTGTTTTTTACAGCTTATTAGAGCAAACTATTAGCGTAATAAATAAGGCAGAAGTAACAGAAAGAGATACGGACCAATTTAACGATTTGCAATATGTTTTTATAGATGACCCAGTTAGCTCATTAGATGATAATCATTTGATTGAACTAGCTGTGAATATTGCTGAATTGATAAAATCAAGCACTTCCGATTTGAAGTTCATAATCACTACACATAATCCATTATTCTACAATATACTTTTCAATGAATTTAATAGGGTTAAAAAAACTAAGAAGTGGATTTTGGAAAAGTTGAATGATGGTACTTTTTCAATGAATGAATTAGAAAGTGACTCTCCTTTCTCATATCACTTATTTTTATTATCAGAATTGGAGAAAGCAACACAGCCAACAGGTGAGATAAAAAAGTTTCATTTCAATTTTCTTCGGAATCTATTAGAAAAGACTTCCACTTTTTTGGGGTATAATAAATGGGAAGACCTTTTGCCTCAAGAATCACGTGAAGCTTATTACAGGCGGATTATAAATCTATCAAGTCATTCAAAACACAACGGAGAAGAAATTGCAATCGTTGAAGAAAATGACAAGAGAGTATTGGGCTTCCTAGTAAATGAAATCAAAAGAATGTACGGCTTCAAGCCAATTAATAACACAAGCACAACTGAAGAGAATGTCGCAATATAAAACCATAGCAGAATCAAACAGCTTCATAGTACTGGATAAATTCACCAAATACTTTGAAGTAAATGAGGCTCCTGCCATTTATCAAACAGAGGCGGCATTGGAGAAGGAATTTATCCAAGACCTGATAAATCAAGGTTATGAAAATCCTACAAACTTAAATACGCTAGAAGCAATGCTGGCGAATGTAAGAGTACAAATTCAATCGCTAAATAATGTGGAATTTTTGGATGGAGAATGGACACGTTTTGTAGAAGAGTATTTAGACAAGCCAAGTGACAACCTTGTTGAGAAAACAAGAAAGATACACGACAATTATATTTACGATTTCGTTTTTGATGATGGTCATATTCAAAACATCTACTTAGTAGATAAAATAAATATTACACGTAATAAAATACAGGTAATTTCACAATTTGAGCAAACCGGAACAAATGCTAATCGCTATGATGTAACCATTCTAGTCAATGGATTGCCATTGGTTCAGGTTGAGTTAAAAAAACGTGGTGTTGCTATACGTGAAGCGTTTAACCAAGTTCACAGATACTCAAAGGAAAGTTTTAACAGTAAGAACTCCCTTTATAAATACATTCAAATTTTTGTCATCTCAAACGGTACTGACAGCCGATATTTTGCAAACACCGTTCAGAGAAACAAAAACAGTTTTGACTTTACAATGAATTGGGCAAAGGCCGACAATACATTGATTAAAGACCTTAAAGATTTTACAACTACCTTTTTTCAGAAAAAGACTCTCTTAGAAGTATTACTAAAGTATTCTGTTTTTGATACAAGTGATACGTTGCTTGTTATGAGACCGTATCAGATTGCAGCAACTGAAAGAATTTTATGGAAAATCGAAAGTTCTTTTAATTCAAAAAAGTGGTCGGACACAGAAGGAGGCGGTTATATTTGGCACACAACAGGTTCAGGAAAAACATTGACCAGTTTCAAAGCTGCACGTTTAGCCACTCAACTAGCCTTTATTGATAAAGTATTCTTTGTGGTTGACCGTAAAGACTTGGATTTTCAAACCATGAAAGAATATCAGCGTTTCTCTCCCGATAGTGTTAATGGCTCTGACAGCACAGCAGGATTAAAGAGAAACATTGAGAAGGATGATAATAAAATCATAGTAACAACAATACAAAAACTAAATAACCTCATGAAAACTGAGGGTGATTTAGCAATATATCAAAAACAAGTTGTGTTCATTTTTGATGAAGCACACCGTTCTCAATTTGGAGAAGCACAAAAGAACTTGAACAAGAAATTTAAAAAATACTATCAATTCGGTTTTACAGGAACGCCCATCTTTCCACAAAATGCTTTAGGTGCAGAAACAACTGCAAGTGTATTTGGTCGTGAGTTGCATTCATACGTAATTACGGATGCTATTAGAGATGAAAAGGTTCTAAAATTTAAAGTTGATTATAATGATGTACGACCACAGTTTAAAAGTATTGAAACAGAAATTGATGAGAAGAAACTAAGTGCAGCAGAAAATAAAAAAGCTTTGCTTCATCCAGAACGCATCAAAGAAATATCTCAATATATCTTACAGAATTTCAGGTTAAAAACCCATAGAAATCAAGGAAGCAACAAAGGTTTTAATGCCATGTTTGCTGTAAGTAGTGTTGATGCTGCTAAATGCTATTATGAGGAATTAAACAACTTACAAAAAGATAGTGATAAACCTTTGAAGATTGCAACAATCTTCTCCTTCGCAGCTAATGAAGAACAAAGTGCAATAGGTGAAATAGTGGATGAAAGTTTTGAACCATCTGCAATGGATGTTAGTGCTAAAGAGTTTTTAACCAAAGCAATTAGTGACTATAACTCAATGTTCAAAACGAGTTATGGCGTTGATAGTAATGAGTTTCAAAATTACTATCGTGACCTTGCAAAACGTGTAAAGAACAAAGAGATTGACTTAGTAATTGTTGTCGGAATGTTCCTTACTGGTTTTGATGCTCCGACACTCAATACAATTTTTGTTGACAAGAATTTGCGTTATCATGGCTTAATACAAGCCTTCTCACGAACCAACCGTATTTATGATGCGACAAAAACTTTTGGCAATATTGTTACATTCAGAGATTTAGAAAAAGCAACGATAGATGCAATTACACTTTTCGGTGACAGCAACACAAAAAATGTAGTTCTTGAAAAAAGCTACAAAGAATATTTAGAGGGCTTTACAGACATTGTAACAGGTGAAGCACGCAGAGGTTATGTTGAAGTAGTAAATGAGTTAAATGAGAAATTCCCTAAACCTGACGAAATTGTAAAAGAGAAAGACAAAAAGGAATTCGCAAAACTATTCGGAGAATATTTACGAGTTGAAAATATCCTCCAAAATTACGATGAATTTAACCACCTTAAAGCATTTCAGACGTTAGACAAAAATAACCCAGACGCCATTGAAGAATTTAAAAAAGCTCATTTTGTAACAGATGAGGATATTGCAGCAATGCAAAAAATCGACTTGCTCAAAGAGAGGACAGTTCAGGATTACCGTTCAACTTATAATGATATAAGAGATTGGTTAAGACGTGAAAAAAGCGGAAAGGAAACAGAAGAATCCACAATTGATTGGGATGATGTAGTATTTGAAGTTGACTTGCTTAAATCACAAGAGATAAATCTTGACTACATTCTTGAATTAATTTTTGAGCATAACAAGAAGACAAAAGATAAGGAAACTTTAATTGCTGAAATACGCAGGGTTATTCGTGCAAGTGTTGGGAATAGAGCAAAAGAAAGTTTAGTTGTTGATTTCATAAATGAAACTAACCTTGATACTCTTCAGGACAAAGCAAATGTGATAGATTCATTCTTTGCATTTGCCCAAAGAAAGCAAAAAGAGGAAGCATTGGAATTAATCACAGAAGAAAATCTTAACGAAGAAGAAGCAAAACGTTTCATAACAACTTCTTTAAAGCGAGAATATGCAAGTGAAAACGGAACAGAATTGAATGCCCTTTTACCGAAAATGAGTCCTTTAAATCCTCATTATTTAACAAAGAAACAAAGTGTTTTTCAAAAGCTAGTTTCGTTCGTAGAGAAGTTTAAAGGAGTTGGTGGACAACTATAAATATTTACAAAAAGAAAAATGAATAGCCAACCCAAAAGCTACACACATTGCCAAGCCGCACACGCCAGCGCCCAGACCAAAGCTTCGCAAAGAGTGTGTCTGTCCCACCCTGACAAAATTGAATTAAAAAAAATCTCCTTCCCTTCTGAAAATAAAAAATACACAACCGCACAACCCGACACAACAACGACAGAGAAACGTAGTATTGACAATGGTTTGCAAGGACGGTGGACAGAAGGCCAGCTTATAACAGCACCTACAAAAAAATTGGCGGTTCAGTACTTCGTATGACAGTTTTGTGGTGGCACAAACATTCGTTCTTCGTATGAACATTTGTGGTAAAAATCGCCAACTTCTTGTAGCCGCAACACCGTTACCCACAATTTGAAAAAAATCTTAAATCAATGAAAGTAAATTTATTAATCACTATTCTATTTTGTTCGACGATTTTTGCTTGCAGAAAAGAAACCGATGACCGATTTATTTTTTTCCTGCACAACAGATTTTTGGAAGAACACAAATTAAGTGAATTACACCCTGAATATGGACGCACTGAATATCATGAAATTATTGCCGAATTTGAAAATAGCGGATTTAAAGTAATTAGTGAAAAGCGAAACGGAAATGTTAACGCTAGAGATTACGCAGTCGGAATTGTAAATCAAATTGACAGTTTGTTAAAAACTGGAATTGAACCTCAAAAAATAACTATAGTCGGAACTTCAAAAGGTGGATATATCGCTCAATATGTTTCGACTTTGGCAAATAAACAAGATCTGAATTTTGTTTTTATTGCAAGTTTTAGGAATAGCGACATTCAAAATATACCTGATATCCATTATTGCGGAAATATTTTGACAATTTACGAGAAGTCCGACTCCTTTGGAGTTTCTTCATTGGAACGAAAGAAAACCTCGAATTGCGAAATAAAAAACTTTAAAGAAATCGAACTGAATACAGGAATGGGACACGGATTTTTATTCAAACCTTTAAAAGAATGGATTGAACCAACAATAAAATGGGCGCACGGAAACTACAATTTTGAATAAAAACTGTTGTTGACATCCTATTAACCTGTTGATTGGCATTTGCTGATTGTTAAAGTTACGATTTTCCCAAAGTTAGTTTATATTTGAGTCGCTTCATGCCAAAAGACTACAAATCTCATTTAAACCCAACGTTCAGCTTTCATAGTTACGCATCATACGGAAAAAGCCTTCAATATTTAGAATATTCCAATTTTAAATAATCCTAACTTAAATTAAACATCATTAGGAGTGCCCATAATAAAATCAAACAAAAATAAATTGTAACCATTTCATTTTTTATTTACTCTAAGGTAGTATAAGACAATTATTATTATCAATTTAAAGTAACAAAAAAATGAACACAAATTTAAGTTTTTCGAACAGTGTAAAAAGTATGTTTTTACTATTATTTATTGCAATTTCAACTATGTTGACCTTTTCAAGTTGCTCAAAGGATGACGACAACTTCAATTCATTGACTACTGAGAAATATGTTAAGTATGATAATGCCATGCATAAGTTATGGGCAGATCACATGCAATGGACTTATGCAACCGTTGATGCTTATTTTAATAATCCTAATGCGCTAAATGCTCAATTAACAAGATTATTGAAAAACCAAGAAGATATTGGAGCAGCTATTGTACCTTATTATGGGCAAGCAGCAGGTGATCAATTGGCTGTATTACTAAAAGGCCACATCAATGGAGCGGTTCCTGTCTTAGAAGCAGCAAAGAATAATGACCAAGCAGCACTAGGTGTTGCGGTGACCAACTGGAGAGCTAACGCAAAAGAAATTGCAGACTTTCTCTCAGGAGCTAACCCACAATATTGGGAGCAATCTCATATGCGCGAACATATGGATNNGCGAACATATGGATTCACATATAACTCAAACTATAGCTTATTCGGTTGACCTACTTCAACAAAATTATAGCCAAGCCGTAATTGATTATGATGTAGCTTTTAATCATATGATGCACCAAGCTACCTATTTAGCTGAAGGAATAGCAAAACAATATCCAAATAAATTCTAAAATTGCTTTTAATTAGAATACAATACTGAGTTAATAAATTAATAATTTATTAACTCAGTATTGTATTTCTAAAAAACAAAAGGAATGGATATAAAAAACAATTCAACGAGTAAGCAATTGCTGCTTGGTAGCATTATGGAATTATGCATTTAATGAATGGTATGAAAGTCAGTCCGATAAATATTTTCAATTACTTTTATTTTCTTGTCAAATATAAACTGAAAATCTAGATTTTGGAAAAGAATATGTGATTATGATCGAGAATATCTGGGGATATAATACGAAACGGAATTATATAATAGACCGATATTTTGCCTTATAATACCGAGCTTTACAATACCGAGCTGCCTTCGTTTTGGGCTGCCATAGCAGGCCCATTAGGAAACCCTATTCGGTATGAAAGTCGTTTGACTAAATTTATTTGGGCTATTACGAATTTCCATTCGGTATAAATCGCAAGAACAAATCATATTGTTCAGAAAGATTGAGAAAGAAGAAATTGAAATAGTAAGAATACTTCACGTTCTGCTGGATTTATAGAGCAAGAGCTTCTGACAACAAAACTCGTTTTAATTTAATTAGCCTAGTACTTTACGAAACAACTTTGTTGAGTTAAAAACGTTAAGAAACATTGAAGTCACGCTTTTAAATGCAATAAGTTAGTGGCAAAAGAAAAGCAGAATAAAGCAAAATATTATTTAGATTTTGTATTTTTGATAAAAAAGTAAATCATGAGAACGATTCATTTAAATATACCGGATTCTGTTGATTTGAAAGATTACGATTTTTCGATGATAATTGCGTCAAAACTATATGAAGATGCAAAATTAACGGCTGGACAAGCTGCAGAAATTGTTGGGCTCTCTAAAAGAGCCTTTTTAGAAGTACTTGGAAAATACGGTGTTTCAGTCTTTAGTAATTCTATCGATGACTTACATTCAGAAATTGAAAATGCCTAGAATTGTAATTTCAGATACAAGTACATTAATTCTTCTTGATAAAATAGGCGAACTCAATCTACTTCAGAAAGTTTATGGCGAACTAGTTACTACTCCAGAAATTGCTGAAGAGTATGGGGTAACTTTACCTATCTGGATAAAGGTGCAGCCAGTTGGCGATAAAAAGTATAAAACATTCCTAGAAACACAGGTGGACTCTGGTGAGGCAAGCGCAATAGCATTAGCTACAGAATTCGAGCATGCAATATTAATATTGGACGACTTAAAAGCTCGGAAATTGGCTGTAAAATTAAAAATTCAAACAACAGGAACACTAGGAGTTATTCATAAAGCAAAACAGATGTCAATTATCCCAGAAGTAAAACCTTTAATTAATAAGTTATTATTGACAAATTTTCGAATATCAAATCATATTATTGTCGAACTTCTGAAGTTAAATAACGAATAATCTCTCAACCACTTTTCGTACTTTCACCCAATATATATACCAACAATGAAATCTAAACAAAAAGATTATTTTTCTGAAAAAGCAGCAGGTTTTGATGCAGAATCATCCATAACTCAAAATGTAGAAAGTATCGGATCGCATATATTACAGCAAATAAGCTTTACTAAGGACATGCATATCATGGATTTTGGTTCAGGTACCGGACTATTGTTATGTCAAATAGCACCATTTGTCGGCAAAATAACAGCGGTCGATATTTCAGCATCTATGAATGACGTTTTACAAACAAAACTGGCTGCAATAGATTGCACGGTTGAATTATTGGAGATGGATCTAACAAAAGAAACCTTGGATACAAAATTCGATGGCATTATTTCGTCTATGACCATCCATCATATAGAGTATGTGCAGGAATTATTCATCAAATTTTATTCCTTGCTTAAAGATAAAGGAATCATAGCCATCGCCGATCTGGATGAAGAGGACGGCTCTTTTCACACTGAAGATACCGGAGTATTTCATAATGGTTTTGATAGAAATGAATTGTTAAATTTTGCAAAAAATGCCGGATTTAAAAACCTGAAAATTCAAACTGCCAGCACAGTAATTAAGCCAACAGGTAATTATCCCGTTTTCTTATTAACAGGTGAAAAGTAACGATCAATAAAAAATCTTCTCTTGGCTGTTAAGATAAAAGAATTCAATACCCCTACTATAATTCCATGCTATTCTGACTTACATTAAATTTTCCAATAATAGTGGGGTGGGGAAGCCTTTTTTCTTGATGAATTGCCCTCAGTCTAATATTTGAAATACTCTCTAAACCCATTGCGAAATCGCTGCTACAGCCTTATTTGATTCACTTTTGCAAATTTGTTAAATGTTGGATAAAAAATATTTTCACTAAAACATTAAAAATATTTAAGATAAAATTGTCCGATTAGGTTTTTTTATTAACTTCGTTCGAAATATTAACAATCCGTTTACAAAACCTATATATATGGATTAAAACTTACCATTCAACTACTGTTCAGACCGAACGCACAAAACCTATTAATTTTATAATCAAATAAAATAAACGATATGTTATCAAAAAGCATGGCTCGCGCATTTTTCTTAGGAGGTACGATTGTAACTTTTGCAATTTTCCTGGGACTTTCATGGAATACCTTAAGTAATGAAATTCCAAAAAACACACACCCAGAAAATATTACAAAAGAAGTTATTGCCGGAAAGCATTTGTGGGAGAAAAACAATTGTATGGGCTGCCATACGATAATGGGTGAAGGAGGATATTACGCACCTGAATTGACAAAAGTAGTTGAGCGCAGAGGCGAAGGCTATATCAAAGCAGTATTGATGTCTAAAGCTCCTTGGCAGCCACGTGGCAGAAAAATGGTCGCTTATGGTTTTTCTGATAAAGAGGCCACAGACCTTTATGAATTTATGAAATGGGTAGGTAATACAGATTTAAATGGCTTTCCCAAAAAACCAGAATATAACACAACTATAAACCCTAAATAATATAAAAAATGAAATATAAAACACAAAAACTTGCATATTGGTTTTTTGCATTATCGATGTTGCTGCTTACATTACAGTTGGTTTATGGCTTTATAATGGGATTCGCCAGGATCGATATGCAAGGATTGCATGACATTATACCTTTTAACGTGGCAAGAGCTGTGCACACAAATTTATTAGTGATGTGGTTGCTTTCAGGGTTTATGGGTGCAGCCTATTATATTATTCCGGAAGAAGCAGAACATGAATTAGTTGCTGAGAAGTTAGGTTACATTCAACTCATTTCTTTTGCATTAGTTGGAGTTGCTGCTATTGTTGGATTTCATTTCAATATTTGGGAGGGAAGAAAATTTTTAGAAATTCCTAGACCATTAGATTGGCTGGTAGTAGTGAATGTGTTGACTTTCTTAGGCATTATTTTAACAACGCTATATAAAGGTAAGAAAAGGACTACCACTGCATTAGTACTCACTATGGGGCTGGTCTTCGCTGCGTTATTATATTTACCGGGGATGATTTGGTTCGACAATCAATCTATTGATTCATTCTTCAGATGGTGGGTTGTTCATCTTTGGGTTGAAGGCGTTTGGGAATTGATCATGGGTGGTATTTTGGCATTTCTACTTATAAAAATTACAGGAGTAGATAGAGAAGTAATTGAAAAATGGCTGTACGTAATTGTCGGTTTGACATTTATATCTGGAATTTTAGGAACCGGGCATCACTATTACTATATAGGTGCAGGTAAGATTTGGTTGATCGTCGGTGGTGTATTCTCTGCTTTAGAGCCGTTGGCATTTTTGGGAATGGCGCTATTTGCTGTTGCAATGTATAGAAAAGGCGAAAAAAGACATCCAAATAAAATAGCTTTAAGTTGGACATTAGGTACAGCAATTGTTTCATTTGTAGGTGCCGGGCTTTTAGGTTTTGCACATACTATTCCGCAAGTAAATATGTACACACATGGCACATTAGTTACAGCGATGCATGGTCACCTGGCTTTCTGGGGAGCTTATGCAATGATAGTTCTGGCCATCATTAGTTATGCTATGCCTAATTTAACAGGTAGAAAACTATATGATACAAAAACGGGTGTTTTTGCTTTTTGGCTTTCAAATATTGGTATGGTCGGTATGACAGTTGCATTCGGTGTCGCCGGTGTTGCTCAGGTCTATTTGGAAAGAAAGATGGGTATGGAATTTGGAATAGTTCAACAAGAGATCAAACCTCACTTTGTTGTCCTATTGCTTTGTGCTACCATGTTTGCTTCAGGTATTTGTCTTTACCTATACGAGTTTATTCAATACGGCAGACCAAATGATGAAGCATTAGAAGTTAATACTGTTCATTAAGTACGTAGAGGATAAATTTTAGATTTTAGATTTTAGATAGTAAATAGTAAATGGCTGATTTTAGATGGTAGATTTTAGATGGTCGTTAGTTAATAGAATCTTCGTTTTTCTATAAATAGATATTAAAGAAAATATTTTATTGACATTTATCCATTTATAATTAAATATTCAAATAATAAAGGACTGACAGATCTGCGCTTCCCCTCTGGCAGATGCTTGCCCGCGAAAAAAGGCGGGGGTGCCGACAGGCGGGGTGTTGATTTACTCGAATAAGGCTACATTTATTCTAATATCCATAGACAAAAAAATAGAAAATTAATATATCTATTCTTTAACTTCTGTTAACCAAAACTATCTCTCAAAGCGCTTAGTTATGTCATTTAGTCCTACCTTAGACAAATGACTTAACTAAGCCTTTTTAATGAAGCTTAAATTATTTATCAAAATTGAAAATGAATTTNNTTTTATTTTAAAAAATTATGAATGAATATTAGTCCATATTATCAGGCAACAGGTAAAGAAATTGAAGTATTTGAAAAGGCATATGAAAACAAACTTCCTGTGCTTTTAAAAGGTCCAACCGGAACCGGCAAAAGTAGATTTGTTGAATTTATAGCATACCATTTAAAGAAAGATTTAATTACGATTAGTTGTCATGAGGAAACGTCTTCTACAGATTTAATCGGTCGTTTTATTATTAAAGGTGCGGAAACTATTTGGTTGGATGGCCCTCTGATCACTGCCATGAAAGGTGGATCAATTATTTATTTGGATGAAATCGCCGAAGCAAGACCGGATGTTATTGTGGCGATACATCCATTGACTGATCACCGCAGAGAATTGTACATTGACAAACTAGGTGAGACCATCAAAGCGCATGAAGATTTTATGTTGGTAGCATCTTTTAACCCCGGATATCAAAAAGGATTTAAGGAATTAAAGCCATCTACAAGACAAAGATTTGTTGCAATGAGCTTTGTGTATCCGGATGCAAAATTGGAAGCTGAGATATTGGTAAAAGAAACCATGGTGGAAGAATCAATCGCAAAACAGTTAGTTAGTATTGCGACAAAGATCAGAAATCTGAAGGAACTTGGGCTTACTGAAACTGCATCGACAAGATTATTGGTGGATGCAGCGAAATTAATTCGAAGTGGATTACCCAAACGATTGGCAGTGAAAGTGGCAATAATAGAGCCTTTGACAGACGATGAAGAAATCATTACAGCCTTAACAGATATGGCCAATTTGATGATATAATATGGCATTAGACGAATACTTATTTGGCAAAGTAGCTTCTTTTTTCAAGCAAAGAAATTTGAAAAACAATGAAGCCAGAGACAGGAAGGTTACTTTAGATGAACATAGACAGCGCTTCACGATTTTAGCGAGGGCTATTACTGGTCATTCTATCGAGTTATTTGCTGCCGAGAGAGAAGGTGGCTATAAAGGAAATAGCTTTTTCTTGCCTAATTCTTTTGCCCAATTTCCGACGTTCGAGCAAAATTTAAGCTATTATTTCTATCGTATTATTTATTTGTCTGTCCAAAAGAATTTGAAATTAAATTGGTTCCAGTCCGGTGATATTCAAAATGATACTGCCCAACAAATGGCCATTCAAAATGCGCCTATAGTCCTGCAAGGTATACGAGAAGAATTCCCTTTTGCAATTCAGATTCATGATGACTGTAGAGTTTTTTATCAGGATAATTTGCTACCAAAAAAAGCAGTAGATTATAGTTGGCTTTATGGCAAAGTGATGAAAGATAATCTTGAGGATGCTGCTTCCCAAAATCTTAAAAATTTTAATGATAAGTTTAAAACTATAGAAGATTCAGCACCCAAAACTACTCTAAAGTCAAAGCCTGTTGAGGAAATTGTGAGTATAGCAATTGATGAAAAGCAGCAGGAAGATTATGTATTAAATCATAATTTTGAGAAAGTCGATACTGCGGAAGAATTTAGTGGTTCATGGCGAGATTTTGATGGGGATGACGAACTGGAAGATCATCAGGAAGCACTAGACGAGCTGAATATGAAATTTACAGTGAGAGTGGATGATGTGGCTCACAGTGTGTATCAATCTGACTTTATTGAGAATGCAACTGTTGCAGAAAGTGATGAACAAACAATGCTTGGGACACCAATCGCTTACCCGGAATGGGATTATAAAAAGCATCAATATAAAATAGATTTTTGTAAACTTTATCAGACGACTCAAGTAAAATCTGATGTAGATTATTACAAAAAAACTCTTTCAGAAAATGCTTCTACATTGCTTGGTTTGCGAAAGATGCTGACCAATGTCAATAATAAAATGTTGCAACAAAGAAGGCAAACTCAAGGTGATACTTTTGATATCGATGCTTTGACCGATCTATTTGTAGATGTCCACACAGGCCATACGCCTTCCGAAAATATCTATATATCAAACAGGAAAAAGGAAAAGGATATTTCTATTTTATTACTATTGGACATTAGTCTTTCAAGTGATAGTTATGCAGCGGGCAATAGGGTATTAGATGTTGAAAAGCAAACAGCTATTTTATTTGGCGAGATATTAAATGAATTTAATATTGATTTTTCGATCGATTGTTTTTATTCCAAAACCCGTAATTATTCCACTTATATGACGCTTAAAGGATTTGATGAAAGTTGGCAAAAAGCGAAGTATAAAGTTGGTTCTCCCGATCCAAGTGGTTATACGCGAATAGGTGTTGCTTTACGGCACTCCGGTTCAATAATTGAAACCCGAAAAACTAAAAATAAATGGATCATTTTATTGTCTGACGGCAAGCCAAATGATTTTGATAGATATGAAGGAAAGTATGGCATTCAAGATGTGAAGCAAGCGATTAGAGAATTGGGTGAAAAGCAGATCAACTCTTATGCATTGGCTATTGAAGCAAATGCTAAATTTTATTTGCCACAAATGTTTGGACAAAATCATTATCAGATTTTGTCTTCACCAAAAGAATTAATTACTTTGTTGGTGAAATTGTATGAAAAAATTAAAAATTGAAAATCATAAAAAGCCTGGAAGGAAAATGAATTTAGAGTTGATACAAAATAAAGAAATAGATAACCCTCCCGGAGGTATTCTAATGTGGATAGTTATATTTTTAGAACTCTTGACATTCGGCATAGCGCTGGTATTTATGATCATATTGAGCAAAGAAGAATCAGCAGTTTTTCACTCGAGTCGATTGATGTTAAATCCTGTGCTGGGTGCCACTAACTCTGTTGTGCTATTAACTAGTGGATATTTTATGGCGGAGTCAGTTCGGTATTTCAGAGCGAAGAAGAATAGGAAAGCCAATACAACAATTAACATAGCCATGCTTTTAGGTGTGTTGTTTTTAATTATAAAGGGTGTTGAATATTATTTAAAGATAACTAGTGGTATTAGCCTTAGTACCAATACTTTCTTTTCATTTTATTGGTTGCTTACAGGATTTCATTATATACATGTTATCGTCGGTTTGATCATTTTACTTGTTATTAAAAAATATAATCAACAAGAATCAACTGAAATCAATTTAGAATTTTACAGTGCGGGAGCCACCTTTTGGCACATGTGTGATTTAATATGGATCATTTTATTTCCTATACTATATTTACTTTTTTAATATGAAAAAAAGCAATTTAATTACGATAATAGTGCTAATCATTTTAAGTGCATTAGTAGCTATATTTTCACAGAACGAGGCATTGAAATCTTTTCTATTAATAGTATTTGTTATTAAATATCTTTTAGTGGTATTTAACTTTATGGAAATGAAATATGCGCATACCTTCTGGAAAGTTCTTATTATAATTTTCATTACAGGACTTTTTTCAACCATAATGATCATGAAAGGTGCTAACTAAAATTATTGATTTTCAGCAGACTTGACACCTTATAGAAATCCAATTTTGGAAAGAGTGAAAGAATTAAGTTGACAGACTTATTAAACTTAAAATATCCTCTTGCTTCACCTTCCTAATACTTTTTGGTACATCTATTCTTATATTTCTCCTCCTGCTTATACGTATACTATTACACATTGGTTCTTATGGCCTAATAAGTAGGTTGAAAATATTTCACCTTTTATGATATAAGTGCTGAATGAAAAGTATATTTTTATGTCCCGTTTATTTGGTTTTGATTTGACGCTAAGTGATGGAGAAGCTGGATGAACGTTTTTAACCTAGTTCTATTCTATTCTTCCAAAATTAAAATCAAATCAAATGAAAAGATTATTGAAAATTCTAACTTGGGTGATTATAATCTTTTTGATTGTAGTTGTTTCATCATTATCTTACATCAAGTTTATTTTACCGAATGTCAGTGAAGCTCCGGATTTAAAAGTGGAAATGACAACTAATCGTATTGCTCGAGGTGAATACCTAGCCAATCATGTCACAGTATGTATGGATTGTCATTCTGTGCGAGATTGGACAAGATTTTCAGGACCACCAACTGATGGAACCTTAGGGATGGGAGGAGATGTTTTTGATCAAAAATTCGGATTCCCTGGAAAATATTATGCAAAAAATATCACGCCTTATGGAATTGGCCGTTATTCTGATGGAGAGCTTTTTAGAGTTATAACTACCGGAGTCACCAAAGAAGACAAAGCATTATTTCCTATCATGCCATTTCATTATTATGGCCAAATGGATGAAGAAGATATCAAATCTATCATCTCCTATATTCGAACTTTGAAACCTATAAAGAATGATGTGCCAATTTCTTCCTCAGATTTCCCTATGAATTTTATTATTAACACCATTCCGCACGAGGCTAATTTTACCAAATTACCTCCAAAAAGTGATGTAGTGAATTATGGAAAATATTTGACGAATGCAGCTGGTTGTGTTGAATGCCATACAAAATTTGAAAAGGGAGGTTTAGTTGCCGGAACAGAATTCGGTGGTGGAAGAGAATTTACTTTTCCCAATGGTTCAATTGTTCGCTCAAGTAATATTTCTTCATACAACACAACTGGGTTAGGGGCATTATCAGAAGAAGAGTTTGTACATTTTTTTCGTTCCCGTACTGATTCTACATTGGTAAACAAAAAACTTAATCCAGGAGACTTTAACTCTGTGATGCCTTGGACCATGTATGGAAGCATGCATGAAGAAGATTTGAAAGCAATTTATGCATATTTAAAAACGGTTGTACCAATCAATAATTCGGTAGAGAAATTTACTTCTGCCCCTGAATGAAAGGAAGTTATATAAAAAAGAATTGTTTAGTTCACTATTATTTATTTCCGTAATACTGAAATGATTGCCCTTTTGCAAGTGCCTTATGGTTTATGAAGGTTCTTTGTCGTTTAATTTATTTCCACCAAACAATTACTTTAGGACTATGCATTTCATAGAAGTGTATGGGCTTTCAACAAATTTTATGAGATATGCTTATGATTTTGTCTTGTTGGATAAGGAAAATAGAAAATATACCGGTGATGGAGCATCCGAATTGGACTATTACGGATTTAATAAAGACGTATATGCTGCAGGAAATGGAAAAGTAGTATATGCTTCTAATGATCATAAAGATGACAAAAGTTTCGATGTCACTAAACTTAAAAAAAATCCGCTTGAACTATATGGGAATTGTATAGGAATTCAACACAAAAATGGAGCAATAAGTATCTATGGACATCTTAAGCAAAATAGTTTAATGGTTAAAATGGGCGACAGCGTTGTTTCCGGTCAAAAGATCGCAGCTATTGGTGTGTCCGGAAGTTCGTTTTTCCCGCATTTGCATTTTGAAGTTCGCACATCCATTATGAACGCAGCTGAGGGTCTTCCATCTTATTTTTCTAATATATATGCGCTTGAGTCCAATATGAAAATTAAGTCGGGTTTTGTTGAAACAGGGAGTATAATGTTGACTAAATAAAGTTTGATAAACAATATTTTGACTTCCCTTATTCAAGTTTCGATTGTAAAGTTACTGGTATTTTGATATAAGGAATATTACAGAAGAATAAAATATAATGTTGTGATAATCGAAGCTTTTAATTAATAAAGGATTGACAACTGTAATTTTTGTAATTAATACCCAAAAAAGGGGCAATTACATTAATCGCCCCTTTTCAAAATTATTTTACTTCTTCAAATTCAACTAATTGACTTTGCTTGTTGTCTGTATTTTTGGATTCAACCTTACAGCCCCCTGCTGCGCAGCCGAAATTGAATAGGCCCATGGATGCGAAATAACCACCAAACATTATACCAAACCATTGTAAGTTTATAATTGAATCAATTATAAATACAAGTCCGATAACTAAATATATTGCACGGGTTAGTGTCCATCCAGTTAGCATTTTTTGTATCATATTAATTAATTTTGTTTTGCAAACTCATCCATCCACCACCATTATGTACTTCATTAAAACCCTTAGAGATTAAGATACTCTTTGCACTTGAAGACCGCATTCCTGATGCGCAGCAAGTTATGATAGCTTTATCTTTCTTCAATTTAGAAAGATTTCTTTCCAAAGTGTCCAATGGTATGTTGATTGAATTCTTCAGATGTCCACCCTTAAATTCTCCCGGACTGCGCACATCAATGATTTGTGCTCCATTATTTAATAACTCTTTAAAGTCAACTTTAGGGCCGAAGCCGAAAATATTTTTTAATAATTGTATCATTTGATTAATTTTTAATTTTTTTGAAAGTTGTAATTTACGTCCATCCAGCTGCCACCATTGTCGCAATCTATTCCGCAGCTTCTTAGATAATTCGTGGCTTGTCCGCTGCGTCCGCCACTGGCACAACAAAGAATTAGTTTTGGTCCCAATGATTTAATTTCTTCAAGCCTTTGTTCTATTTCCTGAAGTGGTATATTGATGCTGCCTGCTACATTACCACCCATGAACTCACCTGGAGTTCTAACATCTACTACTATAGTTTTGTTATTGTTCATTGTTTTTATTATTATTTAATTTTGAATTGTTTTCCTTTTTAAAGCTTCCTGAAAATAAGCCTCCCATCATTGCACCATATAAGGTGCTATTTAAAGGTTTTGAGGTAATAGCGCATGTTCCGCTTGAACAACCTACAAAATAATAGTAAGCATATCCCGCTAACGCACCTAATAAAATGCCTATGATGGTAAATTTATGGTTAATTAATATATTCATCTTATAACATGGTTGTTGGACATACGTAATCGGTAATTTTAAACTTTCCTGATACTTTAATAGCTTCGAAGCCTCCATCTACATCAATAAGATTGTCGTATCCTCTTGCTTTTAGTATAGATGCGAAAATCATGGAACGGTTGCCCCCGGCGCAATGCACATAGTATGTTTTACTTTTATCAATCATGCTCATACTACTGTTGATATAATCTAATGGCGCATTTTCTGCATTAGTTATATGTTCAGAATCATATTCACTTTTTTTGCGTACATCGAGAATATTGATTTCTGGATCATTGCTTTCAGCCTGCGCAAACTCTTCTGCAGTAATAGATTTGATTGCATCTACTTCCTTACCTGAAGATTTCCATGCATCAAAACCACCTTTCAAATATCCTATTGCATGATCATAGCCTACTCTTGCCAATCTGGTTATCACTTCTTCCTCCCGACCGAGCTCAGTGACAAGTAGTATTTCTTGTTTGATATCCGGAATTAATGTACCTACCCACACAGCGAAACTTCCATCTATGCTGATATTAATAGAGTTTGGAATAAATCCTTCTCCAAATATCCTGGGACTTCGTGTGTCTATCACTAATGCATTTGTTTCGTTGGCGATCAAATCAAATTCATTGGGAGATAATGAACGTGTACCGCGCTCGATTACATTATCAATACCATCATAGCCATTGATATTCATCAAAACATTCTTAGGAAAATATGCAGGAGGTGGCATTAAGCCAGTAAGTACCTCTTTTATAAATGCTTCCTTATCCAGATCAGGTCTCAATGCATAATTTGTCTTCTTTTGATTTCCAAGAGTGTCAGAAGTTTCTTTGCTGATGTTTTTGCCACAAGCACTTCCAGCACCATGAGCGGGGTAAACTATCAAATCATCGTTTAGCGGTAGAATCTTATTGTGTAAAGACTCGTATAGGTGGCCTGCTAATTTCTCTTCAGTTAAATCAGAAATTACATGCTGAGCCAGGTCTGGTCGACCTACATCCCCAATAAGAAGGGTATCACCTGTAAATATAGCGTGCTCCTTTCCAGATTCATCAATTAGCAGATAGCAACTACTTTCCATAGAATGTCCTGGCGTGTGAATCAATTTTATTTTGACTTGGCCCAATTCGAAAACTTGTCCGTCTGTGCCGACTATGATGTCAAAACCTGTTTTCATCGTCGTTGGACCATATATAATTGGAGCGCCGGTTTTCTTTGATAGATCAACATGACCAGACACGAAGTCAGCATGAAAGTGTGTTTCAAAAATGTATTTGATTTTTGCGCCACGCTCTTCGGCCATTGAGATATATGGTTGGACTTCACGCAATGGATCGATTATGGCAGCTTCGCCATTACTTTCGATATAGTAAGCACCTTGGGCTAGACAACCGGTATAAATTTGTTCTACTTTCATTGTTGTTTGTTTATTATTTAATAGAACAAAGGTGAGGTCTTTAATTAACTTGGTGTGTGACTATTGTTACAATTTCTAATTTACTATTTTATGGGGGTTAAAGTTGAAAATGTGAAAAGTGAAATAAACGCAAAGCGTGTTGAGTAGATTTCTCCTTTTTGATAGCAGGATCAGTCACTTATATTTTTGGTTATGTGTATCGTATTGAATATCAATACATTAAAAAATAAGAAGAAAAAAGTCGCCCCTTACCGTCTGGCAGCTATGGCTTATACACATCTTTTTTGTTTTTTTCAAAGTAAACTTTGGTGACACCCCGACGTAGGTTAACCTACGCCGAGCCTCAAGATCTAAGTTTTAACTTTAAATTTTATGCTTCATTAGCTATGAAGTGCTGAGCGTAGGTTAACCTACGTTCTGGTGTCTGCAAAATTAATTTTGCTTATAAGTACCTCAATAACAAACAATTATATTAATATTCTAATTAAGCCTTTTATTTAAAAAATACTTATCTATAAACCTTTGCTCTGGCAGAGGGAGTCTGCAAAGTGTATTTATTTATTGAGTTAAATAGTTCAACCCAATTCAGGGTTGTTTAAACGCCCTACTTCACCCCGGGTTTCACCCATGGCTATTATTATTCAACCCTTATCAGGGTTTTTGTGTTTTTTCATGGAAGAAAAAAATAACTGAATTGATAAGGTGTATGGAATAAAATTTTTCTATTAACAAGATGACATCTCCTAAAGTTTTTTAAGCAGCTTTATTTGATTGCGATAGAGTAAAAGCTTATCATCATTCTCTAATTTTTTTAGCAAACGAGAGATCACCACTCTGGATGTTCCCAATTCATTAGCGATTTGCTCGTGAGATAAGTTGATAAGGGTCGAATCAGTAACTTTTGATTTTTCTTTTAGATAATGAACTAAGCGCTCATCTAATTTTTGAAAAGCTATTTGATCAATTGTTTTCAATAGTTCATTAAATCGGAAATGAATAGTTTTCATTACAAAATTTTTCCACGTAGGAAATTTTACCATCCACGCATCCATCACAGAGATCGGAATGGTTATTAATTCAACATCTTCCTCCGCCACTGCTTTTATTTCACTTGGAAACTGTTGCATGCAGCATGTAAATGTCATCGCACAACTTTCATTTGGATTTACATAATAGAGTAATAGTTCTCTGCCTTCATCATCCATCCTGGTTATTTTGACAGATCCGGATAGCACCATAGGCATTACCCTGACCACCTGACCAAAATCTAGAATTGTTTCATTTGCTTTCACTGAAGTGTGTGTAGCTAACGCCTCCATTTCCTTTATGAGCTCCGGCTCAAATATATGTTTGTATTGTTCAGTTATATTCATGGATCGGATTCTATTTATTTCAGGGATGGTAAGACTTTCTTTTTAACGGCTAAATATAGACTCTATTTGAAAACAGTTGTTTAAAAGTTTATATTCTTTTTGAAAATTTAAGTGCAGTTATGGAATAATAGGTCTATTGACCATTAACATAATAAAAGTAAATTTAACATTTTTTATTCAAATTATTTCCATATTTGCTTTGGCAAGACTTGGAAGAAATTAATTAATTTCTCGGATATAGATTTTACTTTAACAGAAGGAAGGTAATTACCATCATTAAATTGGCAAAATTGATTAATAGTTATCGTTTTTAGCTGAATTATAAACTCAAAAGTATATCCTGATATGAATATAGAACACATAAGATCACTATTTCCTGTAACAAATAATGCTATTTATTTAAATAATGCTTCCCAATCTCCTCTTAATTTAAGAGTATTTGATAGATTGCAGAATCACTTAAATAGAGAATTAAATCCTGTTGATAAAAAGGGGTTTAATCGGGATTCCATACGTGTTCTACTTTCAAAAATACTGGGAGGCTCACCTGATGAGTATGCCCTCGTAACCAGCACTGGGTCAGGTATTGGGCTGGTGGCTCAAGGTGTAAATTTAAAAAAAGGCGACAATATTGTAGTTCCTGAACATGAACATTGGAATAATTCTTTTCCCTGGGTGCAATTAAAAATGAAGGGGGTTGAGATTAGATTCGCCAGACTTAATGAAGATAATAGCATTGATCTTGAAGCAATGGAGCATCTTATTGATCATAATACGCGTGTGTTGGCGATAGCTGCAGTAAGATTTAACAGTGGTTTTCGGCCGGATCTGGCTACAATCGGCAGAATGGCGCATGAGAAAGGAGCATTATTTGTTGTGGATGCAGCTCAGGCCGCTGGAATGATACCGATTGATGTTGAAAAAGATCAAATAGATGTTTTGGCAGGATGTGGCTTCAAATGGTTGCTGGGTATGCATGGAACAGGTTTCTTATATGTCAGTAAACGCGCAATAGGAATGATTGATCCTATATTACCGGGCATGTTTGCCGCAGAACATCGATATGATGAGTTGTCCTTGCATCATGATTCAAGAAAATTTGAGACTGGCACCATTGCATATGCGCTATTTGATGCATGGTCAGAGGGGTTGGAGCTTATACTAGAAGTTGGAGTAAATAATATTTATGAGAAAGCTCTTGCTAATACTGATATGTTGATCGATGGGCTCAGTGAAAAAGGTTATAAAATAGTTTCTCCGACTAAAAATAAACAAGAAAGATCAGCAATCCTTCATTTTACTACACCTTCCTTAGAAACTACTAAGCAGCTATGCCAAAAACTTACAAAGAAAAAAGTTCTTGTTACTCAGCAGGCAGAGAATATCAGAGTTAGCCCTAATTTTTTTAATACAAAAGATGAAATAAGTACATTTCTTAGTTTAATATAAATTTGGTTTCTGAATTATGATAAATATAGTTTGATNNATTAGTATAAATATCGTTTGATAAAATATCTCCCCCTTGGCCCCCTCAGACGAGCGGGATACTCGTTTTACTGCAGACTTATTGTATTATTGTTGAGTGGTTACAGTATTGTTTGAAAAACCTAAAAATGAAATCATACGGATATCCCCTTCTGCAAGAGGGGGCCAAGGGGGAGTCTCTGGCAATGAAATTTTTTCAAATTCAGACCTCGGGTTTAAAGCTATTATTTTATATAAGTTATTTAGGATTTTTCTCCACCTTGGCCCTCTCAAACGAGCGGGATACTCGTTTTACTGCAGACTTATTGTATTATTGTTGAGTGGTTTGGATGATGTTTGAAACCTCTAAAAATTATGTCAAACGGATATCTCCTCTGCAAGACGACATATTCATCATTAGTTTATAAAACAGATTTTACCGTATAAAGCTTATCATAATTCTAATTTAAGAATCTTGAAACGATGAAGGACTTATAGTGTTATATTATTAGAGTTATGATAATACTAATCCCCAAAAAACAATCTAATATTTTAGTAGTGAGTTCGTAAATTCTAAAAGCTATATTATTTATCTTCATCACTTATAAAGTATTATCTTGCTTAAAGTACGGATGGTTATGAGACAATGATGCTAAAATATTAAATGATTGGTAATTTAATAAAGAGCGAATTGAACTGCTAATATTTGAGTACGAATCAAAACAAAATTAACTTTTAAGCTTATGAATATTAAATCTATAATCTTATATTCTATTTTAATTACTTTAATAGTGTCTTGTGCTAAAAAGATTCCGTCAATAAAGCCGGAATTAAAAAGTATTACTGAAAGTGTCTATGCCTCAGGTTATATTAAGAGTATGATGCAATATGAAATATCAGGTAAGACGAATGGCATTATTGAAAAAATATATGTGACTGAAGGGATGCACGTAAAAAAAGACGACCCGATTTTTAAATTGGATAATAAAAATTCTAGAATTACCACTGAAAATGCAAGACTGGCTTCTACTGCAAATGATTACAAAGTAAATGCTGCCAAATTGCGGGATGCGAAGAAAGAAATAGACCTCGCTGATAAGAAGCTTCAAAATGCTTCATTGTTATTTCAGAGGCAGAAAAATCTATGGAATCAAAACATTGGAAGCAAAGTAGAATTGGAACAAAAAGAGTTGAATTATGAAAACTCAAAAGTTGCTTTAGCAAATGCTAAGTTAAATTATAATGACCTAAGCAGACAATTAAAATTGGCATCTGATCAAAGCAAAAATAATTTAAAAATTGCAAAAATAATGGAGGATGATTTCATTATTAGAAGTGAAGTAGATGGTGTGATTTACAAGATCAATAAAGAAATTGGTGAATTAATCAATGGGGGTGAACCTGCAGCAATAATAGGTACAGATGAATTTGTCATTGAATTAAACATAGATGAATTTGATATTGTAAAAATAAAAAAGGGTCAGCAGGTATTTATTAGAATGGACAGCTATAAGTCAGAAGTTTTTGAAGCGGAGATTATATCTATTGATCCAATGATGAACTTGCGAACAAGGTCTTTTCAGGCAAAGGCAAGTTTTACGAAAAAACCTGCTGAGCTTTATCCCAATCTTACAGTCGAGGCAAATATTGTAATTAGTACAAAACAAAATGTATTGACCATCCCTAGAAATTATTTGATAAACGATACGTCTGTTTTATTGGAGGGGGGAAAAGTTCAAACCGTAAAAACAGGCTTGATGGATTATGATCTGGTAGAAATAAAAAGTGGTTTAGATATTAACTCAATGCTACAACTGCCAAAAGAATGAAAGTAAAACATATCACAGAAATTGCTGCAGCCCTCATGCGTGCCCGATGGAAACAGACTCTTGTAGCAGCTGTCGGTGTTACTTTTAGCATAGCTTTTTTTATATCCCTTCTTGGTTTCATGGAAGGGTTAAATAAACTATTAGATGGTATTGTTTTAAATCGGACCCCTCATGTGCGTCTTTACAATGATATTATACCCTCCAAAATTCAACCTATTGATTTAAGTCAAAAATACAAGGACTTTCATAATTTTATTAGCTCAGTAAAACCAATCAATACCAGGAAGGAAATTTATAATGCGTCACAAATAATAAGTAAACTAGAAAAGGATAAACGAGTAAGAGGAGTAGCCCCAAAAGTAACTACTCAGGTTTTTTATAATTTAGGAAATATTGATCTGAACGGAATCATAAATGGGGTAGATCCAGAGAAGGAAGCCAAGCTTTTTTCCTTCAATGATTATGTAACTGAAGGTAATTCTCGTGACCTTAGAACCATTACGAATAGCATAATTCTTGGCCAGGGAGCAGCTAATACCATGAGGGCAAAAATAGGTGACATGATTACAATTACTTCAGCTGAAGGGGAACAGTTTTCTTTAAAAGTCATAGGTTTTTTCCAATCAGGAATCGCAGAGATAGATAAAGTTCAAAGTTTTGCCAGCTTATTAACAACTCAGAAAATACTGGGAAAGAATAGTAATTATATAAGTGATATTCAAATTAAATTATATGATTTAAATCTAGCTCCCACGCTTGCGAATGAGTATGAAGACTTTTTCAAAATAGACGCAGAAGATATTCAGACAGCGAATGCACAGTTTGAAACAGGAAGCAGTGTGCGATCGATTATTTCATATGCGGTGGGTATCACTTTATTAATAGTATCGGGATTTGGAATCTACAATATTCTGAATATGTTGATATATGAAAAGATGGATACCATTGCCATATTGAAGGCAACAGGTTTTGCAGGTGCAGATGTCAAGAAGATCTTCATCTCAATTTCGTTGAGTATTGGCATAGCGGGAGCAATAGCTGGAGTAATTTTTGGCCTTTTACTTTCATTAATTATTGATGCCATACCATTCCATGCACCCTCATTACCGGCAGTAGACAGCTATCCAATTGATTATGGAATACAATACTATCTGATAGCAGCAATTTTTGCTTTAATCACAACTTACTTAGCTGGGTGGTTTCCTGCCAGAAAGGCAAGTAAGGTTGATCCTGTAATTATAATTCGAGGAAAGTAGATGAGCAATGAAATAGTCTTAGAGGCGAAAAGTATTAATAAATCATTTTTCAATCCTGTTAAAGTGGAGGTGCTGAAAGATGTTTCTTTTAGTCTGTCTCGTGGAGAATATGTCTCAATTATTGGCAGATCAGGAAGTGGTAAATCAACTTTACTCTATATTCTTTCTACTATGGATACGGATTTTGAAGGAGAACTCTTGCTGGATGGAATTAGTATACATAATAAATCAGAAAAACAACTGGCAGCGATTCGAAACGAAAAGATAGGTTTTGTTTTTCAATTCCATTATTTATTGAATGAATTTACGACTTTAAAGAATGTCATGTTGCCGGGATTTAAATTAAATAAAGTTAGTGAAGAAGAGTTGGAAAATAATGCATACGAATTCTTAAAGGATTTGGGAATAGAGAAATTAGCTAACAAGATGGCCTATCAATTATCTGGTGGAGAGAAGCAACGCGTTGCTATAGCGAGGGCGATGATCAATGACCCGTTGATAATCATGTGTGATGAACCTACAGGGAATCTGGATAGTAAAAATGCCGATATTGTTTTTAATATTTTTAAAGAGCTTACCGAAACGTACAATAAAACATTATTGGTCGTGACGCACGATATGAGTTTTGCTGAAAAAACAGGACGGATCATAGAGCTGGATGATGGAAGAATAATAAGAGGTTGAGTGATTTAATTATTGAAATGATAACTACAATATAGCATAAGAATTATATTACTT
>MTKZ01008990.1_pt1 | contig 27604 bp, 27 predicted proteins | sample 1042781 | NCBI WGS metagenome assembly MTKZ01 (sample SAMN06212207, study PRJNA360539) | anaerobic digester metagenome | biome: Wastewater treatment plant; material: sludge; isolation source: anaerobic digester fed with sludge from wastewater treatment plant | place: Denmark: WWTP Viborg ... | reverse complement strand
CTCAAAATTGCCTCTCTTCTTATATTTCTTTTAGGTTTTCATATTTTGACATTAACCGCTTCCAGAATTTCTATTTTTGCCTTTTGGGGAGCCGTCATTTTTGCCTTGATATTACTAAGAAAATATTTATGGATTATTCCAGTTTCACTTTTGGTTATATTTAGTATTGTCAACTCCAAAGACCTTCGCCAACGACTTATAGCCACCATTCCCGCATTTAAAAGCACTATTTCAAAACCTGGTACAAGTTCGGTTCCCACCATACCTGTCGAAACCACCCCCACTCCAGTTATTACCACAATCCCCATTAAACAGACAAAAATTACACCAACAGTATTCCGTCATCCTCCAGAAGAAGAATTTATTCCTGTTGATGCTGATATTGGTGTTGCCCGATCTGGCGAAATTCGTTTTAATGTCGAATGGCCACGCGCCATTTCCGCCTTTCGCAAAAATCCTCTTACTGGCACTGGCCTAGGTTCAATCACCTTAGCCACCGACAACGATTATCTCCGATTCTTGGGAGAATCTGGGATATTCGGATTTGTTACCTTTAGCCTTATTTTTGTTTATTTTTTCATTTGTACTATACCCTATATCGGCAAAAAAAATTCCTCTCTTCAATCACAATTGGCCTTAATTTTCCTTTCTGCCACAGCCTGCATTTGGGCAAATGCCGTCTTTATCGATATTTTTGAAGCGTCCAAAGTAGCCTATACTATCTGGATAATCATGGGCCTTTATTATCAAAATTTAGAAATCAAATCATGACCAAAACTCATAAGAGAAAAATATTAATGATTACCCCATATATTCCCCGGCTCTCTCAATCTGGTGGACAAAGAAGTTCCTTTTATTCTATTAAATACCTAGCTCCAAAAAACGACATAACTCTTATTTGTTTTAGCCGTGACGAAGAAGGGGTAGAAGATATTCGCCAATATTGTCAAAAAGTTGTGGTTGTCAAAAGGGGTAAAACCTGGGACCTTAAAAAAGTTCTCAAATCAGCCATCAGCCCTTACCCTTTTTTGGTTATCAACTATATTTCAGATGACTTTAAAAGAGAAATTCAAAAAGAATTAGATTCTCAAAAATTTGACCTCATCCATTGCGACTGTTTTTATCCCATGCCCAATATTCCCAAAACTGATGTTCCAGTAGTATTAGTCGATTTAACCATCGAATACGCCGTTTATCAACATTATGTCAATAGTCTTACTGGTTTCAAAAAGCTTTTAACTCCACTTCTTAAATTTGATGTCGCCAAAATGAAACACTGGGAAACCTATTATTGGAAAAACACACATACTGTAGTTGCCTTCGGAATTGANNGATCAAAAATACATCGACGCTCCTCTTAAAACCAAAAAATCGAAATTTCCTAGCATTCTCTTTGGTGTTTCCAATATGAAATGGATGCAAAACCGGGAATCCGCCGAGTTAATTCTCGATAAATATTGGCAAAAAATTAAAAAGGATGTTCCCGACTGTAAACTATATATTGTTGGTCGTTTTGCTCCAGATTTCTTTGGTAAATACGCCTCTAAAGACATCATCATCACCGAAGCTGACACCGACGGCCAAGCACATGATCCACAATATTATTATGAACATTGTTGGTTGCTTTTGGCCCCTATGGGAAGTGGAGGAGGTACCCGTAACAAATTTTTAGAAGGTATGACTTTTGGTCTGCCGGTAATCACTACTCCCGAGGGAGGTATGGGTAGTATTAAATTTAAAAATTACCAAGACGCCATTGTCTGCCCGGGAAAAGATATTCATAAAAATGTCCTCAAACTTTTTAAAGACAAAAAATTACGCCTAAAAATAGGTAATAATGCCCGCAAATTAATAAAAAACAATTATTCTTTTGCCAAATGCGTAGAAGGGCTTAACGAAATTTATGACAGCATTACTAGAAAAAAATAATATCGACCTTTCAGTAATTATTTTAAACTACAACTCAAAAAATTTTTTGGCAAAATGTGTCGACAGTATTTTAAAATCTAAATTAGGTCAATATCACATCGAGGTCATTGTTGCCGACAATGCATCAACCGACAATAGTTTTTCCTTAGCCAAAAAACAAAACCCTACCTCTTCAAAATTTAACTTAATTTATAAAAAATTACCCAGAAATTATGGTTTTTCTACCGGGAATAATCGGGCATTAAAAAGTACCAATCCCATGTCTAGCCACGTCTTGTTTCTCAATCCAGATACCACAGTAGAACCAGATACTTTCAAAAAAATGCTCGATTTTTTTAAAAAAAACCCACATGTTGACGCCGCCACCTGTGACCTTATACTAGTTACATCTGGTAAAACCCAACCGGAATCCCACCGTTCTTTTCCCACCCCTCTAAATTCTTTTTGGCATTTCTTTGGCTTTGGTCTGCCAAAATTATTTCCCAAAAGTAAATTTTTTAATGGTTATTTTTCTGGCCATTTAGATTTTTCTAAAACTCAAAAAATTGATGCCTGTGTCGGTGCTTTTATTATGCTTAAACGCTCCGTTGGTGAAGAAATTGGCTGGTGGAACGAAAACTATTTCTTTTACGGTGAAGATCTCGATCTTTGCTGGCAACTAAAAAAACATGGTTTTAGCCTATACTTTTATCCCGCTGCTAAAGCCTATCACTATCAGGGAATATCGTCAGGCATCGTTTCCCACTCTAGAAAATTATCACCCGCAAAACGAAACACCAAACTTAAAACTGCTTTGGCAAGCACCCAAGCCATGCGCATTTTTTATCAAAATAACTTAATCGACAATTACCCAGAAATTATCCGCCCTTTTGTTTGGGCTGGTATAAATTTACTCGAAAAATACCGTATTTTTAAAGCAAAATATTTATGAAACAAAAAAAACATATTGTCATTGACGCCCGACTTTATGGTCCAAAACATACCGGTTTAGGTCGTTATACAAAAAATTTACTGATTGCTTTAAAAGATTTACCTGAATTTAATAAGTTTAATTTTACCCTTTTAGTTTATCCAGAATTACTAAATGAAATAAAAAGTGATTTAGGGAACTCTTTTAATTATCGCGTTTGCAAATACCGACATTATTCTCTAAAAGAACAATTATTTTTACCCTTTTTTATCAGACAATTAAAACCGGATTTAACCCATTTTACTCATTTAGATAAACCCATTTTATATTTTGGTAAATCAGCAGTTACCATCCATGATCTTATTCGACATTTTTCCAAAGGAGGGGAAACCACCACCAAAAGCCCATTTCTTTATTGGCCAAAATATTTTGGATATCTTCTAATGACCCGGATTATTTTGTGGACGAGTTTTGTCATTGTCCCCAGCGATTTTTGGCGTGATTTCATTATAAAAAAATATTCTTTCAACCCACATAAAATTATTACTACTCACGAAGCCGTCGATCCCATTTTTATCAAAAAAAATCGCCCACATATTGATAATTGTAAATTGAAAACTGAAAATTATCTTTTATATACAGGCAATCTTTATCCTCACAAAAACATCACTATTGTTTTTAAGGCCTTAAAAAAATTACCTAAAATAAAACTGAAAATTATTTGCGCCAGAAGTGTTTTTACCCAAAAAATTGAAGCTCAAATTAAAAGAGAGAAACTTACTTCCCAAGTCGAATTTCTTGGCTTTGTTCCCGATTCTGATTTTTCAAAATTATACTCTCACGCTTTGGCTTTAGTTCACCCTTCATTAATGGAAGGTTTCAGTCTCACTGGTTTAGAAGCAATGGCTCTCAATTGTCCGGTAATTGCAGCCAAGGCAAGTTGCTTACCGGAAATTTATGGTCCAGCTGCACTGTATTTTAATCCATACAGTACTCAATCTCTGGTTAAAACTATCAGCAAACTTAAAAATAATTTACCTCTTCGAAATCGCTTAATTAAACTCGGTCAAAAACAATATCAAAAATATGACTGGAGTTTCACCGCTCAAAAAACCCTCGATTTTTATAAACAGATTATTAATTGAAAATCTAAATTTGAAGACTGAAAATTTAAAGATTGCAATTTATTACGACTGGCTCAACCAGTGGGGTGGCGCTGAAAGAGTTTTATTAGATATTCTCAAGCTTTATCCCCATGCCGACATATTTACTTTGGATTATGACCCCCAAAAAACTCCTTGGCTTCCAAAAAATAGAGTTGTATATTCCTTAAATTTAAAAAATAAATTACTTTATACTCCATTTTATTCGTTTGCCCTGGAAAAAATTGATTTTTCTAATTACGATATCCTAATTTCTACCACCTCTCATGTCGGCCATTCTTTTTTAACTCTACCATCCACTCTTTTTATTTGTTATTTTCACAATGTTAATCGTTATCTTTACCAACATTCACCACCACTTTTAAAAGGACCTCTGAAAAAATATCGCAAATCTGATTACATATACGGACAACGCCCCGATTATCTGTTGTGTAACTCCAGAACTGTAGCTTCAAGAATTAAGCGCGCATATGGAAGAAGCGCAAAAGTAATTTATCCCGGAATTGATACCAAAAAATTTATTCCCAATAAGCTGAAACCTAAAAAATATTTTTTAATTGTATCTCGTCTTGTATCCCACAAAAATATTGATTTAGCCATCCAGGCTTTTTCTAAATTGCCCTATAAACTCAAAATTGTCGGCATTGGTCGCAATCAAAATTACTTAAAAAAAATAGCTTCTCCATATTCAAATATAATTTTCTTAGATTCTGTTGGTGAAAAGAAACTATTATCTCTATATCAAAACTGCCAAGCCCTGATACATCCCCAGGAAGAAGATTTTGGATTGACCGCTCTTGAAGTTCAGGCCTGTGGTAGGGGAGTAATCGCTTATCAAAAGGGAGGCGCCACTGAAACTGTAATCAAAAACCAAACCGGAGTTTTTTTTAATCAAGCAACCCCCGAATCTCTTCGAAAAGCAGTCGAAAAATACCTGAGTTTAGATATAAACAGCCAAAGCTGTCGAACCCACGCACTTCGTTTTGACCATCATCTCTTTATGCTACACTTTAAACAAACCGTCGATCACCTATGGCAACAAAAAATAAAAACCACTACATAGTCATCCTTTGCGGTGGTACCGGTCCACGACTTTGGCCCTTATCACGAGTAGCTTTTCCGAAGCAATTTCTTAAAATATTTTCCAATAACTCAATCCTAAAAGAAACTTTTCTCCGTGCCAAAAAAATAGTCCCTCAAAAAAATATCTATATCGTCACCAATCAAAAGTATCTTTCTCTTATCCGCAAAGATTTAGGCAAAAATTTTCCTCTTTCTCAAATTTTATGTGAGCCGGACAAAAAAAACACTGCTATGGCTCTGATTTTTGCCTCTGCTGTTATTAGCCGCCTCAACCCCGAAGCAATCATTACCAGTTTCCCCTCTGACCATTACATCGGCAAAATTGATAACTTCATAAAAGATATCAACAAATCATTTCAATTAGCCAAACAGTCAAAAATTATCCTTTTTGGGATTAATCCCACCTCTCCAAACCCTGCCTATGGCTATTTTTTAACCGGAAAAAATTTTCTGATTACAAAGTTTATTGAAAAACCCTCTATTCCCCAAGCATTAAAACTTATCTCTCAACAAAATTGTTATTGGAATAGTGGTATATATACCTACAAAATTACCACACTCTTGGGCGAATTTAAGAAATATGCCAAAGATTATTTGCCACTCTTTGATCAAATTTACCAGCATCCAAATAATCCCAAAGTATTGGCCAAAATTTATTCTTTATCCAGAAACCTGGCCATTGATACAGCTATTTCAGAAAAATCAAAAGAATTAATTTCCATACCAGTTTCTTTTTCGTGGAATGATGTTGGCCAATGGTCAGCAATTCTTCAACTTCTTACCACCAAAAAACAACCCATAACTGCTTTAAACAAAAACCAAAAAGTTGTCTTTGTTAATTCTAAAAATTGTTTAGTTCATACTCCGGCAAAAAAAATAATTGGTTTAGTCAACATGGAAGATACCGCCATTATCGATACTCCAGATGCCCTACTCGTATGTAATTTAAAAAATGGAGGCTCATATCAGGTCAGAGACCTGATCACCAAAATGGTAGCTGATCCTGAATTAAAAAAGTTTTTTACTGGAAAATATGGGTAATAATCAAAAGGTTCCTTTATACAAACTCCGGGTTTTCCTATTTAAGCCTATCAAAAGAACCATTGATATTTTTAGTTCCCTGATACTCCTGATTATTTTTTCACCAATAATGTTAATCGTTTCCCTGATTATCAAACTAACCTCACCCGGACCGGTGATTTTCAAACAAAAACGTGTCGGTCAAAACCGGGAATTTTTTATGTATAAATTTCGCTCCATGAGAATTGGTGATAATGATAAATATCTTAAGGAGAATTACCCCAAACTTTGGGAAAAATATAAAGCTAATGATTGGAAGCTTTCTACCAGTGAAGATCCTCGAGTTACTCCCATTGGCAAATTTATCCGCAATACGTCTATCGATGAAATGCCCCAATTTATAAATGTATTAAAAGGGGAAATGAGTTTAGTTGGTCCCAGAGCTTATCGCGACGCTGAACTCGATGAATATTCCAAAAAATATCCACATACTAAAAAATATATAAACGATATTCGCTCTGTAAAACCCGGTATCACCGGCCCCTGGCAGGTATCCGGTCGAAATGAATTACCCTTTGAAAAACGTTCCCAAATGGATTCGGAGTACATCAAACGCCGTTCCATTCGTCAGGAAATTCTCATCATTCTCAAGACTCCCTTCGCCATGATTTCCAGATGGTGACATATGATAAAATTTATCTATGCAACTTCCTGCCAAATTTACAACGGCTAAAAACACCAAAGTAGATACCGAAAAAAAAACACCTAAAAAAACGAATAAAACACTGGTACGCCTTTTAATTATTTTTGGCGCTATTATTCTTGGACTATCACTACTTTTTTTCTTTTTTCTCTATCTTCCCGGTAAAAAACTCATGGCCAATGTAAATCAAACCAAAGTTTTAGCCACCAATCTCCGTAGTGCTATTTCCGATAAAGATTTAAACCAAAGTAAGGAAATTTTGGGGCAAATTCATACTCAAGTCAATGAAATTGGTAATAAACTCAATCATATGTCTTATCTAAAAGTTCTTCCCGTGGCCAACAACTATTACCACGATGCCAAAAATGTGGTTCAAATTGGTAAAGACTCACTCGACACTGGAGACATACTTATAAAAGCGGTAGAACCTTATCAGGATTTTCTTGGCCTAAAGGGATCAGGTACTAGCAGTGCCGAAACCACCGAAGACAGGATTACTTTTCTTACCCAGTCAATTGAAGGTCTAATACCGCACTTCGATTTAATTAACGAAAAACTGAATCAAATCAGCAAATTAGTTGGTGAAATCGATATCCAACGCTATCCTGAAACATACCAGGGTATTGCCCTTCACCAAAGCTACAACCAGCTTCAAGATGGTCTTTCGGAAATCAAAAAATATCTTTACGAAGGCCGTCCTCTTCTCAACAAAACTTCTTGGCTATTAGGAAAAGATAAAGCCAGAAATTATTTAATAATTTTCCAAAATGACGGAGAACTCCGCCCTAGTGGTGGTTTTTGGACAGCATATGCCACGATAACCATGAAAGACGGAAAGGTAACTCCGGGTACAGCCAGCAATATTTATGATTTAGACGACCGACTTTCCAGCACCACCCCCGCACCCAGAATTCTAAAATCATACCAACTCAAACCATCATATCTATTTTTACGTGACTCCAACCTATCCCCGGATTTTCCAACCGATGCCAAAATATTTTTAGAACAATACTATAAAGCTATGGGGAACAAAAACAAATTTGATGCCGTAATTGCTATCGACACCAAAGTTTTAGTTGATGTTGTCAAAGTCTTGGGAAAACTAGATACCCGAGTTGGAACATTCACCGCTGACCCGGACCCCCGTTGTGATGGTTGCCCTAAAGTCATTTATGACCTCCAGTGGATTGCCGGCCGCCCCCGCAATTATATTGAAGCTGATAGAAAGGGCTTTTTAGGACCAGTTATGCAGTCACTTTTGGCCAATGCTATGGGTTCAGGAAAAGAAAAAATGCCCGGTTTAGCACAAGCTTTCTTTGACAACGTTTACCAAAAACACATCCTTTTTTATTTCACCGACGAAGACTTGCAACAAGCCGCTATAGCTACCAATATCGCTGGCCAAATCACTCAAAGCGATGCAAAAACCGATTATTTTCATCTCAATGACGCTAGCTTTGATTCCGCAAAAAGCAATATTTTTGTTACTCAAAAAATTAAACACGAACTCGATTCCAAAAATGGTCAAGTGAAACACAAATTTACCATTACTTACACCAATCCTACCAAAGCCTCTAATTGTAATTTAGAAAGAACTAGTGGCTTATGCCTTAACGCTTCTGCCTACCGAAACCTATTTAGATTCTATGTGCCTATAGGCAGTGATTTAACTAAAATGACAGGTTCAGAAATTGAACCTATAAAATATGAGGAACTGGGTAAACAAGTTTTCGAAGGTTTCTATGGAAATAAATATCCACTTTACGCCGAATCAAGTAATAAAGTTACCATAGAATACACATCTTCAGTAAAACCTGATAAAAATTACATCCTTCTTTTGCAAAAACAACCTGGTACCAAGCCCGTTGACTATGAACTGACAGTCAATGGTCAAAAATACCAAGATTTTTCCTGGTCAGGAGACAAAACTATACGCCTTTCCCTTTAATGAATTCTTCTTTTATAAATACTCAAGCTTTGGTACTAAACCGAAGAAAGAGACGGGAAGGGGATTTGTTAGTAACACTTTTCACCAAATCTTTGGGTAAAATAAACTGTATTGCTAAAGGCGCCCAATCGATTAAAAGCCGTCGCTTGGGCCATCTGGAAATTGGAAATCTCATAAACTGCCATCTTTATCAAAAAAATAATTTTTATTGGTTGTCTGAATCAGAAGCAGTTGAAGTATTTTTAAATAACCCCAAAAAATTATCACAGTACGGCCTTTTATTTTTCTTTTACGAAGTAATTAACCAACTATTACCTTTATCGGAACCTTCGACCACAGTTTATGGGCTAATAACTGTTGCCACTAGAGCAATTTCTCAAAATAATTATTCTCAATTTATTGATAGCGAAATCAATCTAATTGAACAACTGGGTTATGGTCTACCGTCAGAAATAGATTTAATTTACAAACAAAAAAAATATCAACAAACCCAAATTCTTCTCCGCAAATATTTTGAATCCATCCTCGAAAAACCGCTTAATAGCCCCCAATCTTTTAAGTAACAGTTATAATATCCTATGACATCAAAACAAGATGATAAAGTTTCAAAAATAGTCGCACTATGCAAACGGAGGGGAATTGTCTTTCAAAATAGCGAAATTTACGGTGGTCTGCAGGGATTCTATGATTTTGGTCCAATTGGTTCCCTAATGAAAAAAAATTTTAAAGATTTGTGGATAAGGGACAACATACAGCGTCGCAATGATGTTCTCCTCATCGACGGTTCAATTATTTCTCACCCAAAAGTTTGGGAAGCCTCGGGTCATGTCAAAAATTTTACCGATACTATAGTCGAATGTAAAAATTGCCACCAAAGATTCCGCACCGATCTACTCGAAAACAAAAATGTTTGTCCTGAATGTGGTAAAAAATTAACTGAAGGTAAAAAATATAATATTCTGTTTGAAACTGAAATTGGCGTGATTGAGGGTGAAAAAATCCATGCATATCTTCGTGGCGAAGCATGTCAAAATATTTATCTTGATTTCAAAAATATTGTCGATTCAAGTCGAATAAAAATTCCCTTTGGTATCGCTCAAATTGGCAAAGCATTTAGAAATGAAGTTACTCCCAAAAATTTTCTTTACCGTACACGCGAATTTGAACAGGCCGATATTCAATTCTTTTGCCACCCAAAAGATATGGACAAATATTTTNNATGGAGGGAATCCATTGGCGTGGCGACTATGACCTTACCCAACATCAAAAATTCTCCGGTCAAGATCTGGCATATACCGACCCGTCTACACACGAAAAATATTTACCACACATTGTGGAATGTTCAAGTGGAGTTGATCGACCCTTCTTCTACCTACTTCTCGACGCCTACCAAGAAGAAAAACTAGAAAACGGTGAAACTAGAATTTTTCTAAAAATTAATCCTCATCTTGCAGCCTATAAACTTGCTATTTTTCCCTTAGCTTCCAATAAACCAGAATTGTTAAAACTATCCCAAAAACTTTATAAGGATCTATCCCAAAAATACTCAATTGATTATGATGATAGTAGCAATATAGGTAAAAAATATCGTCGCCAAGATGAAATTGGTACTCCATGGTGTGCCGTAATAGATTATCAAAGTTTGGAAGATAATACCGTCAGTATTCGCGATCGGGATACTATGAAACAAATTCGTCTTAAAATTGATGAAATTGACACTTGGCTATCATTAAAGTTAAACTAAAAGCATGAAAAAATATTTTCTAATCTTAGCCGTCGCCATGCTGACCCTATCCGCCTGTGGCAAAAAAAAGGTTACCCAAACAGTTACTCCTACCCCGGCACCTCGAACAATCGAACTTGCAGAAGCCGATCGACCAAATATTGCTTTATTTCCCCGAAATGATGGTCATGAATTAACACTAATAATAAGTTCAATTACAGAGCAAATCCAAGGAATGGAATATGAACTAACTTATACTGCCACCGACGGTAATATTCAAATCGAAAAAGGTGCAGGAGGCGTTATCGAAAATAGCGATCTACAAAGTGGTAAAGTTGAGCGAAAAATTCTTCTTGGTACCGAAAGTTGCACCAATGGTTGCAAATACAAATACGATACCGGTGTTAATGGCGGTAATTTAAGCCTTGTATTAACTACCAAAGAAAATCAGGTAGCTACCTTCGAAACACCTTTCATTCTAAAAAGTAACGCTGATATTAAAAAATCTGGCAATCAAATTGCATGGCCGGAAGAAAATTTTTCCCAAAAACCGTCTAAAAACTCACCTTTCTATGTAGTACATCGCGACTATAAATCTGCCGAATTTGTCGTCAATCCGGCTCTATAACCATGACCTATCATCAACCTGTCCTCCTTGATGAAGTCCTAAATTTTTTTCAACCCAAAGAGGGTCTTGCTATTCTAGATTGCACTTTAGGTAATGGTGGTCATACATTAGAATTTTTAAAAAAGGGAGCTACTGTTTTTGGTCTTGATGACGATCCTATTAATTTAGAAATTACTACCAAAAGAATTAAAAAAGAAAAATTGGATAAAAGATTTCATCCAATATCAGGTAATTTTAGTAATCTAAACCAAATATATTCTCGTTATATAAAGATACCCCTTGACGCACTTTTTGCTGATCTCGGCCTTAGTCGAAACCAACAAGTATCCACAAAACGTGGTTTTTCTTATTCTGATACCGACTCTTTGGATATGCGTCTTAATCCCAAAAAACAAAAATTAACTGCTGAAGAAATAATTAATACTTGGGACAAGTTTCAACTTTATAATTTATTTACCAAATATTCCCAGGAAAAATTAGCCAAACCACTAGTTTTTGAGATAATTCAAGCTCGACAAAAGAAACCTATCACTACAGGTATTCAACTTGCCACCATTATCGAAAACTATTATCAAAAAAAACATTATCGTTCAAAAATTAATCCCTCCACAAAAATTTTTATGTCTCTTCGAATTGCCGTCAACAACGAATTCAATAATCTTCAAAAATTATTGAACACGTCCCAAAAAATAGTTAGAAAAGATGGTAAGATAGGTATTATCACTTTTCACTCCGGAGAGGATAGAATTGTAAAAAATTTTCTTCAAAAAAATAAAATAAAATCAAACAAATTTTCCGCATCGTATAGTGAGATCAAAAGGAATCCACTCTCCCGATCTGCCATGTTTAGATGTTTTATCAATCATGACACTAAATAAAAGTCTTGTCGCTGTTGCTCTGGCATTAATTATTTTTCAAATAATATTTTCTATTTATTACTCGATAAATATAATAAATATGAATCAACAATATGCTAATTTAAGCCAAAAATACGAACAGTTAAATATTGACAATCAAAATCTGGAAATAGAATACGCCTCCAAGTTTGCTATCAATGGACAAATCACGCCCTAAAATCCTTTTAATTTTTTTATATATTATATTTTCCCTGATATTAGGAAAATTATTTTACATCCAAGTAATTTCTGGCCAGGAATTACACGAACAGGCCTTATCTCAAATATATAAGATTGTAAAAATTTTCCCTCGTCAGGGTAAAATCCTGAGCCGCGATAAATATCCCTTAAGCCTTGGTTACAGTTATTATAGTTTAGCCCTATATAAACCAAATTTTAAAAATGACCTTGATGAAATCCTAACAGAAATTACTTCAATTAAAAGCGATTTTGCCACCCAAAATGCTCAATTAATTGATAAATTTAAAAATCCTAATCAAAAATGGCTTCAATTTAAAGGTGAGTTTAATACAGCTGAGAAAAATAAACTCTCCAAAACCAGCGGATTAGAATTTGAACTGAAACAACGCCGCTATTATCCGGAAGGGGATTTGGCCAAAGATTTAGTTTTAAATTTAGAAAAAAAATATTTAAAACAAATTAGTGGTCAAGTAGGATTTAAAAGAAACGTAGTCGATGGTACCGGAATTGGATTATTAACACGGAAAAATTGGCAAAAAAATGAAATAGATGGCCAGGATCTACACACTACCATTGATAGAAAAATCCAAAAATTAGCTGAAGACACACTCAAAATCGGTCTTGCCACTTATCAAGCTGAATCTGCCTCTCTAATTATTCTTGAACCTCAAAGTGGAGAAATATTGGCCATGGCGACAGTTGAAGCTAGCCCTAGTGCCAGCTTTACCATAAAAAACATTGGTCATCTATTTGAACCCGGGTCAATTTTTAAACCCCTAGTCATTGCTTCTGCTTTGGATTCAAATAGTATTAATCAAAACTGGAACTGTCCAAACTGTAATCAACCACGGAAAATCGGTGAATATACTATAAATAATTGGGACAAACAAGTTCATCCTGATACCAACCTTTTCGATACCATCAAAAATTCCGACAATATTAGTATGAGCTATATCAACAGCGCCATGGGATTAAATAAATTCCTCGAATATTACCAACGTCTCAAATTAAATCAAAAAACTGGCGTTGAACTAGTGGGGGAATCAATCTCACCCCTTAAAGACTATTGGTCAGACATAGATTTCGCCACCGCTTCTTTTGGTCAAGGTATTGCTGTCAACCAATTACAAATGGTACAAGCTTTTAATACACTAGCAAACGATGGAAAATTAGTCAAAGCTCACATAAATCAAAACACACCAATCCAATCTTCTTCAGTTTTTTCTACAAAGACAACAGATTTTGTAAAAAAGTTGTTAATTTATGGCGTCAATAATAGTCCAGTTTCCAAATTAAAAGATGATGACATGATTGTTTGCGCCAAAAGTGGTACCGCCCAAGTAGCTGTTGAAGGTGAATATCAAGAAGACAATACTATCGGCTCTTATATAGGCTTTTATCCCTGTAACCAGCCTAAATTTACCATGATTGTTACTTTGAACAATCCAAAAGCATCTCAATGGGGGTCATCTACCGCTGCTCCTTTATGGTTTAGTCTCGCCAGAGACTTGGACTCCTTGCTATAATTCATAAGCCCATATGCTCAAAACCCTAAAAAATTGGCTTTGGCATTTACCTCAAGCCATCTTCTGGAATTTCTACTATTCCTTTCCCAGTCGCAAATTAACTCTGATTGGAGTAACTGGTACTGATGGAAAAACAACCACCTGTACACTATTGCAAAAATTATTAGAAAACAGTGGTATACACGCCGGAGTCATTAGCACCATCAACAGTCCCGGATTGCATACAACCAGCCCTTCACCCAAAATTTTGCAAAAAATTTTATATGATTTTTCTAAATCTGGCTACACTCATGTAGTTTGTGAAGTTACTTCTCACGCATTAAGTCAGTTTCGTTATTGGGGATGTAATTTTAAAATTGGCATTATTACCAACATTAGCCACGAACACCTGGATTATTACAAAAACATGGATCAATATGTAAAAGCCAAGGAAAAACTTTTTACCCAATCTGAATTAGCCATTCTCAATCATGATGATGAATATTTTTCAGATATAAAAAAATCTCTTAATGTTAAATTTAAAACTTATGGCCTTAAAAACAAATCAGATTACACTGCAGACAGAATTAAAATTACTCCAGAAAATATGACTTTCAGAATTAATCGCCACAATTTTATAACGGACTCTAATTACGATTATCAAATATATAATATCTTAGCCTGTTTCTCAGCCTTTTCTGAACTAAAACTNNGATTTTGCTCATACCCCCAACGCTTTATCCAAGGTTTTATCTTCTCTAAAACCAAGTGTAAAAGGAAGATTAATTGTTATTTTCGGGGCTACTGGTGGCCGCGACAAAAGCAAACGTCCTCTAATGGGTGATGTCGTTTCAAAAATTGCTGATATTGCCATAATCACATCCGACGACACCCGTAATGAAAATATCAACACTATAAATGCTCAAATTATTTCCGGGATAAACCCTAAAAAATCAACTTATTTTGAAGCCGATAAATTCCCGGAAAACCAAAGTGGCTTTTTATACACTCAATTATCAAACCGTCAGGATGCATTTAATTTAGCTGTCAAAATCGCCAAATCAGGAGACACCATTATTGCCTGTGGAAAAGGTCATGAAACATCGATTTTATTGGGTAAAACCGAATACCCCTGGTCTGAAACCGAAGCATTTCGCACTGCTTTCCGATTAAAGGAAAAAAATGTTTAATTTACAAAATAATCTAAGTCTTGAAGAAAATTACCAACAAGGATGGTTGCCTCAACGCAATCAAAAAAATTTATTTTATACCGATGATAATTTTTCCTCACGCTCAAAATTAGATAATTTTCAACTTTCATCAGAAAATCGTCGTATTCTAAAAAAAACCCAACATTTTACTCATCAATTAGTTCCTTTAAGTACTTTCGAATACACTCCATCTTTACAAAAAACTATCCATTCGTGGGTTAAGGAATTAAATTGGGATTTTCCCTCTTCTTCCATAAAAACTGTTTTTAAGAATCATATTTTTAATTATCTTTATATTTGGACAGACACTATTACAAATCAGGTGGTTGCCTACTCACTTTGCCTCTTTGAGAAGAATTTTTCCCATATTGCCTATGTTTTTTATAATCCAAAATACGCTCATCAGGATCTACCCATCAGGCTTGCTCTTCAAACGGCCATCGATAGCGCCGCTAAGCAATTAAAGTATTGTTATCTGGGTCGCTTCAACCCCAAAAATAAATTAGGTTTTTACAAAAGAAACTTTCCCAATTTTGAATACTTTGTTAATAATCAATGGATATCTTATAATTAGCCATGCATATCCATATTATTGGAATCGCTGGTTCTATGGCCGCACCTCTGGCTATAGCCTTAAAGAAATCAGGTCACAAAATTACTGGCTCAGATCAAGATAATATTTTTCCTCCTTTTAGTACCCAATTAAAGAAAGCCAATATTCCCATAAATCACCAACAAATTAATCGAAATATTGACTTGGTAATAGTAGGTTCATCCTATAAAAGTTTTTCTAGAACAAGAGAAGAGTATGAAAAAACTCGAGAACTTAATATTCCGTATATATCAGCAACTAAATATTTAGCAAAAATGTTAACTAAAAAAAATTCTATTGTCGTTGCCGGGTCTTTTGGTAAAACAACCACTACTGCTGCTTTGGTTTATTGTTTTAAAAAACACCACCTGAATCCAGCATACATGTTTGGTGGTCAAGCTATAAATGCTATACCTTCATTAAATTTTTCTAATTCAGACTGGTCGATAATAGAAGGTGACGAATCTATTAACGGTTTAGATGTCAAAGCAAAATTCCTCTATTATCCAGTAAAATACCTTATTTTGACCAGTGTTAACTGGGAACACAAAGAAAGTTATACCTCTGCTACTGAAAATCTAAAGGCATTTCAGAAATTAATTAATAGTCTTCCCAAAAACGGTTTAATTATTTACAATCCTCAAGACAAACAGATACCTCCCTTATTATTATCTGCTAAATGTCCTACTATTCCCTATAAACCAATTAAATTTAAAAGCCAGTTAATTGGGGATTATAATCTCCAGAATTTAGGTGCTGTTTTTACCCTTTGTCAAAAACTATTACTAAATACACAAATCACTCAAAATGCCTTAACCGATTTTAAAGGCATCAAAAGACGGGCTGAAATACTTTTTCAAAATCAAAATAATATTTTTATCGATGATTTTTCTCAATCTGCAAAAAGAATTGAAGCCACTATTAAAACGATAATTAAACATTATCCTCAAAAAAAAATTAAGGTATTTTATGAAAGTCATGCTTCCTTTATGCAACATCCCGATAGTATAAAACAACTCGCCAAAGCTTTAGAACTATCTTCCGAAACCGTAATTTATAAACTCAACTTTAACCACAAATATAAAATTCGCTTAACAGCCAAGGATTATCTAAAAATTATTCCCCACAGTTTTTATTTACCATTACCAATCGATGTTCTCAATCATTATCAAAAAACACTTAAAAAAAATGAAATACTTGTTCATTTTAGTTCCGGAGGACAAGAGGGTTTAAATATTTTCAAAAAAGTTATTAATTATTTTAAAAAATAAATGTCAAGATACATCATCCAAGGAGGTAATCCTTTAATCGGTGAAGTCTCCATACGAGGTGCAAAAAATGCCTCATACAAAGAATTAATAGCCACCCTATTAACCGAAGAAGAATGTCACTTACTCAATGTTCCTCAAATTTCTGATGTTCGGATTACAAATAGTATTGCCAAAAGTCTGGGATCTGTAATAACAAACGATGGCGAACATGGCATTACTATTCAAACTAAAAAAATTAAATCATCCACTGTTCCTCATGGTACCGGAGAAAAATCCCGAACCTCGTTTATTTTTGCAGCACCACTTTTGGTCCGAACCGGTAAAGCCATTATACCCACACCAGGAGGTGATCGCTTAGGTGCCCGCCCCCTGGACCGTCTTTTTGATTGTTTCGAAACAATGGGAATTTCTACAACATTTGAAAAAGATTTGATGATATTTTCTACAGACAAAATAAAGACAACTCATTATGTTTTTAATAAACCTAGCCATACTGTAACCGAAGTCATTGTAATGACTGCCGCCATGACACCCGGACAGAGTATTTTTGAAAACTGTGCTCAAGAGCCAGAAATTGATGATTTAATCGTCATGCTCAATTCCATGGGGGCAGATATTAAACGCGATCCAAAAAATCCAAAAACTATTATTGTAAATGGAGTAAGTCAACTCCATGGTACCAGCCATCAAGTAATTTCTGACAGGAATGAAACAGTCACCTTTGCTTGCGCTGCCCTCGCTACCAAAGGTTCTGTAAATATCCTTCGGGTAAATCCAAATATTATCAAAACATTTTTAGATACCATCGAGAAAATGGGGGCAAAAATCAACCGTGGAAGCGATGAAGTAACCGTCTCTTGGGTAAAACCTCTAAGTGCTATTAATATAGAAACCGGTCCTGAACCAGGTTTTATGACCGACTGGCAAGCCGTTTTTTCAGTTTTGTTAACTCAAGCTGTTGGTGTCAGTACTATTATAGAGAGAGTCTATCCTTCCCGCTTCCAACACATTACCTATTTGAATAAAATGGGGGTTAAAACCACCCTTTTCAACCCCATTGTTGAACACCCTGAAACTTATTATGAGTTTAATCTAGACACCGACAAACCAGAATATTTTCATGGAGTAAAAATTTATGGCCCAAATAAACTAAAAGCATCAACTTTTGATGTCAACGATTTACGCGCTGGTGCCTGTATTACCTTGGCTGCATTAACCGCAGAAGGGGAGAGTCTTATCAATAATGTTGAATACATCGAGAGAGGTTATGAAAAACTAGCTGAACGTTTATGCTCATTAGGTGCTAGTATAAAATATATCAAAACATGATTAATCTTTTTCTTGGACTACTATTATTTGCTTTTATCGCTACAAGCATCTTGGTTGTCCCTTTTATTAATCTTCTTTATCACTTCAAATTTCAGCGTCAAAAACAAAAAACACTCGATTTTCAAAACAAAAGCACTCCAATTTTTGATAAATACCACTCCATTAAAGCTGGTGTTCCCTCCGGTGGGGGATTATTAGTTATCTTTTCTGTTACCATACTTTTTTTTGTTCTTTTTCAACTACTTAAGATTTCAGGAATCTTTATTTCCAGTAATTTTAATCTATCAAACGAGATTTTTATCATTTTTTTCACTTTCATTAGTTTCGGTCTACTGGGTTTATATGATGATGTTCACAAGTTTTTTGGTTTTGAAAAAAACGGATTTTTTGGCCTTCGAATGAAACATAAATTGATACTTCAAGTCATTCTTGCCTTATTTATATCTTTTTTTCTTTACTTTAAACTTGGTATTCATTTCATTTACCTGCCTTTTTTAGGTGCTATTACTCTTGGCCTCTTTTTTATTCCCATTAGTACCACCATTATTGTTGCCTTTGCCAATTTTTTTAATATTACTGATGGACTAGACGGCCTATCTTGCGGAATTTTATTGATTGCACTTTTTGCTTTTTGGATTTTAGCTGGTACTTCCTTGGATACACCAATATCTCTTTTTCTCTCTCTTTGGATTGGTGCTCTCATCTCCTTTCTATATTTTAATGTATATCCTTCTCGAATAATATTGGGCGATGTTGGCTCCCTTTCCTTTGGGGCCACCTTTGCACTTATAGCTCTTCTTTTAGGGAAAATTATTCCCTTAATAATTGTTGGCATGCCTTTTATAGTAGAAGGTCTCAGTAGTGCTATACAGATTATCAGTAAAAAGTATCGTGGCAAGAAAATTTTTCCAGCAGCTCCAATTCACCTTACTTTGCAAAAACTTGGATGGGAAGAACCCAAAATTGTATTCCGTGCTTGGTTAGCCGCAATTATTTTAGCAATTTTTGGTCTATGGTTAGGTCTAAATTAGAAGAACTTTATAAAGAAATAGATAAATATATTGGCATTCCTTATTACATGAACGTCACCAAAAAATACCTTCCTGAGATTGCTTTAGTTGGCAAGGGTAATGCCAAAGAAATCGCCCTGAAAACCATAGAATTAGCAAACACGGATAATAAAAAAATCATCAATATGACTCCAACTCAAATTTACAATTTTCAAAAAAAACATAAAATTGGAATTGACTGCTCTGGTTTGACTGTCCAACTACTTAATTTCTACCTTAAAACTAATTTCAACCCTCGAAAAACTTCCGCCGACATTCTCACTTCTGCCCCGCTTTCTAAAAAAATAAATATAAAGGATGCTCAGACTGCCGACTTAATTCGTCAAGAAAAAGGAGGCCACGTTATCTTTATTATTGAAAAAGTTGAAAACAAAATTTATTATGTCGAAAGCTCTCGGGCAGGTCGCAAAGTTCATTACGGGCAATTTGATATCAATGACAAAAATTTTAAATACGATGGTATTTACCGAATTACTTCTCCTCAATCAATTCCCGGTATTTTAATGGTTTGATAGACAACACTTCTACCTCAGTGCCACATTCCTCACATTCCAAAATATCACCAACAGCTGCATCTTTACTATTAATAACTGATTTACAATCAGGACATATTACTTTGTCTTTAGCGCCTTTCATAAATATTAGCTAAAATATAACTATATTATTATATATGACTCCTTTAGAAAAATTTAATTCAGTCTACTTAAAAAGAGAAGATAAAAACCTTACCGGCTCAGCTAAAGACCGAGCCATTATAGAGCAACTTAAAAATCTCCAAAAACAAAAATATTCTCAAGCAGTAATTTCTTCAACTGGTAATGCTGCCATCTCTGCAGCTCACTTTTGTCACTTACAAAATATAAAATTGACCGTTTTTATTTCTCCTTCGATTAACCCCCAAAAACTTAAATTAATTTCTGCTTCTGTAATCAAATCTAAAAAAGCTATCAGTGACGCTATCAAATTTGCTAAAAAAAATCATGCTTATAATTTACGTCAATCTACTGATCCAAGTGCTCTTTTAGGATACCGCCAGATTGGTGAAGAAATACTTGAACAATTACCACAAGTTAGTAGCATTTTTATCCCCGTCGGCAGTGGCACCACATTACTTGGAATTGCACAAGCTTTACCCAAAAACATTAAAGTTTTTGGGGTTCAAAGTGCAGCCAATCCTACTATTGCCAAATATTTCGTCAAAAATTATAAACCAGAAAACAAAATCATCACCGATGCCCTAACAGTAAAATCTCTTCCCCTAAAAAATAAAATTATTAATATCATAAAAAAACACCAATCAACAGCTTTTATTATCAACAACCAAGCCATTATCGAATCTCAAAAATTATTAAAAGGACATTTTCTCTCATCCGAGTCTGCTCTTTGCCTGGCAGCATACAAACAAAATGCTTCCCTTGCAGGAAATTATCCAGTTATTGTTTGTACTGGAACCCAACGTCAATGACCCTCACTCAAGCTATAAAATCGTCACCGTATCATTTTTTCTTTTTAGTTGTCGAAAATTTTTTAGATATTTCTCTTCCCGAAATACCAAATTTTACAAGTGTCAGTAAAAAAAAATTAACCTATAAAAATAGTGGAAAACTTTTGGCAGATAAAAACATTCAAAAAAATATCAAGTCATTTGCCAATCCAGTAATCGTTCCCTTTAAACCTTCCGCCAAAATAGAAAAAATTTGTCAAAAAAATCACTGGTTACTAGCAGCTCCCAGTGCCAAAAATAATCGTCTACTGGAAGATAAAATTAAATTTTATCAACAATGCCAAAAAGCTAAATTACCTCTGATAGATAGTTTAATTTTACCTTTTAATCAAAAAAATTTTTCAAAAGCCCAGCAAGCTTACGGCTCAAATCTAGTCATCCAAAGCCATTTTGGGTGGGCAGGTAATAGTACTTACAATTTTGATAATTACACCTCTGCTAAAAAACACATTCCAAAAAATATGCTGGTTAAGTTTTCCCCTTATATTCAGGGTTTTTCTGTTTTAAACAATTGTTGCCAAACAAAAAAAGGTCTCCTGCAAAGCCCACCCGCTCTTCAATTTACAGGAATTCCAACCCTAACCAGCAATCCCTTTGCCACCGTAGGACGTCAGTGGCCCTCACTTCTCCACAAATCACAACTTCGTCAAATAAAAAAAATAACTCAAAATTTTTCAAAAAAAATTCTCCAACCCCTAAATTATCTCGGTTTCTTTGGACTTGATTTTTTAGTTACTCCTCAAAAAATTTATTTACTTGAATGCAATCCACGCCTAACCGCCTCTTTTGCTTTTTACACTTATATAGAACAAAAAGCTGGTCTTACCCCGCTTTTTTACCATCATTTAGCCCAATTTATACCATTAGATTATGAATTTAATCTCAAAAAAGAACAGTCTCGTTTTGATAATCCTAATTTAATTGGCTCTCAAATAACCAAGAGAAATCCTTCAGGAACTATTTCCCAAAAAATAGAAGATTTTAAAATCATAACCAATAAAGTGCAAACTATTAATGAAGAACATCTAAAAAAATTCAAATGAAACGTTTTTCCTTGCTTTTTATATACGTTTTAATCTTAAGTATAATCGGACTCTTGTTTATGTCTTCATCTTCACTTTTTGAGGCTTCAAAAGATATAGGTGATCCCTATTTTTTCATCAAAAAACAATCTCTCTGGCTGCTTATCGGCTTAATAGTACTTTTTATTACTTCTAAAATAAATTTAAATTTAGTAAAAGAAAATTCTTTTCGATTATATTTATTGGGTATAATTTTTTTAATTCTAGTTTTTATTCCCGGGTTAGGTGTAGAAGCCTATGGCGCCAAAAGACAAATTAGTTTTTCTTTCTTTAATTTCCAACCTTCAGAATTCTTTAAACTGGTCTCAGTAATTTTCTTTTCATATCTTTTTACTCTCGAAGATAAAAAAAATTTTAATAGTCTATTACTGTATCTTTTACCACCATTGCTTCTTGTTGTTTTGGAACCAAATCTTAGCACCGCAATTTTGATAGGCGCAATAGTATTTTGCATTTATTTTTTGTCCGGAGCTTCAATAAAAGATATACTCATTCCTTCCTTGTTTTTCATACTAACTTCTGTAATTTTAGTTTTAGTTTCTCCCTATCGTCTTGATCGTTTAAAAACCCTGCTAAACCAACAGGAAAATCAAAATCTCAGTTATCACAGTCAACAAATGGTTTTAACACTTGCTTCTGGGGGAATTACCGGCAAAGGTTTTGCCAACTCTGATCATAAATATAAATTCCTTCCTAAAATTAGTACTGATTCAATATTGGCTATCATCGGTGAAGAAATGGGTTTCATTGGTTTAATTTTGATCACCTATTTATTTTTAATCCTTATTTCCCGCCTTTTTCGTTTAGCTCAAGTAGCTGCTCATGATTATGAAAAACTTCTGGTTTTTGGAATTGCATCCTGGATCGCCTTTCAGGGGATTATTAATTTTGCCGCCATTGTCGGCCTAATCCCCCTAACTGGTATCCCTTTTCCTTTTATCGCTTACGGAGGTTCTTCGCTTATTAATCTTTTTGCAGCTATGGGATTAGCTATAAATATAGAAAAAAAATACTCTACCTTGTTATACTCAAAAGATGATCAAAACTCGCCGTCTCGTTCTCACCGGAACTCACACCACTCCAGCCGTTGAATTAATTAATCAACTCCAGCAGGATACTGAATTCAACTGGAAAATATATTATATCGGTCGCCGATGTAATTCTTGTACATCCACACAAGCGTCCATCGAATCAAAGACTATTCCATCGTTAAAAGTTAAATTTTATTCTATTCCCTGTGGTAAGTTTGATCGCCGTTCTTTTTTTAATACTATCCGGGGAATCCCTCAAATTTTTACTGGATTCATTAGTGCTTATCAAATCCTTAAGGAAATTCAGCCGTGGGCAATAGTTTCCTTCGGAGGGTATGTTTCCGTCCCAGTAATTTTTGCCGCTTGGCTTTTGGGAATAAAAAGTATTACCCATGAACAGACGAAAACTAAAAGCTTATCTACACGATTGAGTGCTCCATTTTCCAAATTCATTGCTCTATCTTTTCCTTTAAAGAAAAGATCACCAAAAGAAATCGTCACCGGTAATCTTTTGCGTAGGGATATCTTCGACAGTAGTTCAAAAAATTTTAATTTTTTAAAGTTTAAAATCAAAAAATATCCTTTAATTTTTGTTACTGCCGGAAACCAGGGTTCTTCCCATCTCAATGAAAATATAAAAGAAATTCTACCTCAACTTAAGGATACCATTATTATTCACCAATGCGGGCCAAATGATTTTAATGAATATAAAAAACTAGAAAAAAAATATCCCTTATATTTTGCTTATTCATTCATCCAAGCAAAAGATATTGGTTGGGTATTTAATAATTCAAAAATAATCATCAGTCGAGCAGGTGCCAATACTATCCAGGAAATTGAAGCCCTCAAAAAAAATTCCATTATTATTCCTTTACCTGTCAGTCAGCAAAACGAACAACTTAAAAATGCTCTTTGGCTTCACAAAAAATACCCTAAAAACACCATAATTATTTTAGATAAAAATCTTAATGGTCAAATTTTACTAAAAAATATAAAAAGACTGCTTAAGACTAAAAATCTAAAATCAAAAAATGAGGCTAACATCAACCTTAAACTATTAAATTTACTCAAAAAGCTCTAGAATGAAATCATGCAACATTTAAAAAATATTAATTGTCTCAGCATTGGTACTGGCAAAATCACTGTTCTCATTGGTCAATATCCGGAAAACGATTCAAAAGTAAACATCATTGGTGTTTCGTCTCAACCTGCACTTGGATTTAAAAAAGGTCAGATTATTAATCTGGAACAAGCCTCCAAAACCATTACCGAATGTGTAGAATCAGCCGAAAGAATGGCTGGTTTTCAAATAAATCACGCTTTTATTTCTCTCACTGCCCCTCATTTTGAATCAATTAATTCCACCGGAGTTACCGCCGTATCTGGTCAAAATGGAGAAATTTCCCAAGCAGACATAGATCGAGCCATAGAGGCAGCCAAAGCCATTTCCTTGCCTGTAAATAAAGAAATTGTTCATATTATCCCTCGTTTATACACCGTTGATGGTGAATCAGGAGTAGTCGACCCTATCGGTATGAGTGGTCAAAGACTGGAAGTTGAAACTCATCTAATATTAGCCTCCACTCCAGCATTAAAAAATTTGTATAAATGTCTTGATGAAGTAGGCATAAAAGTAGACTCTCTGGCTTATTCTGGCCTGACTGCTGCTAAAGCTTGTCTAAGCGATACCGAAAAAGAACTTGGAGTAGCTTTGATAGACATGGGAAACAGTAGTACATCAATAACTGTATTTCAGGAATCTTCTCCCGTTTTTTCCGGAGTAATCCCAATTGGTGCAAACAATATCACTAATGATTTAGCCATTGGCCTAAGATTACCTTTAGAAGATGCTGAAAAGATTAAAATCAAACTCAAGGCATATGCAGATAAAAAAGGTTTTGAAGATGAAATTGAATTAAAACATCTAGGTATTTTGGGTGAAGAAAACAAAAAAATTTCTTTTTCCACCGCCGTTAATGGCATTATTAAAGCCCGATTAGAAGAAATTTTCTCATTTATTTTTACACAAATTAAAGATGCGGGTCTGGAAAACTATATACCCGCAGGCATCGTTCTCACTGGTGGGGGAGCCGATACTATTTTAGCCAAAGAAGTTTGTACAAATATGATACCTCTACCTGTTAGAATCGCCAATCCCCCTCGACTTGGCGGTCTGGTTGAAGACATTACTAATCCTGCCTTTGCCAGTACTGTTGGTACCATTCTCTATTTTCAAGATCAAAAACCTGTCTCTAAAAGTAGTACTAATAAAAAGATTAAAGTATCTTTTAATGGTATTTTTGGAAAAATTAAAAATTTTATCGAGCCTCTTCTACCTTAAATGGCCCTGATTAAAACTCTAACCGGACAGTTCGCAAAAATAAAAGTCATTGGCATTGGCGGCGGTGGTAATAATGCTGTTAATTCCATGATCTCGGAAGAAGAAATCAAGGGAGTAGACTTTATTACTATCAATACCGATTCTCAAGCACTTTTAAATTCCTTAGCCCCAATCAAAATTCAAATAGGAGAAAAAATTACCAAAGGTCTGGGAGCTGGAGGTGATCCCAATATCGGTCAACAAGCAGCTGAAGAATCTCGAGAAAGAATTAAAGAAGCTTTAGAGGGTACCGATATGCTTTTTATTACTGGAGGTATGGGAGGTGGAACTTGTACCGGAGCTGCTCCAATAATTGCCGAAATCGCTAAAAAAGAGTTAGGTATTTTGACAATTGCAGTGGTAACCAAACCTTTTCTTTTTGAAGGCAGTCGTCGTATGAGCAAAGCGGATGAAGGTATCTCCCGTTTACGACCAAATGTTGATACTCTAATTGTTATTCCAAATCAAAAAGTGATAGAGGTAGTTAATTCTCAAGCAACGCTTATCGAAGCCTTTAAAATAGCCGACTCTGTTTTAACCAAGGGTACCAAAGCAATTGCCGATTTAATTACAGTTCCCGGACTCATTAATCTTGATTTTGCCGATATTAAATCAGTTATGAGCAATGCAGGTTCTGCTCTTATGGGAGTTGGTGAAGGTGAAGGTGCCAACAGAGCACGTGATGCTGTCGATGCCGCCACTGATTCTCCACTAATTGAAGTAAACATTGACGGTGCCAGAGGGGTATTAATTAATATCACAGGAGGAAAAGACCTAACTATGGCCGAAATTGAAGAATCTGCAAAAAATATTACTAGCCGTGTAGCTCCTGATGCAAATGTTATTTTTGGAGCTTCAATTGACCCCGAACTTGAAGATAAAGTAAAAATTACCGTAATAGCCACAGGTTTTGATCCAAATAAAAGCCAATTTTATTCTTCATTTAAAAAATCCATTCCCACTCAACAGGAAAGTTTAGACACTGAAACAAAAACTCATATTGACCCAGCTCTCAAAAATTTAGTTCCAGACGAAGATCTCCCTGAAGGAATCGAAATTGAAGACGAATTTGATATTCCCGCCTTCTTACGTAAAAATAACTAGTTTCGATATTATTTTGTATAATCAACTATGGCCTTTTTTAAAGATATTTCAAATCAACCTGATTTTCCTGCTCTAGAAAATGACATGTTGAAGTGGTGGAAAGACAATGATGTACTAGATAAATATCTACACAAAAACGACAAATCTGACAAAAATTTTTCCTTTATTGATGGTCCTATCACCGCCAACAACCCCATGGGAGTTCACCACGCTCGTGGTCGAGCACTTAAAGATCTTTTTCAGCGGTTTAAAAATGCCCAAGGTTTTGCCCAACGTTTTCAAAATGGTTTTGATTGTCAGGGTCTATGGGTTGAGGTTGAAGTCGAAAAAGAAGCCGGTTTTAATTCAAAAAAAGACATTCAAGATTTTGGAGTGGAAAAATTTGTAAAAGCTTGTATTGCCAGAGTCGATAAATATTCAAAGATTCAAACTGAACAATCAATCCGTTTAGGTATGTTTATGGATTGGAAAAATTCTTATTACACTAATTCCGAAACTAACAATCTTTATATCTGGTACTTCCTCAAAAAAATTCATCAAAAAGGTTGGCTTATTAAGAAAAAAAGTGCTACCACCTGGTGCCCCCGATGTGAGACTGGTCTTTCGCAACACGAAGAAGCCGACGGTTACCAAATGGATACTGATACCTCTGTTTATCTAAAATTCAAATTAAAAAATAAAAATAATGAATATCTTCTTGTTTGGACCACTACTCCTTGGACTTTGACCTCTAATGTTCTGTTGGCAATTAACCCTAAATTCGAATATGTTAAGTATTATCAAGGAGATGATGTTTTGTATTTAGCTAAAATCGCTGCCGATCGCTTGGGTTTAACCGAATATGAAGTTATTGATGCCAGTGATTTAGTTAATTTAGAATACGAATCCCTCTATAATATTCCCCCTCAAAAAAATGTTCGCCATTTTATTACCACATGGGACGAAGTAAATCCTGAAGAGGGGACAGGGGTAGTTCATATTGCCCCCGGATGTGGTCAAGCCGACTTTGAATTGGGTAAAAAGCTGGGAGTAGATATGATTGCCCCTCTTGACCCTACCGGTCATTTTTTAAACAATTACGGCGAACTTTCAGGTAAATATGCTCATTCAGTCAACGATATCGTTATCAACTACCTAAAAAGAAAAAATTTATTATTCAAAACTGAACCCGTCACACATCGTTATCCTCATTGCTGGCGTTGTAAAACTAAATGTCTTTTTCGTTTAGAAGATTCTTGGTTCATCAAAACAGATGAGATCAGACCATATTTAATCGAAGCCGCTAAAAAAGTTTCTTGGCATCCTCGTTTTGCCCTCCGAC
>MTKZ01009410.1_pt2 | contig 27616 bp, 26 predicted proteins | sample 1042781 | NCBI WGS metagenome assembly MTKZ01 (sample SAMN06212207, study PRJNA360539) | anaerobic digester metagenome | biome: Wastewater treatment plant; material: sludge; isolation source: anaerobic digester fed with sludge from wastewater treatment plant | place: Denmark: WWTP Viborg ... | reverse complement strand
TCCTCCAGAATCAGAAACTATTACAATTTCCCCTAGTAAAGGGCAAAATAAAATTGAAAATATGGTCGGACTAAATACAAAAGACGGACAAATCGTCATCAAACTTTATGAAAAAGAGGCTCCCAACACCACTGCCAATTTCCTCAAAAAGGTTAACGACGGCTTTTACAATAATCTCACATTTCACCGGGTAATTGAGGGATTTATGGCTCAAGGCGGTGATCCTACCGGTACCGGTATTGGTGGAAATCGGCAAAAATCAGAGTTAAACCAAATTCCATTTAAGCGAGGTAGTCTCGGTTTGGCTCGAACTGCAGATACAAAAGAATTCAGTAACGATTCTCAATTTTTTATTTGTTTTACTACCGAAGGTTGTCAACATTTAACCGGTGACTACGTTAATTTTGGAGAAGTTGTCTCCGGGCTTGATGTTTTGGATAAGATTGTTCAGGGCGACAAAATTATTTCCATGACCACAGATACCAAATGAAAAAAATAATAATTATTTTATTTATACTAGTTAGTATTGGAGCTTATATTATTTTTAAACCCCAAACACAGCAATCAGGGCAAGCTTTTCCTGATTCAGATGCTGATATAATTTTATTCTCTAGTCAAACTTGTCCACATTGCCAAAAAGTTGAAGCCTATATTGCTGAAAACAACCTTAATTCTCGCCTAAAAATTGCAAAAAAACCAGTCGACAACAATTCTCAAAATCAAAATCTAATGCTTGAAACTGTTGCCAAATGTCCGGAAATTGATAGTTCCCAAGGTATTGGCGTTCCCTTGGCCTATAGTGTTGCGGAAAATAAATGTCTATATGGTGATACTCCGATCATTAATTGGTTTGAAGGCAAGTGATACACTAGTTTAGTGGCAAAAAAACATAAAAAACGTAAATTTCATCTTAGTATTGGGGTAATTATACGTTGGCTTATTTTTGCCTTTTTGTTTTATTTAGCTATAGGTTATCTTTCCGTTAATCATTTCAATTCAAAATCAAAATTAAAACTAGACTTACCATCTGCTACCACCTCGGCTATAATATCCGAAGCTGATACTCAAAACCTCCAGCAAAAATTTATTTATTATCAGGACCAAGCTATTATCTATATTGAAAAACAATTGGCGGAAATAAAAAAAGGTCTTGTTACTAAAATTTACGACGATATTATAAATAGTATAGACAAAAAAAATGAAGCCACAGGATCTGCAAACTAAACTTGAATTTATAAAAAATAAGTTGAATTACTCTCAGATTTTAGAGTCCGAAAGTAAATTAAAACTTAAAAGCCAGGATCAATCCCTTTGGTCTAATCCTTCCGATGCCGGTAAAATAATGCAGGAACTTTCTGATTTTCAAAAAACCATTACCACCATTTCTACTCTCGAAAAAGAACTAACTGACCTACTCGAATTTACCAAACTTTTAGAAGAAAACCCTGACTCTTCTTTGGAAAAAGAATTGGACGACCGCCTCGATGTTGCCTCTAAAGACATTGAAGAATTGGAATTAAAAACGTATTTATCCGGTAAATATGATAAAAATGATGCAATACTTTCCATTCACGCTGGTCAAGGAGGTACCGAAGCTATGGATTGGGCATCTATGCTTCAACGGATGTATGTTCGCTATTTTGAAAAAAAATCGTGGAAACATGAACTATTAGACATGACTTCGGGTGATGAGGCTGGAATAAAATCTGTTTCATTTAAAATCACTTATCCTTTTGCCTATGGATATCTCCGCGGGGAAAATGGGGTACATCGTTTAGTTCGCTTGTCGCCGTTTAACGCTGACCAACTTCGACAAACTTCTTTTGCCAAGGTAGAAGTCTCTCCTGTTATAGAAAACAGCAATGAAGTCGATATTCATCCAGATGAAATTGAATTCAGTGCCTTTAGAGCAGGCGGTCATGGTGGACAAAACGTTAACAAAGTCTCTACTGCCGTTCGTCTCGTTCATAAACCCACGGGTATTACCGTCTCTTGTCAAAGTCAACGTTCTCAAGATCAAAATCGACTTATAGCCATGCAAATGTTAGCCGGAAAACTTTGGGCAATTAAAGAGGCAGAAATGAATGCGGAAAAAAAAGATATAAAAGGAGAAAATGTTCTTGCAGGTTGGGGTCATCAAATACGTTCCTATGTTCTCCACCCTTATAAAATGGTTAAAGATTTGCGGACTCAATACGAAACTTCGGATACTACAGCAGTATTAGACGGTGATTTGGATAATTTTATTAATGCCGAACTTAAATTATGAAAACACTATCTAAAATATTCTTGCTTCTTGTTTCTTGTCTCTTGCTACTTGTTGTATTTGTTTTTTTTCAATGGTCCAGACAAACGGGACTAAATTCCAAATATTGGCGCAGTACCTTATTTAGTGCTCTAAAGACTTCTACCCAGCCGACTCTAAACATAATGATTCTGGGTCTCGATAAGCGTGACGATAGTTTAGAACATAGCTCGGTAACGGATACTATTATTTTAGCTCACGCAGATTTTCAAAAAGGGACTATTCATATTTTTTCACTACCTCGTGATTTATGGGATTATTCCCTAAATTCTAAAATAAACGAAATTTATCCAAATTCCTTAAAATTAACCGACAAATACGAACAGTTTAACTACATTAAAAATAATTTCAGCCGTATTACTGGTCAAAAAATTGATAATGTCTTAGTTTTAACCACTGACAATTTAAAAGAATTGGCAGATTTATTAGGTGGTGTTGACTTGTATTTAGAAAATTCTTTTATTGATTACAAATATCCCAACCCAGACTACGTAAAAAATCCTTCTCCAAGTATTCCTGTCTACAAAACAGTTGAATTTAAAACAGGCTGGAATCATTTAGACAGTACTAATATTACTGAGTTTGTTCGTTCACGCAAAAGTGCTGATACCGCCGCTGCTGGTGGCACCGATTTAGGTCGCTTAGAACGCCAGCAACAACTTATTAATGTTCTTTTAGATGCTCTAAAGACTGATTTAAAACCAAAACAACTTCCTCGCCTCTATCAATTTTGGCAAAGCCTAGAACATGATTTTTATGATTCAGAAATCTTGGCATACATAATCAAAAATTACAAAATTATCAGCAGTCTAAAAATTCAACGTCACTCTTTATCAGCCGGTGAAAACCCCCAAAATAATCTTTTTTACCACCCTCAAAAATTTATCAACAAACAATGGGTTTTTCTAACGAAAAATCGCGATTTTACCGATTTACATCAGGCTATAAAAGATAAAATTGATGAGTCCTAACTATCTTGAAATACACCAATATCGACTCGACAAATTACTGTCTCTTATTGAATCTCTAAAAATTCCCCCGAAAGGACGGGTTTTAGATCTCGGATGTTACCCCGATTATCTCCTGAAAAATCTCAACAAATCTGGTTTTGAAGTCTATGGAGTCGCTTCAGTTCAAGAAAGCATGGTGCAAAAAAACGTCAGTATTTTGAATTTAGAAATGGATAAATTACCCTATAAATCAAATTCTTTTGATCTAATTATTTTAAGTGAAGTAATTGAACACTTAGGTACTGGTCTAACAAAGCTCTATTCGGAAGTTACTCGCTGCCTAAAGCCTGGTGCATTTTTCATAGTTACCACACCAAATGTTCTTCGATTACATAATTTATTTTCCTTAATCATAGGAAAAAACATTTATTTTCCACTTTTTCAATTAGAGCAAGCTCACAATTTCCGACACCAAAGAGAATACACTCTCCCGGAAATAATTTCTTTCGCCCCAAAAAATTTAACAGTTGAACAGACTCAATACTTAATTGCTTACCCACCTTTCCGCCAAAAAGTATCTAAAGAACCATTTTTGACACGTTTATATAAATGGTTTTTTTACCTCCTATTGCTAATATTTCCTCGACGGCGAGATACCCTGATAGTTGTATTTAAGAAAAGATAACCTGCTATACTGGATTATTAGCATTTATTAAAATATGGACATTCCACATATTTCTAAAAACCCAACACCATCTCAAATCAATCCAATTTCCTCAACAAAATCAGGACCATCAGTAAAAGTTATATTAATTGTTTTGTTATTATCAATCCCCGTAGGTTTTTTGCTTTCTCGTCTGACACCGGCAAAAAGTTTTCAAAAAACGTCTGCTTCACCCGCTACCAAAACAGACACAATTAGTACTGAATACATTCAAAGTAAAGATGAGATTCAAGTTGGCAAAATTTATGGTGATTCTTCCGCTGAATTTGCAGATACTGCTACTGGTACTATCGAAAAGGGTAGTATAAATGGAGTCGGCACCCATATCCTTGAAAGAGAAGGTGGAGTATCTCAACGAGCTTCACTTACCTCGTCCGCCGTTGATCTTGATTTATTCGTTGGCCGCAAGGTTGAAATTAAAGGTCAAACCAACGCTTCCAACAAAACCGGTTGGCTTCTCGACGTTGGAACGGTCAAAATCTTGGAGTAAAATGAAAATAGTTTTTGATAAAGTTTCCAAGAACTATGGCCTAATTAATGTCTTCAAGAACTTGGATCTCAAAATCAAGCCCGGAGATTTTGTTTTTGTTACGGGTCCGAGCGGATCAGGCAAGTCTACCTTGGTTAAACTAATCCTCAATCAGGTTAAGCCTACCAGTGGTGAAATCATTATCGATGATTACCATCTAAATTCTATAAAAGACAAAAAAGTTATTGATAGAATTCGCAAAAAAATTGGAGTTATCTTTCAGGATTTTCAGCTTATCAATGACTTAACAGTTGAAGAAAATATTGCCTTAGCCTTAGATATTGTTGGCTATCCTTCCAGCAAAATTCCTTCACGTATTGATGAAGTTGTTAAAATGGTTAAACTTCAGCATCGCTATTTTCTTTTTCCTTCCCAGCTTTCTGGTGGTGAACTCCAACGAGCTTCCTTGGCCCGTGCTCTTGCAATTGAGCCGGAAGTAATTTTAGCCGATGAACCTACTGGTAATCTCGATCCTGCAAACGCTTGGAACTTAGTAAAGATACTTCAGGAAATTAACGAAAAATTCAACACCACTATTGTTATGACTACACATAATCTTGATTTTATTGAATCTCTCGACAAAAAAGTTATACATTTAGGTAAAGATGAGACTCTTTAAACTTACTCTCCACCACATCCGTCGTTCTCCTTTTCAAAGCATAATTGCTTTTTTAACTGTTTTTACTTCTTTTTTTCTCTTAAATTCCTTTATTTTTTTAAACCGTGGTCTTGGAAACGTTTTAAATTATTTCGAAACCAAACCAGAAATTACCATTTTTCTTAAAGACGGTTTAGACGAAGGTACCATTAAATCATTGGAAGAAGAAATCAATGCTATTCCGCAAGTCAGAGAAATTAGAAAAATTTCAAAAGAAAAAGCTCTTGAATTATACAAGGAAATGAATAAAGACAATCCATTATTAACCGAAATGGTTACTTCCTCCATGCTTCCTGCTTCTTTTGAAGTGTCATCAAGTGACCCCCGTGTCTTAGAAGTTATCGCCCAAAAATTTACTTCCAAAAATGAAGTAGATGAAGTTATTTATCAAAAAGATGTTGTTAAATCTTTACTCTCTTGGACTCAAATTGCCAGAATATTCGGTATTGCTTTGGTTGTTATCTTTTTTGTTATTTCCTTTTTAGTGATTTTTACTCTGATGGGAATGAAAATTACTAATCGGAAGGATGAAATAAAAATTTCCCGATTACTTGGAGCTTCCAAGTTTTATGTAAAAAGGCCATTCATACTTGAGGGTGCAATCTATGGTTTTGTTGGTAGCTTTCTCGGTTTTCTGGTTAGTTTTTTGATTATCTACAATTTACGCCAGCCCATTAATAATTTTTTCCGCCCCATCAGTTTTATTCCTAATGTTAGTTTTATGGAAGTTGTCATCATGATTATGGAAGTACTTGTCGGGGTCATCATCGGTCTTAGTGCTGGCTGGTTGGGAGCCAAAAGATACATTAAATGGTAAAAAAGATACTTTTCTTGTTACTATTTTTTCTTTTTTCTTTATACGTTCCTGTATACGCAGAAACACAACAAGAGTATGAGCAACAAGAACAAGAATACAGGAATAAACTAGCTGAATTAAGTAAACAAAAAAATACTCTAAGTAATCAAATAAAAATTTTTGATACTCAAATTGCTCAAACCGAATTAAAAATCAAACAAACTATTTCATCTATCGAAATCCTTAAAAATGAAATCGCTGATTTAGGTGTAAAGATTGGCAATCTTGACGTATCGTTAAATAATCTATCAGCTGTATATATCCAGCAAGTAGCCCAAAATTATAAACTAGAAAAAAGAATGCCATTTAAAGGTTTATTAAATTTCTCTTCTCTAAATAATTTTTTACAAAATTACAAATATATTTCCGTTCTTCAACAAAATAGTCACAATACCCTTATGGAAATGGAAACTAACCGCACCAATATGGACATTCAAAAACAAGCCAAAACCGAAAAACAAAAAGAACTGGAAAACCAGGAGAAGACATTAAAATCACAGCAAAAATCCTTAGCAAATCAAAAATTATCAAAAAATGAGTTGTTACAAATTACAAAAAATGATGAGAAAAAATATCAAGCATTACTATCTCAAGTACAAGCTAAACTATCTACTTTTAGTAACACTACAGTTGGATGTTTGTCATCAAATGCTCCAGCGGGTAGTGATGGAAATTATTATAGTCAACTAGATAATCGATGGTGTAGTCAATATATTGGACCGCAAACAATATATACCATAGGGAATGCAGGCTGTTACTTGACTAGCATGTCAATGTTATTAAAAAAGATAGGGTATGATATTAGTCCTAGCGCATATGCAGCCGATATAAGTCGTTTTACTTCTAGCGCCGATTTAGCTAATCCTTCTGTTCCAGATGGATATAAATATCAAAAAATAAGCTCATACGACACTTCAGCGATAGATAGAGAACTTAGTAATAACAGATATGTAATTGTTCAAGTGCCAATGAGAGGAAGTCCTTCAGGCTATCATTTTGTTGTATTAATATCAGGGTCTTCAGGTAATTACATTATGCACGATCCCGTATATGGTCCCGATAAAAACTTTAGTCAATATTACTCAAGAGTTATTAGTGTTAGGTTAATTACAAAATAATCCCCCCGAATTATCGAGGGGATTAACTATTTACTATTCACCACTTACTATTTTCTTAGTATCCTCTAGCACGTTTACGTATACCTAAAGCTCCAAGAGCCATAGTTACGACACCCACACTTTGGATCAACAAGTCACTTGAACCGGTCTTAGGTGTAGTTTTTTTAGTTATATAGAAAGTAGCAGTATCACGATCAGAAACATTATTATTTCGAACAGTAGCTACATTAGTTTGGGAGCTAACAGCACTATCAGTAGCCACTTTAGCTCTTAGCATATAGTTTCTGGTTTCACCTACTCCAAGGCTGGAAATTTCCCAAGTAACAGTTCTATTTTTAGTATCAATTTTACCGGGAGCCAAAATAATCTGGTTGACAATAGGATAACTATCAGTAACCACCAGGTTATATAGAATATCTTTACCGGTATTACGGACTAAAATATTAAAATCCATTATATCTCCGGTCACAAAGAGTTTTTGCTCAGTGCCAATATTATCGTAGTATTTAGTATCGTTTATAGGTCTGATCTTTTTATCAATAGATACTTGATATTCCACCTTTTCCTGGGAATAGCTATCAGCTAAAACTCCCTTAGGAAAAACAAAAACTGCCATTAAGGCTAAAACTAAAATAACTTTTTTCATATTATTTTTGATTAATAATTTATATTACAGGTTATTATACCTCAAATAATTGTGCTGTCAACATATTTTGCTATACTCTCTATATGTCTTCATACCTAATAAATGAGTTATCCGTTTTCTTTCCTTGTTACAACGAAGCTAAAAATATTAACCATACTGTAGATAAGGCAGTCAAAATACTCAAAAAAATTGCCAAAAAATGGGAAATTATTATTGTCAATGATGGTTCAAAAGATAATACGGCCGAAGTTGCTCAAAAACTCAAAAAAAAATACAGCCCAAACATTAGAATAATTACTCATAATCCCAATCGTGGTTATGGAGCCGCCCTCCAAAGTGGTTTTTATAATTCTAAATATTCCTGGATTGCCTTCACCGACTCCGATGGTCAATTTGATTTTTCTGAGATTACAAAATTTATTGAAACTCAAAAAAAGACAAATACTGATTTAGTTATAGGTTATTATTTAAAAAGGCAGGTTCCTAAAAGTGTTATTCTAACTTCAAAAATTTGGGAAATTATTGTCTATATTCTTTTTGGTCTAAAAGTCCGTGATATTGACTGTGCTTTTAAATTAATCAATAAAAAGGTTATTGACACCATCCCTCGCTTGGAAGCAGAGAGGGGAGCCTTTATAACTAGTGAGTTGTTAATCAAGGCTAAAAAATCTGGTTTTAAATTCGCACAAGTCGGTGTTAGCCATTTTCCCCGCACCGAAGGTCAGGCTACTGGTCGTCAGTTAAAAGTAATTATCAAAAGCTTTTCCGACCTTATAAAACTTTGGTTTAAACTAAATTTTAAACGTGATTAAAAAATTTCTTAAAAAAAATTGGTTGATTCTGTTAATTCTTTTCTTAGCCGCTTTTTTAAGACTTTACAAAATTGCCGATTATGCTGAATTTTTAGGCGATCAGGGACGGGATTTAATTATTATTCGCGATTTTCTAAAAAACGGTAATCTATTTTTCATCGGTCCTCAAACCAGCATTGGCAATATGTATTTGGGCCCTTTTTATTATTACCTAATCGCTCCTGCTTTACTTTTAACCAATTTTCATCCACTAGGTCCTGCTGTATTTATAGCCCTAGTTTCGGTATTAACTGTTTATTTAATCTATTATGTTGGCAAAAAATGGTTCAATCCTACCACTGGCTATATCGCCGCCTTTCTTTATGCACTTTCTCCTGTAGCTATAAAATTTGGTACCTTTTCCTGGAATCCAAACATTATGCCTCTATTTTCCCTACTATTTATTTATTATGTAGCCGAAAAAAAATATCCCTTGGCTGCTCTTGCCTTCGCCATGTGTCTCAATTCTCATTATTTAGCCTTAATTTTATTGCCTGTTGCCGGTATTATATGGCTAAAAAACTATTCACCAAAACTTATCAGGCCCACTCTACTGGCTATACTTATTTTTCTGCTAAGTCTCACTCCTCAAGTTCTTTTTGATATAAAGCATAAAGGTCAAAATATTAATGCCCTTAAAACATTTTTTGTGGAGAGGGAAAATACTGTTAATCTCAAAGTATATAAATCCATACCTGTTATCCCAAAACTTTTTAATCAAATCAATACCAGCCTTTTGGCAGCACACCAATCTCCATTTGGACTGTATATCTCTATACTTCTAGCCACCGGTCTAATTATTCTTTTATTTGAAGATAAAAATAAAAATAAATATTTTATTTATTGTCTACTATGGTATTTTTTGGCACTTATCGGTCTTGGTCTTTACAAACAACACATTTACGATCACTACTTTGGATTTGTCTTTCCAGTAGTATTTCTACTCACCGGCTACTTACTTAGTCGTATTTCTCTTTGGATTTCTCTACCCACACTTATTGTCTTATCTTACATATCGATTACCAACTTACACTTTAATTACCCTGCCAATCATCAAATTGCGAACGCACAAAATGTCGCTAATTATATTCTCGAACAAGCTCAGGGAAAAACTTTTAATTATGCAGGTTTAAGTAAAATGGGTTATGCCTTTACTTATTTTCTAGTTGATCAACCTAATTATCGAGATTTAAAGGATGAAAAAGGTGAACAACTTTTTGTTACCTGTGTTCCCCACCCGGATATAAACTGCCAGCCGATAAACAATCCTGAATGGGCTATTGCTGCCTTTGGTTGGTCTAAAATTGATACCGAATCTGAAATCGATGGTATAAAAATATACCGTTTAATTCCCAACATTGAAGGGAAAAATATATAATCACTCTATGACTGCTTTATCTGTCATCATCCCCTGTTATAACGAAGAAGAAAATTTGAAGAGGGGAGTTCTAGAAGAAGTTGATCAGTATTTTAAAACAGCCAAATACCCCTACGAAGTATTAATTTGTAATGACAAATCAACCGATAATAGTCTAAAAATAGCTCAAAGATTTGCCAAAACTCATCCAAAATTTAAAGTCCTGGATTTACCCAAAGGTGGCAAGCCCGGTGCACTTTGGGGTGGTTTACAGCAGGCCAAATACCCACTTGTACTTTTTACAGACATGGATCAATCTACACCTATTACTGAAATTGAAAAATTACTGCCATATTATTCTAAAAAATACGATATCGTTATCGGCTCTCGTGGTGGTGAACGAAGCGGTTTTAATTTTATCCGTGTTTTAGGTTCAAAAACATTCACCTTCTTTCGTAAATTGCTTTTAAAAAGTAAGATTGATGACACTCAATGCGGATTCAAATCAATGAAAACTGATGTTGCCAAAACGATTTTTCCGCGCCTTGACGTCATCAAAAACATTCAAAGTGGCCAAGGCTGGCGGGTATCCGCTTACGATGTTGAAATGCTATTTATTGCCGATAAAATGGGTTATAAAATCAAAGAAGTACCGGTTTTATGGCAGGATGAAGATGTCAGTACTACTAAGGGCGACGCTACAGCCAAATATTTTAAAGAATCCAAAAGAATGGCCGCAGAAGTTTGGCGAGTATTTACTAACAATCTTCAAGGACTTTATGAAAAAAAATAAGAATTACCTATACTTAGGCATAATACTAGTTTTTTATTTCATTTCCCGTTTAGTAAATCTAAATTCCTTACCTGTTTTTGGCGACGAAGCTATCTATGTTCGTTGGGCTCAAATTATTAAAAGTGTTGATACTCTCCGCTTTATCCCTCTCACCGATGGTAAACAACCGCTCTTTATGTGGCTAAATGCTGCTACTCTTAAATTTATAGTCGATCCCTTAATAGCAGGACGTATTATTTCTGTCTTTGCTGGTGCGGGTATTCTTACTCTTCTTTTTTTGATTACAAACTCATTGATTGCTCCACTTTTATATCTATTTGTTCCCTTTTCTTTCTTTTTTGACCGCCTGGCAACAGCCGATAATCTCCTTTCTTTTTTTGGTCTTTTTAGTTTTTTTCTTTCTTTAAAATTAGCCCAAAAACCAGCCTGGGATATAGCTATGGTTTTGGGTGCAGTTCTGGGCCTAGCCTGGTTGACAAAGTCTCCGGCCATATATTTTATTGTTCTCAGCTTATTTACCTATGTTGCTTTTAAAAAGGACAATTATAAAAAAATATATTATCCCCTAATTTCCGCTTTAATAGCTATCATTATTTATAATATTCTTCGCCTTGGACCTTCATTTTCTCAAATTGCCCTCAGGAACAAAGACTACGTCTGGCCAATTTTAGAGATACTTAAGCACCCTCTTGACCCCCTTGTCCCTCATCTTCACGATACTTTCACTATTTTTCATTATTACCTTACCCTCCCTATTTTATTAATTCCCTCACTTTACTTCTTTTTCAAAAAACATATTAAGTTCGACTTCTTGTTTCTCGTTTCTTGCTTCTGGTTTCTTTTACCACTTTTAGCCAACGCCGCCATGGCTAAGGTTTTTACCGGCCGTTATATACTCTATACCTTGCCCTACTTACTGATTATTATTTCCTATTTTCTAAAACCCTTATTTCAACGCCGTTATTTTTGGTTAATTGCCCTTTTTTTAATTCTTCCTCTTACTAGAACCCTACACATATCTCTCTTCCCTTATACTGTAAAATTACCCCAAACTGATTCTGGCTACAATACAGGCTGGACTTCAGGTTGGGGAATTCGCTCTAGTGCTGATTATCTTCGTAATCGGGCCAAATACGCCAATATAATCGTTGGTACTGAAGGTTATTTTGGTACTTTACCTGATGGACTTCAAATATATGGCAATCAAGTTTCTCAGTTGACAATTTTTGGAGTAGGGCTAAATATTACCAAAATTCCTGAAAAGTTAATCGATGCTCGAAATTATGGAGATGAGGTATATCTCCTTTTTAACCAGTCTCGCTTAAAATTAGACAGCAGTGAACTTTCCAAATTAATTTTGGTTAGGAAAACCCCCAAACCCGACGGTGATGCTCTTCTTTTGTATAAACTCCTGTAAAATATGACTATGCTCAAAAGATTTTTTCATTCTTCGTTCTTTTGGCCAGTTTTACTTCTGGTGTTAATAATCCCTACCTTTAGCTTTCTTATAAAACCCGGTCTATATTGGAATATGCACGATGACATGCAATTAGTCCGCCAGTTGGAAATGGATAAATGCCTTAAAGACGGTCAAATTCCTTGTCGCTGGACTCCCGATTTAGGCTATGGTTATGGTTATCCACTTTTTAATTTCTATCCTCCTCTACCTTATCTCGTGGGTGAAATAATACATCTTACTGGTTTTTCCTATGTTGAAACCGTCAAAATAGGCACTATTTTACTAATCTCTTTTTCTGCCTTGGCAATGTATTTATTAGGAAAGGAACTAAAAGGTCCTTTTGCCGGTTTTTTGGCCGGATTATTTTATACTTATGCACCTTATCATGCCATGAATATTTTTGTTAGAGGAGCATTCAATGAAGCTTGGGCAAGTCTGTTTTTCCCCCTAATTCTCCTATTCTCTTATAAATATTTCAAAAATTTAAAAAATTCTACTTCACTATCTACTACTAACTATTCACTATTTACTCCTTTACTCCTCCTCTCCCTTTCCTGGGCTGGACTTTTTTTATCTCACAATCCCATGGCTCTAACATTTGTTCTTTTTTTTGCCCCCTGGTGTTTATATTGGTATCTGACTATTACCAAAAAGATTGACTTTAAAATTATATTACCGTTAGTATATTCCGGACTTTTCGCTTTAGCCTTATCAGCTTTTTTTACCTTACCAGTACTTTTTGAATCAAAACTAACCCAAATAGAAAGTATGTTTGAAAATTATTATCACTATGGGGTTCATTTTTTGAGTATCAAACAATTACTTTTCAGCAACTTCTGGGGAGATGGTCCTTCAGTTTGGGGGTACCCCGACGCCATGTCATTTTCTATCGGTTACCTTTACTGGTTGATTCCGTTGATAATTCTCATTTTTTATTCAGTAAAATTTTTCAAAAACCGCTCTTTTAAAAATTTTTTACCGATATTAATTGTCTTACTAGGCTTTTTTGGAGTAATTATGACCCACGAAAGGTTCTCTTTTTTGTGGATAATTCTCTCACCTATACAAAAAATACAATTTCCCTGGCGTTTTCTTAACCATTCTCTTTTCTTTTTCTCTCTTTCCTTTATTTTTATACCCGAAATTATCGATTCTTTTTCCAAGAAATTAAAATATTTTATTTTGCCAGTTTTAGTTATTGCTGTAATTTCCTTAAATTATAAATTTTTCTTTCCTATTTCATACGGCCCCTTAAAAGATGCTGAGAAATTTTCTGGCTTGGCTTGGACTAATCAGATAACCTCCGGAATTTATGATTATTTACCCAAAACTGCCTCTACTGCCGCCAAGGCACCAGCTAAAGAAATTCTTGATGCTGTCGATCCTGCAGATGCTAGTTTTGAGCTTCTTTCCTTCAAAAAGGGTACCAATTGGTGGCTTTTTAACCTCAAAAACCAAGATCAAGCCAAATTTACCCTCTCTACTCTTTATTTTCCCAATTTTGAAATTTACGACAACAACCAGTTAATAGACTACGAAATCGAACCAGAATTAGGGCGTATTGTAATTTCACTTTCTCCAGGTGAGCATCAAATCTATTTAAGGTTTGTCGATACTCCAATAAGAAAAATTTCTAATTACATTTCACTTTTCGCTTGGATATATATTCTTGTCTACTCTTTTTCACTTTTATGGAAAACAAAGAAATCGAAAATATAAAAACTCAAACAACTCACAGTGTATTTTTCTTGACACTTAGAAATTTTGGAATTCAAGGAATTTCCACTCTTGGATTTTTTCTATTAACTATACTCTTGGGTACAGGTGATGTTGGTCTATTTGCAATTGTTGCCGAATCTATAGGCATATTAGGTTATTTTTCAGATGTAGGCTTAGCCTCTGCACTTATTCAGCAAAAAAACGAACCTGATACCAAATCTCTTAGGACTACATTTACTATTCAACAAACTTTAGTTCTCCTTTGTTTGATTGTTTTAGCGATTTTTTACCCTCGCTTAGCCATATCAAAAAGTTATGGTGATAGGGAACTTTGGATTTTAATATCACTAGCTTTTTCCTTTTTTACTTCCTCTCTAAAAACTATTCCCTCTATCCGCTTAGAAAGAAAATTAAACTACAAATTAATTTCTACCGTTGATATTATCGAAAATATTCTTTTCTATTTGATAGCGGTAATCTTTGCCTGGAGAGGTTTTGGTACTTATTCTTATGCCATTGCCACCTTTATCAAATCCATAGTCGGACTAATAATTATTTATCATCTTTCCCCTTGGCCCATTGGTTTTGACTTCGACAAAAAAACAGCCAAAAAGCTTTTTTCATTCGGTATTCCATTTCAATTAAATTCCTTAATTTCCATGGCAAAAGACCGTTTTTCCAACATTTTTGTTGCCGGAATTTTAGGACGTGAAGGCTTTGGCATTCTATCTTGGGCTCAAAAAGGTCCTCGTATCCCTTTAAGTTTTATGGATGCGGTAATGAGGGTTTCCTTTCCCACTTTTTCCCGTCTTCAGGGTGAAAAAGAATATTTAAAAAAATCTCTAGAGAAAAGTATTTATTTTATAGCTCTTTTGGTTTTCCCTTCTCTTTTAGGATTATCAATTTTAGCTCCCGACATAATAAATTTAATTCCTAAATATGGCAAATGGTTGCCAGCAGTAACCCCACTATATTTTTATGCCGCTTCATATGCAATTGCCTCAGTTACCACCCCCATTACCAACGCTTTTAATGCTACAGGCCATATTAAATTAACTACTAAACTAATGATTATGTGGACTGTATTAACTTGGCTTTTCTTTCCATTTTTAAGCCTAAAATTTGGTTATACTGGTACTGCAGTTGCTTCCCTGATTGTCGGTTCTAGTTCATTTTTAGTCTGGTATTTAGCAAATAAACTTTATAGAGTAAATATATTAAAAGTAATTTTCCATCCCTTAATAGGTACTCTTTTAATCTTTCTTTCTACCTTTCCTCTAAATTATTTTCCAATGCCATTATTAACTTCTGTCATTTTAAAAATAATTATCTCCGTATCCGTTTACGGACTTTATCAATTTATTTTTAATCGCGATCAATTGCTATGGTTTTACAATCAATTTCAAAAAAGCAGAAAATAATTTTGTTGGCAGTGTTCCTTTTTTGCTTCTTTGTCCAAGTAATTCCAGTTATTCGAAGCGGTCTTCATTATTCATTCGGTGTTGGTTTTTGGGGTCCAAATGGCCATGACGGAGTTTGGCATTTGAGTCTAATCAACCATATCAGTAATCCCACTAAGATTAAAATGCCTATTTTTGCTGGAGAATATTTAAAAAATTATCATCCCTTTTTTGATATTCTTATAGCCTTTCTGTCAAAAATTACTTTTATTAATTCATCTCTTTGGCTTTTTCAAATTTTTCCAATAATTACCACTATTTTGTATTTATATTTTAGTTTTTTGTTAGGTCAAAAAATTACCAAAAAATTTAATGGTGGAATAATCCTGATGCTCTTAAATTCAATTTCAAACTCTTTTGGTTGGGTGGTCTCTTTTATTAAAGATGGTAGTTTTGGGGGTGAATCCCTTTTTTGGGCAATGCAGTCCCCAAGCAATCAACTAAATCCTCCGTTTATGCTTTCTATTCTATTAATTCTTGTTTTTATATATTTATTAACATTTAAACAACCAAGCAAAATTGCCATTTTCTTTTTATTAGTTTTTTTACCGATAATTAAAGTATATTCAGCGGTACCTGCTTTTATTATTTTTTTCTTTTATATTTTCAAAAACCGTCGTTATCTACCTACATTCATTACCACATTATTTGTATCCGGTTTATTATTTTTAATCTACAACCGTGGTTCTGCCGGACTTATTGAATTTAAACCATTTTGGTTTATCAATTCCTTATTTGATTCGATTGACAGACTCTATTTTCCCAAGCTTAGTGCTTTTAGAAACGCCTATGGTTCCATATTCCTTACTCTACCCAAACTTATCATTTATTATACTTTTGGAATACTTACTTTTATATTGGGAAATTTTTCTTGGAGAATATTAGCGTCGAAGGAAATTATCAAAAATAAAACCTATTTTTTGGCTATATCTATCTGTTGCTTGATTCCTTTGTTTTTCATTCAAAAGGGGACAAGTTGGAACACTATTCAATTTTTATATTATGCCTTATTTCTAAGCAATATTTTTCTAACAAAATTTCTAGTAAACAACCAAAAATATATTTTTTGGGTTGTTCTTTCATATTTAATTCCATTAATCTCATTCTTACCAAATTATTTAGGCAAAACTCCTCCTGCAGCTATCCCCTCAAAAGAGATTGAAGCTTTAAATTTTCTTAAATCTCAACCTAAAGGGACAGTATTAACCTATCCATACGATAAATATTTAAAAAAATCTTTTCCCAAAACCCCCTTACCACTTTATGCTTACGAAACAACATCCTATGTAGCCGCCTATTCAGGTCAACAAACATATCTTGAGGATGAAATGAATTTACAGAATTCAGGCTATATATGGCCAGAACGTCGACAAGCTAGTTTGGATTTTTTTAGCCAACAAAATGAATTTGCAGATCGCGGTTTTCTGGTAAACAATCAAATTAGCTATCTTTATTTACCAAAGATATATATGGATAAAATAGACTTTAACGATAATATGTATTTAAAAATTATTTATGAAAATGATGAGGTCGTTATTTATCAGGTTCAGAGATGATAAACTAAAACAATATATATGAAACGTCCACATATTTCTGCAGTTATAAATGTCCGAAACGAAGCAAAGAATTTAAATAAATGCCTCAAATCTATAAGCGATTTTGCCGACGAAATTATTGTCGTCGATATGCATTCTACAGATGGTAGTATTGAGATTGCCAAAAAATATGGTGCCAAATTATACAGTTATCGTGCTATGAGTTATGTTGAGCCAGCTCGTAATTTCGCCCTTTCCAAGGCTACCGGGCGGTGGATATTATTATTAGACCCTGATGAATATCTTGGTAAAACTCTAAAAAACGAACTTAAAAATATTTCTAATAGAGCCGATGTTGATTATGTCAAAATCCCTCGAAAAAATATTATTTTAGGAAAATGGTTTCGTCATAGCAACTGGTGGCCAGATTATTTAGTTCGATTTTTCCGACGTGGTCACGTAGATTGGAAAAAAGAAATCCATAGTCAACCGGAAGTAAAGGGAAATATGCTTACCCTTCTCGATTCCGACAAATTAGCTATTCGTCACAACAACTATACTTCTCTCAGTCAATTCGTCCATCGCGCTCTACGTTATAGCCGCATTCAGGCCGAAGAACTCCATAAACAGGAATATAAACTAAAAACCAGTGATTTTATCCTTCGTCCAACTCAGGAATTTAATAGCCGTTTTTTTGCCGGTCAGGGCTACCGTGATGGCTGGCACGGATTAATTTTTTCCGTACTTCAGGCATTTGCGGTTGAACTCATCTATATCAATTTATGGGAAATAGAAGGTGCAGAAGACAAAACCTTGATCAAAGAGTCCTTTGTCTCAGCCAGTCAAGAAGCCACCTTCGAATATTCTCATTGGTTCACCAAATTCTTTAAAGATGAATACAAAGCCAATCCTTTTAAGTTTGTTTTAGTTAAAATTAGACTTATTTTCGATCGTCTTACTAAAAATTTTTAATGATTCCTAAAGTAGCCATTATAATTCTAAATTGGAATCAGGCTAAATTGAGCGCTGATACTCTCGATTCCTTTTTAAAAATATCCTCACCCAATTTTAGCTGGCATATTTTTTTAGTCGACAATCATTCAAGTGATGATTCGCTAAAAATTCTTCAAAAAAAATATTCGAAAAATAAAAAAGTCACCTTTATTAAATCTCGCCTTAATTTAGGCTATACCGGTGGCAATAACTTGGGAATAAAAAAAGCACTGAAAAAGAAATATACACATCTCCTAATTGCCAACAACGATATTTTGGTTAAAAGTGATTTTTTAGTCAAATTAATTTGGGCTATAAAAATTTATCCCCAGTCAGTATTGGCTCCAAAAATTTATTTTGCACCCGGTTTTGAATATCATTCCCAACGCTATAAATCATCAGAAAAGGGAAAAGTGATTTGGGCTTTTGGTGGTAAATTTGATTGGCAAAATATTTACGGAAGCAATATCGGTATCGATGAAGTCGATATTGGTCAATATGACAAATCAGATATAAAACCTGATTTTATTAGTGGCTGTTGTTTTTTAGTTCCAGCTATACTTTTCAAAAAGATTGGACTTTTTGATGAGCGTTATTATTTATATTTAGAAGATGTTGATTTTACCCATCGGGCTACTATAGCCGGATATGTTTTAAAAATTATCCCAGATTCTCATATCTGGCATCTTAATTCTGGTTCTTCAAAACCAGGTTCTGCTATTCAAGAATACTTTATAACTCGAAACCGTCTTTTATTTGCCTCTAAATTTGCCTCTATTAAAACAAAGTTCGCCTTATTTAGGGAATCATTTAGATTCCTTTTTAGCTCATCCCCATGGCGACGCCGTGGTGTTATAGATTTTTATTTTAAAAAATTTGGGAAGGGAAGTTGGCAATGAAATTAAGCATTATTATTTTGGCGGGCAACGAAGAAACGATGATCAAGGATTGTTTGCGCTCCGCTAAATTTGCCGATCAGATAGTGTTAGTTCTAGCCAATTCTACCGATAAAACTGAAAATGTTGCCAAATCTATGAAGATACCCTTAACTGTTATCAAAACCACTGATGAATACAACAAAAATTTTAGTAAATGGCGTAATCTTGGCTACAAGGCAGCTAAACATGACTGGCTTTTTTACCTTGATGCCGATGAAAGAATAACACCAGACTTACAAATAGAAATTATCAAAACTATTAATCTTTCAAAACATAAATATAGCCATTATGCCATTCCTCGAGCAAATTTTTACTTAGGTAAAAGAGTTCATTTTGGTGGTTCATACCCCGATTATGTCAAAAGACTTTACCGGCGATCTCACTTCTCTGGATACAAAGGTTATCTTCATGAAGAACCAGTAATTAGAGGCAAAATTAGCTATCTAAAAAATGATCTTCTTCATTTTACTCACCGGGACCTGAACTCAATGCTCCAAAAAACATTAAGCTGGACTGATATGGAAGCCCAAGCACTTTATGATTCTCACCATCCACCCGTATATTGGTGGCGTTTTCCCCGGATGATATTTACTAAATTTTGGGAAAGATTGGTAAAACAACAAATGTGGCGTGATGGTACTGTCGGTTGGATTTCTGCAATTTTTGAAAGCTACGATACCTTTATTATTTATGCTAAACTTTGGGAGAAACAAAAAATATGAGTCTCAAAGCCGCTATTTACGATCCCTATTTAGACACTCTTGGAGGAGGAGAACGTTATTGTCTTAGCGTTGCCGAAATTCTAGTTAAGCACGACTATGAGGTTGATATTTTTTGGTCAGGTCAACAGGACATTTTAGAAAAAGCTAAAAATCGTTTTGCTCTCGATTTGTCCAAAATAAATTTAGTTCCAGACATTTTTGGTCTAAGCAACAGCAAAATTGAATTTGTAGAGGAAAATATAAACATCAATTCAATTCACAGCAAAGTCAAGCCAAATCAGGATTTTTTTAGCAGGATAAAAAAATTTATTAACAAAAGAAAAGTTTTATCTCAATACGACATTGTTTTTTACCTAAGCGATGGTAGTTCTCCTTTTCTTTTTGGGAAAAAAAATTTTTTACATGTTCAAGTACCTTTTGTAACCAAGTTTTCAACCAAGGATAAATTTCTAAATTTATTAAAATCCCGAAACATAAATAAAGTAATATGTAATTCTAAATTTACAGCAAAATTTTTAGATTCTTTTCCTGAAGATAGAATAAAAATTGTTTATCCTCCGGTTGATGTTGCCAAATTAGAAGGTGATATAAAAAAAGATAAAATTATCCTATCAGTAGGTAGGTTTGATAATATTCTTAATGCCAAAAAACAAGATGTTCTTATTGAAGCGTATAAAAAATTTTATAAACAAAACCCCGAAACCGAGTGGAAGCTGGTTCTTTCCGGTGGTAGTCGGGAAGAACCCCGAAAAAACAATTATTTAATCCATTTACAGCATCTGGCAAAAGATTTGCCTATCCATTTTGTTATAAATCCAAGTTTTGAAGAATTAAAAAAAATGTATGCCCGTTCAGCTATCTATTGGCATGCGGCTGGGTTTGGTGTTGACGAACTTATCCATCCGGAGGAAACAGAACATTTTGGTATGACCGTTGTTGAAGCTATGGATTCTGGATTAGTACCATTAGTAGTTGCCAAAGGTGGCCTTACCGAAATCGTAAATGACGAAAAAAATGGTTTTCTTTGGCAAACCACAGATGAGTTAGCTGCCAAAACTCAGCTATTAATTTCTTCACCTAAAAGTTTTGTTCAAATGGCCCAATTAGCCCACAAAAGTGCTCAACAATTTTCAAAAGAAGTCTTTGAGGAGAATTTAATGCATTTAATCAATTCATGAAGATTTCTGTCGTCGTTACCAATTGGAATGGACATAGCCTTCTTAAAAAAAACTTAGAAGAAATAATATTAAAATCTCCTGAAGCCTTGGAAATAATTTTGGCTGATGATGCTTCCACCGATGAGTCAATAATCTTTGTCGAGAAACTACAAAAAAATTATTCTAAGTTGAAAATATTTAAACATCGCAAAAATAGAGGTTTTGGCCGAAATTTAAATGATGCAGTAAAAAAGAGTAAAGGAGATTTGGTTGTAATCCTTAATAACGATATTCGACCACATAAAAATTATATTAAAAATTCTCTTAAACATTTTAAAGACCCAAAAGTAATCGGTGTTACATTTGCCGAATTAGGTAATGAAAATTATGCCCGTTTCTTTTGGAAACAAGGTTATTTACAGTTCGAAAAGGGCCATTCAGATAAAGTACACATTTCCGGTTGGTTGAATGGTGGTTCTTCTATCATTAGAAAAGATTTATTCCAAAAGTTAGGTGGTTTTGATCAAATATACGCTCCATTTTATTTTGAAGATTCAGATTTTGGCTATCGTGCCTGGAAATCCGGATATACACTTCTCTGGGAACCAAAATCAGTAGTAGAACACAAACACGAGGCGACTATTTCAAAGTTTCCCAAAATGCACCTTATTTATGTAAAAGAGAGAAATCATTTAATTTTTACCCGTCGCAATATCTCCAACAAGAGTCTTCGTTTAAAAAATAATTTGTTTTCAATTTTAAGAATTTTTTCTGGCCCAAATTATCTAAAGATAATCCGGGCAGCTTTCCGTCAGCTTAAAAAATATCCCGCTCCCATTGTCTTTCCCAAGCGAACTGATATAGAAATTTTGGAAATGTTTAAGAAGTGAAAAAAAGGTCAAATTTTATAAAAATATATTTGATTTTGTATTGTATTTTTTCTTTATTTTTATATTTTGGTCTGCGATCTTACACCCAAAAAAATTTCAATCCTGATACATTATCTCAATTAATTAACACTAAATCACAATTTAAAGATATAACAGACAATCCATGCAAACATCAATTACTTGGAGAACCAGATGTTGGTAAAGAGTATTTTAAAATAAATTTTTGGTGTCAGGATCTGTCTTCAGCTCGAAGCACTTTATCTTTCCGAGCTTTCCCAAAAAAGGATTTAAAAAGTATCCTATATGAATATTCCAACCTTGTCGGGTTAAATTATGATCTATTTACTCAACAAAAATGGTACTGCACTTTAAACGATCAAGAAATCAAACTTTCTGATTGGCCAAAAGTCGAAGCTCCACTTGCCTCAACTATCAATTGCTATCAAAGTAAAAATTTAAAAAACAAATGATAAAGAAACTTTTTCAAATTATTGCTTTAATCTTGGTAGTATTATTATCATTACGACTACGTCTAGATAAATATTCTCAGATACCTATTCCAGGACAATCAGTAGATGAATACAGCTATTCTTGGGTTGGTTTATCTTTATTAACAACTGGAATGCCTATTGGTAACTCTGGCATATCGGGCTACGAAAATCAGATTAATAAATATATCAACATTGACCGATACATGGAAGTAATTTCAAGCGATCCATTTGCTATAAATTTTCCATGGATGGATCACCCGCCTCTCATGGGATTGATTACCGGATCTTTTGCAAAATTAAAAGGAGCCATTTCTTTTGAAGATACCAGTACTGTATTTATCAGAAAACCTGTCATTTATCTCAGTACCCTCTCTGTAATATTGGTAATTGTATATTGTTGGCTAAATTTCTCCTATGTTACTGCACTTTTTGCAGGTTTAGCCTATGGTACCACCCCTCTAGTAGTCCTTAGTGGTCGCATGATACAAGCAGAAAATGGAATAATCCCTTGCCTGCTTTTAGTAATGGTAGCTTTAAGCTTATATCTTAAAAATAAACGGGATTATTGGCTAATTATTGCAGCCATATTTTCAGGCATAGCTACATTATTTAAATTAACTGGGGTTATGTGTTATTTACTTACTTTTTTTACTTTATTAAATCATTATCGAAAATTTAAAGGAAACTTCGTCAAAGATTATTTATTTTATTTATTTATATCCTTACCAATCAGTTTTTTGTTTGTAATATATGGCTTATCTTATGGGGCTCAAAATTTCGTCAATATATTTTTTTCTAACTCAAACCGTTTTTATGGCATCGGTCCTGATGCAATCCTAGAACTAATCCGCAATCAAAGATTAACACATCGTAAATTTTTACCAGAGACACCTCTAATATTTGGATGGCTTTCATTTTTCATTTTTATATATAAAAATCCCAAATTGAATTCAATAAAAATACCAGTCTATGCAATAGTGTCTTATTTAATAATTTATCTTTTATTTGGAAGCCAACCATATGGCTGGTATACTTTTCCTTTTTGGCCTTTACTAATCATACTTTTGTCTGCACTGATAACATCAATTTTTTCATTATCTCAAAATAACATTGTTATCTCTTTGATATTTTCTATTTCCTTGTTAGGTTCAAATATTTCCCGATTGTTGGGTATATTTGAATTTCAACCTTATGCAAATATTTGGCGATTTTTCACTTCCGTATCGATTTTAGTATTTCAAGCTCTGTTCATTTTAAAAAAACAAAATAATCTATTTGCAAAGATATTCCTAATCATTCTATGGCTGGCTATTTTTTATACTAATTATTTATACCTATCGAAAGTTGATATTAATTTTTGGTGGCATAATATTTCATGAAATTTTATTTAAAAAAACACTGGCCATATTTACTACTAATATTAATTTCGATAATATTTTTTTGGAAATTTTTTTTTAAAGGCCTAATACCCTTTCCAGGGGATATGTTGGTTGGTGCTTATTATCCCTGGCTCGATCATAAATGGGGAGGGTTTGTTACCAGCGTACCTATCAAAAATCCATTGATTTCTGATGTTTTTTCACAGTTTTATCTCTGGAAACAGATAATTATTAATTCAATTAAAAATTTAAGCTTTCCATTTTGGAACATATATTCCTATTCTGGCTATCCATTATATGCAAATTTTCATTCAGGATCACTTAACCCATTTAATCTTTTATTATTAGTGTTTGGAAATCAAACTGGGTGGTCATTTTTTGTAATTTCACAATTCTTTTTTAGCTCTATTACCTTTTATTTATTCCTTAAACAACTCTACCCTAAAAAAAAATTACCTTGCTTGGCAGGATCCATTGTATATTCCTACAGTGGATTTATGGTTACTTGGTCTCAATTTGTCACTGCTGGATTTGCTATGGTTTGGCTACCACTAGTATTTCTGAATATAGAAAAATTTTTTGAAACCAAAAGATACAAATATTTAATTTATATTCCTATACTATATTTCCTAATAATGACTTCTGGACATCTCCAAGCACTGGCATATAGCTATATAATTTCTGGATTATATTTTGTTTATAAACTCTTACAAAATAAAAAAATAGATAAAAAAAAGATAATTAATTTTTCCTTAGTCATTGTTTTAAGTTTTTTTCTAATGACCGTTCAATTACTTCCAACTATTGAAATGGGTAAAAATTCAGTTAGATTTAATGAAAATTACATTTCAGGATATAATTTTGGACTCTTATCATTAGACAGAATAATAACTTTATTTGCGCCAGATTATTTTGGAAATCCAACTACTTTTAATTATTGGGGTAGTTTTAATTACCACGAAACAGTCATTTATTGTGGAATTTTACCAATATTCGCTCTAATTTATTGCTTGTTTAATTTTAAAAAATTAAAACATGAAAAGTTCTTTTTAATTACATGCATCATTTCTTTATTATTTACTTTTAATACCTTTTTAGGAAAATCAATCTATTATTTAAAACTTCCATTACTTTCGACAAGTGCTGCCGGTAGAATAAACATGATTTTTGTTTTTTGTGTCTCTGTTTTAACAGCTTATTTTTTTGATCAAATTTCTTTACATAAATTCAAAAATACTCTTAGATTTTATTGGGGATACATAGCTTTTGTTTTTATAATTGCTCTTTATACATTGATTATGTATAAACTAATATCAATTTATCCTGATTTACAGCAAAAATATTATATTGGTTTAAGAAATCTAATTTTACCGGTTTCCATTATTGGCCTTATATTTATTGTTTTAGCTTTTATAAAAAATACAAGACTTAAATCAATTTTAATTTTATTTATTATTATTTTAGATTTATTTAGATTTGGTTGGAAATACACTCCTTTTGTCAATAAAGAATATTTCTATCCTCGAACCGAAATTACAAATTTTTTACAAAATCAAAAAGGCCTTTTTAGAATTGAAAAGGAAAAAGGTCCATTAATGACTCCTAACATTTGGACAGCTTATAATCTATCAAGCCCTGCAGGCTATGACCCGATGAGTTTAGATAGTTATTCCAGGTTTTATAAAGAATATCTAAACAATGAAAAAAATATCATTAACACTTCTCGCTATTCTGAAATTGATAACTATGATGCTGAAAAATTGGGGGAAGCAAATGTTAAATATTTATTAACGCTTAAATATGACTCCATAGACAAAATCTCTTCCGACGGAAATCATTTAAACTACAAAATTAATCTTAAAGATTGGACTAAAATATACGAATATGGAAGTGTAGTGGTACTGGAAAATACCAAATTTAAGCCTAGAATTGAAATAAATAATCCTGAAGATCAAAAGACAATTAGCAATATAAACTATAGTGCCAATCAAGTGAGCTTCAACATCATTTCTAGTAAAGATAATCAAAATATAATTCTTAGGGATACATGGTATCCCGGTTGGAAAGCTTATGTTGACAATCAAGAAACAAATATTGATAAATATTTAGATATCTATAGAAATATAAAAGTAGACAAAGGAAACCATTTCATTAAATTTGTATATAAACCTTATTCCTTTTATCTGGGTCTAAAAATAAGCTTATTCTCAGCTATAATTTGGTTAATTCTTTTAATCAAATACAAAAGTAAAACAATAGATGAAAAATAAAAAATTTATAATTGCTACCATACTTATCCTTTTAACCTTTTTTTTCTCTTACAAAATACTTGAGGTTCCCACTGGTTTAACAGTAGATGAAGTTGCCTTAGGGTATAATGCGACTCTAATTTCTCGTACTGGCCGTGATGAAAATAATAGGTTTATGCCAGTTTTTGTACTTTCCAATGGTGGTGCTGATTGGAAGCAACCTCTACCTCAATATTATTTAGTTCTATTATTTAAACTATTTAAACCTTCACTTTTTTTACTACGTTTTAGTTCCGTTCTCATCACTTTGCTAAGTTTTTACTTAATGTATTTATTATCAACAAAGATATTTTCCAGTTCAAAAGCATTTTTTACTGCTTTTATTTTTATAACCGTTCCTATTTTGATGATTCAAAGTCATATGGGATTAGATAATACTATTCCTATACCTCTGACTATTCTTTGGTTATATTTCCTCTATTCTTATTCAAAAAAAATAAATTATAAACATCTTTTATTATCAGGATTATTTTTAGGCCTATCATTTTATAGTTACAAAGGCATGCGTGCTGTTTTTCCGGTTTGGTATGGGATTACTATTTTATATTTGATAAACTTTCGAAAAAATATTTTTAAACAACTTAGACCAATAATAATTTTTAGTCTGGCATCATTGCCTTTTTTATTCATTTCACCACTGCTTAATCATTTTTATCCGGGTGCTATTTTCGGTGGAGCAAATCCAAAAATAAATTCTTTCTATGATTTTATTTATCCATATATTTCTACCTTTGACTTAGGCTTTCTATTTATAAAAGGAGACGCTACATTATTTCACTCAACCCAAATCCATGGATTTTTTCTACTATCAACCCTACCTTTATTCATTCTTGGCATATATCAGGCGCTAAACGAAAATAAATTTTCTCGGTTCCTACTGCTTGCATTTTTTACTGCTCCCTTTTTATACGGCACAGTCTCTTCAGTCCATAGAGCCAGTCGCTTAATGTGCCTTCTACCGATTTACGCTCTAATTTGTACCTATTCATTAACTCTGATAAAAAGAAAATCAGTTTTGCTGGTTATTGTTTTATTAATTTTAGCTAATTACGCAAATTTTCTAAATTATTATTACAACGACTACCGAAAATTGAGTGCAAATATTTTTGGAGATTTAAGAAGCAATGAATCGTTCAAATACCTAAGTCAGGAATCTATAAAATTAAATCTAACCCCATATGTCGCTCAGAATATTTCTGATCCTTTTTTCGAAAGCCTATATTTTCCTAACGGAATAAATAAAATTCATCAAGACAATCCCTCTCCATCTAATTCCATTCTACTAACACAGAGAGAAGATATACCACAAATGTCAAATATTCACGCCAATATACCCTTTTATCAAATCCTAATCAATAAAGATGAAAACTAGTCTGTCAATCATCATTCCCACATGGAACACTTCTGCTACCACCCTCAAATGTGTTCAAAGTTTAAAGAAATACTTAAAAAATTTCCCTTATGAAATCATCATTGTCGACAATGCGTCCACCGACAAAACTGAAGAAATTTTAAAAACAGAGAAGGGGATTACGTACATAAAAAACAAAAGTAATTTAGGCTTTGGGAAAGCAAACAATATTGGTGCCAAAAAGGCAAATGGTGAATATCTATTTTTTCTAAATTCAGACATGATAGCCATAGACAGTAGTTTAATCAAGATGTATCAATATCTTAAAAATAACCCCAAAATAGGTATTATTGGCCCTAAATTTTTAAATATTGATAAAACTCCCCAAGGTTCAGTTTTTCCACCCCAAACAGCTTTAAACGCATT
>MTKZ01010004.1_pt1 | contig 27662 bp, 18 predicted proteins | sample 1042781 | NCBI WGS metagenome assembly MTKZ01 (sample SAMN06212207, study PRJNA360539) | anaerobic digester metagenome | biome: Wastewater treatment plant; material: sludge; isolation source: anaerobic digester fed with sludge from wastewater treatment plant | place: Denmark: WWTP Viborg ... | reverse complement strand
TACGCTTCGTTGTTGTAGCAGATGTAGAGCATGCGGTGCCCGCGCTCCATCGCTCCCGAAAGCGACTGCAGCCCGATGTCGTACGTGCCGCCGTCACCTCCGAACGCCACAAAGCGCACGTCCTTGTCGTACTTGCCCTGCTTCTTCAGCGAGCGATACGCCGCTTCCACGCCCGATATGCTCGCCGCCGAGTTCTCGAACGCGCTGTGCAGAAACGGCGTGTCCCAGCTCGTATACGGGAACAGCGTCGTGGTCACCTCGAGGCATCCGGTCGCCGACCCCACCACCAGCGGGGTGTCGGCCGCCATGAAAAGCATGCGCGCAACAATCGGAGCGCTGCAGCCGGTGCAGGCCCTGTGCCCCCCGGTGAACAGCGCCGGTTTCTTACTCAGTTCTTTCAGACTCGCCATAATCTCGAATTCCTCTTAAGCCTCAGGTTCCCTCTGTTACTCGCGCACGCCCAGGTAGTTCACCCGGTTGGCGGCGGCGCCGGTGACGGCCATCTTCTGCATGTCCTCGAACACCTGCATAAGCTGCGCCGGTCCGCAGTCGCGTCCGCCCAGCCCGTAAACGTAGTCCGCGAGCGGCGGCCGCTCCTTCGCCTCGTACAGCGCCGACCGGATCTCGCCGAACAACGGGCCGCCCAGCCCCGCAAGGCCATCCGACCGGTCCATCACGGCCACGGCCTTACGCCCCGCCAGAAGGCTTGCAACTTCGTCATACGGGAACGGCCGGAACATCCGCAGCTTCAGAAGCCCCGCCTTGATGCCCTTCGCCCGCAGCTCGGGAATGATCGTCTTCGCCGTGCCGGCGGTGGACCCCAGCAGCACCATCACGTAGTCCGCGTCGTCCAGCATATACCCTTCGTACAGGCCGAACTTCCGGCCCGTGAGCTTGCCGTACTCCTCGCCGATCTGCTTCACGACGCCCGGCGCCGCCTCCATCGGCTCGGCAAGCTGCCTGCGATGCTCGAAGTAGAAGTCGGTGAAGTCCAGGCCGCCCATGGTCACCGGCTTGTCCACGTCCAGCAGATAGGTGTCCGGCTTGTACGTCCCCACGAAGTCGCGCACCACGTCATCGTCCAGCATCTTCACGACTTCCATTCCGTGGCTGATGATGAAGCCATCCATCGTCACCATGGTGGGAAGCTGAATATCGGGATGCTCGGAAATGCGGATCGCCTGAATCGTGTTGTCGTACGCTTCCTGAGCGTCCTCCGAGAAGATGTGAAGCCATCCCGCGTCGCGCGCGCCCATCGTGTCCGAGTGGTCGCAGTGGATGTTGATCGGTGAGGAGAGTGCGCGGTTTACTACCGGCATCACGATGGGGCGCCGCAGGCCGGAGGCAATGTAGAGCATCTCCCACATCAGCGCCAGTCCCTGTGAACTGGTCGCCGTCATTGCCCGCGCGCCCGCGGCCGATGCGCCGATTGTGGCGCTCATTGCGGAGTGCTCGCTCTCCACGGCCACAAACTCGGTGTTTACCAGGCCATCGGAAACGTAGGTGGAGAAGATCTGGACGATTTCGGTCGCCGGGGTGATCGGGTACGCGGCGATAACGTCGGGGTTGATCTGGCGAAGCGCCTGCGCAACGGCTTCGTTGCCCGTCAGCGCCGCCAGGTTCTTTACCCCCTTAAGGCTTGTCTCGGTTTTTGTCTCTGACAACTGATGCTCCTTAGGTCAATGGCTCCACTGCCGGGAGCCGGTATCGGTGAATCTTGCAGCCCCGCTCCGGGGTCCGCCGTCTCAGGCGTGCTGAGCCTTAACGGTCTCGTAGGCCTGCCGGATCGCCTGGACGTTGCCGGCGATCACCTCGGGCTTATTGCGGAACTTCTTCTTGAGCTTCGCCTCGGTGTCTTCGATCATTGAATCGAAGTCCACCATACCCGTTGCGCCGACGAGCGCCCCGAGCATGGGCGTGTTGGGGATGTCGCGGCCAATGGTCTCTTTCGAAATGGTGGATGCGTCCAGCACAAAGAGCTTCTGCCCGTTCAGGCCGAGCTTCTTGCCCATCTCCTCGGTCGTCTCGTTCGTGTTCACGAGCACGACGCCATCCTGAGGAAGCCCCTTCATAACGTCAACCGCCCCGATCAGCGTGGGGTCGAGAATCACCACCACGCTCGGCGACTCGACCGCCGAGTGGATCGTAATCGGCTCGCCGCTGATCCGGTTGTAGGAAGCGACCGGCGCGCCGGTCCGCTCGGGGCCGTACTCCGGAAACGCCTGGATGTACATGCCCGCGCCCAGGCAGGCATCTGCGAACAGCAGGGCGGCGGTTTTCGCGCCCTGACCTCCGCGGCCGTGCCAGCGGATCTCAATCATCTTGCTCATCGTGTTCTTTTCGCAACTCCTTCCGGGCCGCTCCGGCTGGTATTCGCGCTCCGGCTGCCCGTTGTTGGCCCCTGACCGTGGTCGTGCGCAAAAAAGCGGCCGTCAGAGTCCTCTACCGGCGGCATTCTAGCATGATGCGCCGCCGTTCACAATCTCAGGCCCGCCCTCAAACCTCCGCCCGCGCGCGATCCCTCTCAACCGATTCGAACCACGCCTCCAGCATCGTCTGCAGCCGCGCCACGCGCTCCGGCTGCTCGCGGGCGAGGTCGTTCTGCTCGCCCGGATCATTCGCCAGATTGAACAGCAGAGGCTGGGGAGGCGACTCGGGCAGCGCGGGAACCGGCATCGGCTCGCGCCGGATGTCGGTGAACCGCTCGGGCCNNGGTGATACTTCAGATCGCGGTCCATCCGCAGGTCTTCTTCTTCCAGCCACATCGCCGCCGTTATGATCGGGCGCAGAAGCTTCCAGTCGCCGTCCCGCGCCGCCGCGTTGCACAATGCCACTGGCGCATAGCGGTTCCACTGCCAGCAGGCGGCCCGCCGCCCGTCTCCTTCGCCCCGCAGAGCCGCCAGCGCATTCTCTCCGTCCAGGCGCGTGTCGTCCGGCAGCTTCGCGCCGCACAGCCCAGCCAGAGTCGGCAGCCAGTCGGTGAAGTGCACGAAGCCGTCCACAACCCGCCCCTCGCGACCCAGCCCGTCCGGCCATCGCACAATCGCCGGAACCCTGATCCCGCCCTCGTACACCGTGCCCTTGCATCCGTTCCAGATGCCGTTGAACCGCGTCTGCACCTGCCCGTCCACCGTGCCGAACTGTGGCCCGTTGTCGCTCGTGAAGATCACCAGCGTGTTGTCCTCGATGCCGTGCGCCCGCAGCGATTCGAGAATCCTCCCCACACCCCGGTCCATCCGCCGGTTCATCCCGTACACCAGGCAGACGCCCTCTTCCAGGTCTCCGCGCTCACGAAACGGCGCGGCTTCTTCGTCCGGCGCCTGCAGCGGGAAATGCGGGGCGTTGTACGTAACATGCAGGAAGAACGGCTCGCGGTGGTGCCGGTGGATGAAGTCCAGCGCCGCTTCCGTGAATACGTCGGTCAGATAGCGCCCGTCGGCCTTCACCCGCGACCCGTTCACGTCCAGCGTCCACTGCCAGTAGTCGCTCCAGCCGCCCCGGAACCCCGTGAACTCGTCGAAGCCACGGCGGTTCGGATGATACCTCGGGTCCAGCGCGCCCAGATGCCACTTGCCCGCAAGCCCCGTCGCGTATCCGTCTGCTTTCAGAACGTCGGCGAGGGTCTTCTCCCGAAGCGAAAGCCGGTCCAGACCCCGGCCTTCCAGCGTGTCGATCGCGCCCGTTCTGTGAGGATAGCGTCCCGTCAGAAGCGCCGCGCGCGAAGGGGCGCACACGGGGGAGCCGGAGTAGTGCTGAGTGAGCCGGAGGCCCTCGCCGGCCAGATGGTCAAGCGCCGGGGTCCGCGCCAGCGCGTTGCCGAAGCAGCCGATGTCGCCATAGCCCATATCGTCCGCAAGAATCAGGACGATGTTCGGGCGGCTGTCGGCCCGCGGCGGCATCAGCCCGCCCTGAGCTTCCGCTCAATCGCCGCCGCCGCATCCATCTCGGCCTGCGAGTCTTTCAGAAAACCCTGAGCATTCTGCTTCAGAGCGGCTTCGTCCTTGCGGAGCCACTCCTGCAGCGACGTGATGGCCTGCGCCATCAGGCTTGCCGCCAGGCTTCGGTGAAGGTGCGCCTTCGAGTAGCCCGCCGGCGCGTTCAGGTCGCTCAGGAAATCCGCGAGCTGCTCCACTTCCGTCAGAAGCGCTCGCACCTTCCTGTCGTAGCTCTCGCGGGTGATGGCGCGGCCGGCGTAGTCCTTCTCCACGGCGTCCAGTTGTTCTCTGTACCTGTAGTACGCCATGTCCGCGCTCTGCACCAGCGATCTGTACAGGCCCGCCTCAACCGCCGCGCCGTCGTCCTGGTTCTGAACGTGCTTTGCGGTGGCAACGTGACTGGTGGCGTCCATAAACTGCCCCCGCGCCGCCGCCAGCCGGGCCAGCCGGTAGTACGGCCCGGGCTGATCCGGGTGATCGTTCGCCGCCTGAGCGTACTCCAGCGCCGCGTCGTCGGGCTTGCCTTCGTTCCAGAGCGCGTCTCCCAGAGCAAGGCGCGCCTCCAGGTTCTTCGGGTCGCTCTTCAGGGTGTCGCGGTACACCTGCACGGCCTCCCCGGGCGACGCCGCCGTCGCGCGCTCCCGTGCCAGCGCATTGCGGGCCTCGTCGCTTGCCGGATTCAGGGCGGCGGCGCGCTCCAGCTCTTTGGCCGCTTCCTCCGGCATGTTCTTGTCTGTGTACAGCTTCGCCAGCCGCACCCGGTAGCTCACATCGTCCGGCGCCAGATTCACCGCCTCGCGCATCGCCTGAATGGCCCCCGCGAGGTCGCCGTCGGCCGCCAGCGTCTCCGACTGCGCCGCATACCCCGCCGCGCTCTCGCGCAGAGAGTCCTTCGCCGCGATTCCCGGGTCGGGCCCGGCTGGCGCCGGAGCTTCAACCGGTTTCGCCGGAGGCACGGGCTTGTCGCCCTCTTCGCCGGACGCCCCCTCTGCCGTCACCGGAGGCAGCGGCAGGTTCAGCACCACCGGCGCCGCTGGCGGCACCACATTCAGCACCTGCGTCAGAAACTGCGTCGCCACGGTGTTCGCAACCGAAAGCAGGGCCCCGCTCGCGTCGCCGGTAGGAGAATCCGCCTTCGAGTTGTACGTGTAGCTCTGGCCGCGGCGGGTGTCTACCGCCGTCACCGCCATCCGCACTCCCTCAGCGCCCCGCTCCACATTGCCGGTCATAAAGAAACCCGCCTCGAGCGCCCGCGCGACCTTCAGCCTCGTCGCGGCGTCGGTAGCCTCCAGGTCGTTCTTGGTCAGGGTGCCTTCCATCACGGCGCGCCGCAGGCTCGGAATCTCCGGCCGGTATTCGAGCACCTGCAGGTTCTGACCCTGCTTCAGGCTCGCCTTCAGGGCGATGGTCGCGCTGTCTGCGAGCGCCTTGTCGGCCGCCGATATCGGGAATAGCACCAGCGGAGCGTCCGTCGCCGCCCGCACCGCCGTGACGCAAAACGTCATCGCCAGCGCGCATGCGGCTACCAGACGGATAGCCGTGCTCCTTTGCAGTCTCTTTGTGTCCTTTGTCATTTGTAATCTGTAATCCGCAGGGTGTGCGGCCTATTCCGGGTTGTCGAGCAGCTTCAATGCGAGTTCGCTCGAGCGGATTCCCTGCTGAGCCGCGAACGCGCCTCCGTCGCTGCCAGCCTCCTGACGGTAGGCGGCGATAGCCTTGCTGTAATAGTCCCGTGCGGCGGCCGTGTCGCCGTTCTCCTGCGCCTGCTTGGCCATCCGCTGATAGTCCGCGCCCTTCGTGCCGCCCGTTCTCGGCGGCGCGGGCGCTTCCGTGTTCGGCGGGGCTGGCTGCCGTGTGATCCGCACCGAAGGCTCGGGCTGGGCCGGCGGCGGAGCCGTACGCGGCTGCACGGCCGGAGCGGGGGCAGCCGGTGTTTCCGCGCGGCGGGGTGGGGACGCCGCCGGCTGGGGCTGCGGCGTTTGGCTCCTCACCGCCGCGGGCGGAGGCGGGACGGCGGCCGCTGGCGCGCTCTGAGGCTGCGTCTGGCCGCCCGTGAAAAGATCGCCGCCGCTGCCTGTCTGCGGCGCGCTCTCGGGCGTGAACAGCGGGGTCGGCGCGGCCGTCGCCGAGGCATCGGGCTGCTGTGACGGCGTGTAGCCGGGCTCCTGCCTGGCGCCGAACAGCCACGCCGCAAGCGCGACTACCGCCACAAGGCTCGTGAGCGCCAGCACGTTCGGCCGTATCAGAAACGATGCGAGATTGAACGGCTGCGGCGGTGGAGTGAAATCCTCATCGGCCTGCAAGAACTGCAGGCGCTGCTCCAGGTGCGCAAGGCGCTCTTTGTCCGCCTGGCTTTCGGGGTTCAGATCAACAACCCGCTTCATCTGGCGGACGGCAGCGTCCAGATCGCCCTGTTTCTCGTAGATGCTCGCAAGAAGCGCGTGACCCGCGCCGCTGTCCGGGTTCTGGCGCAGGGCGGCCCGGCAGACCTCGAAGGCCTCGTCGTACTTCGCCGCGTCATACAGGTCGAAGGCGTGACCCAGAAGCTTGCTGACCTCCAGGTCATTCATGCCGGCCGCCAGTGCTGCTTCAGCGCCGGCACCCGGGGCCGCTGTATCCTCCGTCGGGTCAATCGCTGCCTGCGCGGCTTCCGCGGCCTGCGCGGCTTCCGCGGCCTGCGCGGCGGCGGCCGCGTTCAGACGGGTTCCGCACTTCTTGCAGAACCTGCTGTCGTCCGTGTTTGTCGTTCTACAGTTCGGGCAGTCCATGTCTCAACCCAGCGTCTTTCCCCACCCGGCGGTAGCGGCCGCCGCCCTGCTAGAACAGCTCGGCCTGTCGAATGTCAATGGCCCGCCCAAGGTGCTCGCGCGCCTTGTTCGTGGCGACGCGGCCCCTGGGCGTCCTGTCCAGAAGCCCCGTCTTCAAAAGGAACGGCTCGTATACTTCCTCGATCGTGTCCGCGTCCTCGCCGACGCTTGCCGCTATCGTCTCCAGCCCCACCGGGCCGCCGTTGTAGCGGTCTATCATCGTCTGAAGCAGCCGGCGGTCGGTGCTGTCGAGCCCGGCTTCGTCTACCTCCAGCCGCTCCAGCGCCCTCCGCGCTTCCTCCAGCGTGACGCTGCCATCCCCCTCAACTTCGGCAAAATCCCGCGCCCGCCTCAGCAGGCGGTTGGCCACCCGTGGCGTGCCCCGGCTGCGCCGCGCTATCTCGTGCGCCGCGTCCTGCTGAAGCCGCGCCTCGAGTATCCGCGCCGAGCGCTGTACGATCAGCGACAGAGCATCGGAGTCGTAATACTCCAGGTGATGCACTATCCCGAACCGTTCCCGCAGCGGCGACGTCAGCATGCCCGCCCGCGTCGTCGCGCCCACCAGCGTGAAAGGCGACAGCCCCAGCTTCAGCGTTCGCGCGCTCGGACCCTTGCCGATGATCAGGTCGAGCTGCCTGTCCTCCAGCGCGGGATACAGTATCTCCTCCACCACCCGCGACAGCCTGTGTATCTCGTCAATGAATAAGACGCCGCCAGGCTCCATATTGGTCAGTATGGCCGCCAGATCGCCCTGACGCTCGATTGCCGGGCCGCTCGTCGTGCGAAGCGGAACGTCCATCTCGCACGCGATGATGTTCGCCAGAGTCGTCTTGCCCAGGCCCGGCGGGCCGTACAGCAGCACATGATCGAGCGCGTCGCCCCGCTTCCGCGCGGCTTCGATGAAGACCGAGAGATTCGCCTTGACCTTCTCCTGCCCGACGAACTCATCCAGCCTGCGCGGGCGCAGGCTCAGCTCGACCTGAGCGTCTTCCTCGAGGCGGTCACCGCCTGTTATTCTGATTCCGGTTTCGTCTGAACTCACGGCACTCTCACGCTCATTGTACGACATTTCGCTGCCGCCTGCGACGCCGCCCCGCGCGGCTTGCACGTGTGTTCGCCAGCCCGGCGCGGTTCCCCTGTATTAGAGGCGCCCGCGGCCCGCCTGCTTCACGCGCAAATGATGCCCGGGGGCGCCGCTTTTCCGAAGGAAAGGTGCGGGCAAAGGGGGAACGGTAGGATAATCCAACCAGTTTCAAAGATCAGCACGGTTCCAGAGACAATGCCCATCAGAAAACGCGCGAAACTGCGGCCGGAGACGGTAAGCGATGGCCCGAACTCCCCCGGCATGAAAGAGATTGCCGAGCGTGTCGGCGTATCCAAGACGACCGTCCACCGCGCCCTCACGGGCAGCGGGCGCATCAGCGCGCGCACCCGCGAGCGCATCGTCGCAGTGGCCGCCGAACTCGACTACGCGCCCAACATCGTCGCGCGTTCCCTGCGGCGCCAGCGCACCGGCACCATCGGCATCATCACCAACGGCATGTCGAACTCGTTCTATCCCAGCCTGCTCGCCGCAATCGAGGAGGCCGCGACGGGGCAGGGCTTCAGCCTGCTTCTGGCCTGCTCCAGCGGCAGCCCGGAGATCGAGAGCGCGAACATCGAGCTGCTGCGCGAGAAGCGCGTGGACGGCCTCCTGGTCTCACCGGCGAGCCCCGTCCGCAATGCCGCCGACTACGAGCGGCTCAAGCGCGCCGGAGTGCCGTTCGTTTACATTGACCGATTCATTCCCTCGGTCGGCGCCGACGCCGTGATGACCGACCATCATCTGGCGGGGCAGATCATCGCCAGCCATCTGATAGGCGCGGGGCGCCGCGATATCGGCGTCATTCTGCCGCTCAACGAGCGCCAGCAGGTGACGTCCATTCAGGAGCGCATGGCCGGCCTCATGGATGTCGCCGGGCGCAGGGACGCGCGCGTGACTCTCATCGGCGACACTGCGGTCACAGGGCCTTGGGAGGACTACGCGGCGCAGTCGCTCGGTGCGTTTCTGGACCGGGGCGGCAGGGTGGACGCGGTCTTCGGAATCAACGACCAGATCGCCCTCGGGGCCATGTGGGCCTGCCACAACAGGGGGCTTCGCGTGCCGGACCACGTCGCGGTTGTCGGGTACGACGACCTGGAGATATCGAGCTTCGTCACTCCGCGCCTCACCACCATCCGCCAGCCCACGCGTCAGATTGCTTGGGAGGCCGTGAAACTGCTGCTCTCCGCCATCGGCAGCGGCCGCCCCGAGGAACCCGTCCATATGCGCCTGCGCCCCACGCTCATGGAGCGCGAGTCCACCCCCCGCGTTCGCTGACCGGGCCGGGCTTAAGGCCCCGATGGCGCTGCCCTTGGCAGGGCCCCGATGGTGCTGCCCTTGGCAGGGCTGCACCCGGAGGATCCGGCGGCTTGCAGCCGCCCCGACGTGTGGGTGGGCTGCAAGCCCTGTGTCCTGTCACGAGCAGCCCTGCAAGGGCAGGTCGATCTTGGTGCCGCCCCCTTGTCCTCCCGCACGCTCGTGGGCCGCTGGCCCTGTGTCCTGTCACGAGCAGCCCTGCAAGGGCAGCTCGATCGCGGGGCGTGAACCATTTCACGCTCCATCGGATGCAGGCGCCTCACGCCCTATCGTTCGTAGCAGTTCCGCTGCAGCGTTCGCCGCCCGATAATCCGCGCAAACTGTGATAAAATGCTCGTGTGTGGCGAAGTGTGCCAACACGACAAAGATTGCAGAGGATGCAAAATGAGAGCTACCACGTTGGGTCTTTGCGCGGTGATTGCCGCGACCGTTCTGTTGCTGTGTGATGTGCGCGAGGCTTCTGCCTCACCTCCGTTCGACTTCTCGACGAAACCGGATGGGTCGGTTGTGACGCTTGAGGGCGTTGTGACTGTCGCCTGGCCGGGCGTCTTCTACCTGGAATCGTCCGACCGTGCGGCGGGTATCCGCGTCCTGATGCCGGATGCTGTGATGTCCGGAGACACTGTCCGGGTCAAGGGAAACCTCTGCACCGACGGGTGCGAGCGTGCGATAGCGGGGACGGACATCACCGTTCGTTCTGGCAGCGGCGCTCCGCCGGCGGCGCTCGGCGTCATGCTGGATCATCTGGGTGGCGCCGCGACGGGGTACAACCCGGGTGTCACGGGAGAGGTGGATACCTACAATGTAGGACTGCGAGTGTGGGTTGCAGGGTATGCCGGGAGGCTGGCGGACGGGTTCGCCGCGCTGATGGGCGGCGACTTGCCAGTGCGCGTGGATACGGGGAATCTGGCCTGGCCGCAGCCGGGCACTGTGGTCGTCGTAACCGGCATCAGCAGCCTGGTGGAGTGCGAGGCGGAGATCCGGCCTCTCATTCGCGCAACCGAAGTCCGGGAGGTTGGCAACTGGCTTCCGCAAACGATCATGTTCGTGGGTGACAGCCTGACCGATGGTTTCTTCGCTTCGGCCCGCGACAAGGTGTTTGTGCCGCGGACGATGGCCAGACTCCACGAGGCCTACCCCGGCCGGACCTTTTCACAGCAGGTAATGTACGGGACGGACGGCAGCCCGATGCGAACGATTGCCCGGGTCATCAAAGAATACCAGGGCCCCTGGCCGGACATCGTGATCATTCAGGATGCGGCGACGCAGTCGAACCCGTTGACCGGAGGCGCGGCCAACGGGCTGGCGGCGATCACCACTGCCGCTGATGGAAAAGTCCTCACCGCAACTCCCGATCCGCTAACTCCGGGGAGCGGGTATCAATACACGTATCCGGGCGAAAGCATGCCGCTCGGAGTGTATGTCACATTCCGTCAGGGCGATAACACATCCTCGGGCGGGCGGGCGACGATTTCGCCGGCGGGTGTGCCTGTGTCCTACGCTGTTCACTCCGGCGGCGTCGGCTACGACCCTGCACAGCCCGTGGAAGTGCTGACCGACGACTGGCTGGCTCTGGCCGAGTCGGCCATTGACGATGTGCTCGAGCGCTGGGGCACCCCCGAGCGCCGCCCGCTGGTTGTCTTTACGGCCCTCTGGCGGCAGCCGAAGGCGGCCTTCGAACTTGATGGCGTGACGATGAACTGGAACGCGCACTGGGCGCGCATTCTGGCGGGGCCGAAGTATGCGGGAAAGGTCTTCCTGGTGCCCGAGTTCGACACAGCAAGCGACATGCCATGGGCTCTCGGCTCCTGGTACGAGGCGTCAACCGACGGGGGCAACACGTGGGTCTTCAACTACCCGTTGCCATTCGACCCGACGGGCAAGGCCCTGTATGTGCGCGACCAGTCGTGGCACTCGCTGATTACGGGCTGGGACGGCGCGCGTGTCGTAACCACCGCCGAGCCGCGCGGGATGCCGCGGTCCGATCCCGCCCTGAGGCTGAACCTGGTGCAGTACTGCTCGTGGATGAACACTTTCGGCGATGGCTATCACCCGACAGACGCAGGTCACGAGGCGCTCGGACAGGGCGCTTTCCAAGCCATACAGCGGGCAATCGCGGCGCGCAACGAGAATCTGTAGCGCGCCCCCATCGCTTTTGCGTGCCTCGGCCCGTCGTTCCAGAGAACTCCGAACCGAGGCACAGAAACCTTCGCTAACGGCCGGCCTCACCGCTCGCCTCCGGCGCCCTCGAGGGGCTATGCTACCGGTTCTTCTCTGTGCTCCGGACTGCCACCACGCCTGTTTCGCCGTTCCTGGTTGTTGCGTCCGGCGGCAAAAGGCGGGGCCGCCTCGCGGCGGCCCCGCCCCTCTCAGCTACAGTCTCAGTCTGTCAGACTCCCTATTCAGGGAGCAGCCAACTCAACGATGTCCGCGCTGTCGCGCGGAACGAGCAGTCGAACCGGGCAGATGCTGCCCGAGGTCCCGCCTGGCACCGCCAGCAGCTCACCCGTGACGCTCACGAACGAACCGGGCGTCGGGGCGATTCCCAGCGGCGGCAGCAGGACGCAGATGCCAGTATTGGCGGGGCCCGCGGACGAGAGCGTCCCGTCCTTCAGGTCACTCCCGTCATTGATCCAGAACAGCGACAGGGCCGCCTCGACCGATGTCACTTTCCCGAACGTGCGAACCAGCGACCCCACGTTGTTGAGCCCGTAAGACCACTTCCTCGGGCTGCTCATGACGTCGTCGCACAGACCGGGCTGTTCGCCGAAGCGCCCGCCGCCCGTTGACCGGTTCATCATGCCTGTCGGCACTATGAATTCGGTCAGGCCATCCACCGTGGCCTCGGCGGCCTGCAGGATCAGCTCTGTTTCCTGGTTCAGCACCGTCGTGCCGATCACTGCGACCTGGTCTCCCACCGAGACGTCAACCGGCGGGTCCATCATCGGGGCCACCCCGATTCCGGACGACCGGTCCTCCTCCTCGATGTAGAACATCCCGAAGTCGTCGCGGTCCATCAGGTCGCCGGTCACCACCTTGCCCGAGAGCGCAACAAGCGATCCGACGGGCAGTTGCTTGGCGAGGCCGATCCTGTCACCCAGGAGTTTCGGGCTGATGGAGATGGCGTCAATGTCATCCTCCAGAGGCCGTGTCAGCAGCGGGGCGCTGGTTCCGTTCAGCCACGAGTAGTAGATCATGTTCGGCATCAGTCCGCCGGACTCGTCCTCGTTCGGTGTCAGCGGGTCATCCTCGTCCACGCTGAACAGAAGCGCGAGCTGGTCTCCCGGCATCTGTGGATGCGCCATGAACGCGAACTCGAACGCGTCCACGTCCGTCCCGCGCGGCAGACCAAGGTGCGTCTGCGCGTCAACAACGAGCGAGACACCGCCGGGCACCACCTGGAAGATGTCGCCCGGGTCCATTCCCTGGTTCGCCTCTCGGTCGGCGGAGAACAGCCAGTACGGGCAGGCGTCCGGATGCGGAACCACGTCCAGGGCGTCCACGTCGTCGTCCTGCCTCTCCGCGAGGTCGGGGTTCGGCCTCATGTTCTGATGGACACGCAGCTCATCCGCGATCGGGAAGACCCTCCTGATCATCAGCGGCGGCGGCGAGCCGGACAGGTTCAGGCCGATCGCCTCGTCGCGCCCGCCGGTCGTTCCGTACACCTGCCCGGTGGGAGAAGACGCGGTGACCGGGACATCGCCGGCCGGCCATCCGGGAGCCTTGTCGTCATCGTACGAGATCTGCACGAAGAACGGCTCGTGGATGCAGTTCGTGAGGAATCGCGGAATCGGCGCCTGGAGAGGGTCACCCGGCGGGAGCATGTCCACCATGGAGACGTCCACCTCGTCAACGCCGTCAAGGTCGAAGTACTTGGTGTAACTCTCCATGGACCCTTCACCCACCGGGACCGCCGTGGCGGGCGGAACCGCCAGGTCGGGCGGGTTGGGGTTCGGGTCGAACCCGAAGATGTTCAGGTCGTCCTTGAACCCGTCGCCGCCCCCCTTCGGGATCTGCGGGCCCTTCCACCAGTAGACGTCACCGGGGTCGAACACCTCATTGCCGCTCGGGAACGGGTCGCTCAGCTCAGCGTCCGAGCCGATGTCCACCGAGAACTCGAGGTGCAGCGCCGCGGGCTGCCTGATGACGATGAGATAGTCCTCGACTTCGCCGTCGTCGGCCGGGCCGTCAAACGGCACGCTCATCGTGCTCGTGAACCGGAAACGCGCGTACGTCCTGCCCGGACGCACGCCGCGCCGCGGAACGAGAATCCGCTCGTTGTTCACGCCGGCCACAAGCGGGATCGCGCTGAAGACCTGTTCTCCCGCATCGGCCCAGCTTCCGTTCCCGTTGTAGTCTATCCACCCGTTAAGCCACCCGGCCGCCGAGGCCGTAACGTCAACCTTCGTGAACAGCCCCGGGATGAACGGCCCCATGAACACGACGCCGTCCTCGTCATCGGGAACGCCGCTGATGTCGTCACCCGACGCCATCAGATTCGGCTGGCCGTCCGGCTCGGCGTCAACTGAGGCGCCGAGGAAGAAGCCGGGAACGATTGCATGCTGAGCGCCGTTGCTGGCAATCAGCGTCGGATACGGCCTGTCGGGAGCGTCGCCGAAGTCCATCGCGGGTTCGGGGATATCGGGGACAAAGTAGTAATCCTCGGTCTCACCGATCTCGTATCCGGCCGCGGGGCCGCAGCCTCCCGCAGACACCGAACCGGACGAACTCCACGGCTGCTCGGACAGCGTGATGCGCATCCAGATCGGCAGCGGCTCCGCGGATCCCGGCGGATGCCAGGGCTGGAACTGCGGGGTCACGACGGTGTTCATCCCGGCTGGCAGGCCCGCGAGGACCTGGTTCTGGACCGCCCATTCTGGCGCGGCGAGGCCGGCGCAGGTCATCGTGTCGTTCCAGTCACCGTCCCTGTTCCAGTCGAACCACACGTTCACGTAGAGCTGGTTCCACGGAACGGCAACGTTGACCGTGTAGTTGAAGTTTACCGGCCGACAGTGCGGCAGCACGAGCGGCAAGGTCACCGAGTCGTCGAAGTTGTCGACATCGGGGCCATCGTTCGGCGGGTCAATGTTGTTGACGCCGTCCTGGTCAATCCCGATGTCGGCCTCGTTCTCCAGCGACACGCTCGGGCCGAGCCAGGCGACCGCCTGCGGCTGCAGGTGAATCGGCCCGTACGGCGGCGAACCGGTCTGGAAGACGGTCGGGAAGCTCGCCTGGATACCCATAGGCCCACCGGCCGGATAGGCCGTCATGGCGGCGCCGAAGTTGTTCGAGCTGTCCGGAGCGTCGCCGAGTTCGTGCTCAGGCTCCTCCTCCTCGATCGTCGTAAGCTCGAACGCGAGATCCCACGACTCGCCCTGCCACTCGATGGGCGCCCCCTCCAGGCACTTCGCGCCAACGCTCGGAGGCCACCCCGTGTCCACCTGGTAGATCCGGTAGGCGTCGTCCTGGAAGAAGTGCGGCCTGGTTTTCCAGCCCCACATGTATGAGGTCGGCTCGGTGTAGATGGCCGCGATGCTCAGCCAGTAGATGTTCCGCCCGTCCGGCCCGGGATCCTGATAAAACCACTGCTCGGGGTCCAGCTTCTGGTTGAACTGGAAGCAGGTCTCCCAGGGCTGCAGTCCGCGCGGGTCAATGTCGTAACCCGCGAAGTTCCAGTCGTAGGTCGTGCAGATGTTCTGCCAGATCATGGTCCCGGGATGGCTCGGCTGGCCTGCCCCGGGGTCGGCCGGAACGTCCGTCCAGATCCCGATGTGGAACGCGGCGGGAAGCGGCGGCGGGTCGGGCTGGTCCCATCCGATGAACGACCCCCACCAGTGAATGTCGGTGACCGGCCGTTTGTCCGTGCAGAGCCAGTCGTCCGCCACGGTGGGCGGCTGCTGCCTCATGGACCGTTCGTCCCAGCCATTGAACAGGGGCGGATCGTGTGGCTGCAGCTCGACTGCGGGCTGGCTCCACTTCACCGGGTCCGGGCTCTTCGGCGGGATGTTCGGCGTCACCATCGTGTACTGCCAGTAGTTCCACATGCGCGGGATCTGCTGGCCCGGGGGCGGAATCGGGTTCGGGCCGCCCACCCAGATGGCATTCTCATCAACGATGAGCTGCTGGGACTGAACGATGTTGAACGCCGGGTTGCTGGCAAAGCCGCTCGCGATGGGGTTGGCGGCCGCCAGACCCGCCAGCGCCGTGTTGATGACCACCGGCGTGGGAATGTTCCACTGAATCGGTCCGGCCGGCCCCACATTCCACGACCAGGACCTGATCGCCCCGTTGATGTCCTGAATCCCCATGGATACGACATTGATCTGGCTTCCGCTGATCGGATCGAACTGCGGGGCCTGAACCGTGGTCGTAATCGTGGCATTGGAGAGGTCGGGGTCGAGGCCATACTCGTACACCCACGCGCTCGAATACGATGGTCTGGGTGACGGAAGCTCGCCCCACGCCATCACCAGGCCGGGCCCTTCGGGGTAGGCGCCACCGCCGCCTCCGCCGCCCCAAACGTACAGATCACCGTACGGCGGCGTAGCCGGGACGAAGGTGTTGTCCGGGTACCGGACGCCTTCCATGAGGTAGTTGTCCCACTGGGCCATGTAGTCCGACCACTCGGGCGGCTGCATGGGCTTGATCTGGCCGCCTGACAGAGCGTTCAGCCAGTCGGTCTCGTCAATCAGGGCGAAGTAAGGACTCGCACTGCTGGGGGATGAGACCCCGGCGAGCAGCACCGTCAGCACGATTGCCGCGGCTAGAGTAACTCTGGCCATTGCGATTCCTCCTTTCGGAAGGAATGGATCGCAAAAGCGCGAGCGTTTTGTGCCCCGGTTGTGCCTGAGCAACGAGCAGGGCCGGAGGCTCCGGCGCTGACCCGTGACACCCTCGCGCCTTCGCTCACCAACAGACACGAATATGGTTTGACACGCTTCTGCTCGCGGCGCGGCCGATACCTTGATGGCCGCTCGGGGCGGGTTGAGGAGCATGATAATGGGCGCGGGGTCGCTTCCCTCCAGATCCCACGCCTGCCATCACATCTCTGCCTGTACTCTACCGCCCGGCCCAAGCGGTGTCAATACGCAAAGTTACGTAAACACGCTCGCTTTTTCCGTGCTGCCCGGCGGCCTCTGTCCTGGCATTATCTTTTTCGATATCAGCGGCGGGGGGAGAGGATTCGCGCGTCCGGTGGCGAAGACCCCGTGGGGCAGTGTGTCTCAGGACCGGCTATGCGAGCGCGCGTTTCGTCCTGCACGAGGCCCCGGAACGTTTTCTGACGCATGATCCACGGCATTCGGGTTTTCACATACGCTCTGCTCAGCCTGGCGGTTACCGCCCTGGCGACGCCCGCGTACGCCACTCCCGCCTGCCAGGCGTGCCATTCGGCGCCCACAATGGGCAAGGCGCGGATAACCACGCAGAGCCTCTCCGCATCCGTGCACCCCGCCTTTATGTGCCGCGACTGCCACACCACGCTTCCCGAGCAGGCTGTGCCGCACGATCATCCCGCCCCCAGGGTGAACTGCGCGCGGTGCCACGGCCCGCAGCCGCTCAGGGGCGCGCGCCCGGCAAAACCTGTGAGGCACGGCGGCCCGGACGCTCCGGCGGATCTGTTGCCCGGCTGCGCCGAGTGCCACGGAAGCCACGATGTCCGCCGTCCCGATGCCCCCGGATCGCTGGTGAACCGCGCGAACGTCGTGCAGACGTGCGCGGCCTGCCATGGCCCGAAAGGAGCCGCCGCGAAGGCGCTCGGCGACAGGCAGGTGGTGGAATACCGGAAGAGCGTGCACGGGCAGGTAGACCCCAACCGTCCCGGGCTGGTGGCCGCCGTCTGCACGGACTGCCACGGCGATCACTCCATTCTGCCGTCCAGCGACCCGGCCTCGCGGGTTCACAAGACGAACGTCCCGGCCGTCTGCGGCGCCTGTCACGCGAAGGAGTATCAGGAATACCAGAAGAGCACGCACGGCAAGGCGCTGGCCGATGGCAAGACCGATGCTCCGTCCTGCACGGACTGCCACGGCGAGCACAACATCCAGACATCGTCAGCCCCCGGTTCCAGAACCTCGAGCGCCAGCATCACCGAGACGTGCGCCGGGTGCCATGCTGACAAGACGCTCATCGACCGCTACAACCTTGCCGGAGGCCGCATCTCATCCTACAGAGACAGCTATCACGGGGTCGCGAACCGGTTCGGCGAGGTGAGAGCCGCCAGTTGCGCGAGCTGCCACAACGCGCATCTCGTGCTGCCGTCGTCCGACCCCGGTTCGTCCGTGCATCCCGCCAACCTGCCCGACACCTGCGGCAGCCCGGAGTGCCACCCGGGCGCGGGGGCGAACTTCGCGCGCGGCTCCATTCACCTGATGCCCTCGCCCACCCGCGACGCCGTTCAGTACTGGGTCGCGAAGATCTACTCCCTGTTCATCTGGGCGCTCATTCTGGGCTTCGTCGCGCTCATTATCTGCGACCTCGTTCAGTATGCGCGGCGGGGCTGGAAGGTTCACGGAGACGGCCACGCCAACTCGCTCGACTCGGCGAAGATCAGGCGGTTCTCCACCAGTCAGCTCCGCCAGCACGGCGTGCTGATCTTCTCGTTTACGATGCTGATTCTCACCGGGTTTCCGGTCCGCTACCCCGATGCGCCGGGGTCGGACTGGCTGGTGCGCGCGTTCGGGGGCGTTACGCTGCGCGGCAATATCCATCGCGCCATGGCCATTCTGCTGATACTGGTCTGCGTCTGGCATGTCGCGTGGACGGTGTTCACACGGCGCGGGCGCGAGGACTTCCTGCACATGCTTCCGAAGCCGCGCGACATCCCGCGGGCGTTCGGGATGCTGAAGTACTACTTCGGGCTGGCGATGGAGATGCCAGGGTTCGGCCGCTTCAACCTCATCGAGAAGTTCGAGTACCTCTCGATGGGCTGGGGGTCGGCGGTGATGATCATTACGGGGTTCGCGCTCTGGTTCCCTGAGCTGGCGCTGCGCTTCATCCCGAAGTGGTGCCTGGATGTCTGCGAGATCGTGCACGGGTACGAAGCCGTGCTGGCGTTTCTGGCAATCACCATCTGGCACTTCTACCATGTGCATCTCAAGCCGGGGAGCTTCCCCATGAGCCGCGTGTTCCTGGATGGATCGGTGACGCTCGGGGAGATGCGCCACGAGCACCGTCTCGAGTACGAGCGGTTGGCCGGCGAGCTCTCGTCAAGGATTGCGGCGCGTGAAAAGACTGCCGCTGCGCACGAAGAACCCACCGCAAAGGCCGAGAGCCCTGAACCGGTTAAGGAGTCCCCCGCGCCAGCTGATGTTTCCGAACCAGACCGGGAGTCCCCCGCGCCGCCCAAACCGCGGAAGAAACCTCGCAAAGGCGGTAAGTCGAAGTGAAGCCCGGCTGCCTGAACCCGCTGAGCTACAGAGGCGCGCGCATTCCGCTGCCGTGGAAGGGCCGGAGCCTGCCGCTCGGCTGCGCACTGCTTTTTGCGGCCCTCGCCGCGCTCGCCGCGCTGTCGGTGGCGCCGGCGGTTCAGATGCGCACGTGCGCGGCCTGCCACGAAAAGGACGCGTCCTACGCCATGTGGAAGGTGTCCGGGCACAAGGACGTCCCGTGCGGCGACTGCCACGTGGCCCCCGCCAGACAGCGCTTCTTCCGGACGAGGCTCGGCTCGGCGCGAATTATTGCCCGGCACGCCGCCCGCGCGAAGAACGACGCCATTCAGGCCAGCGTGCCCGACGCCAACTGCCGCGCCTGCCACAAGACAACACGCGAATGGGTTGTCTATCACGGGCTCAAGATCAGCCATCAGAAACACTGGGACCGCAACATCCCCTGCACGTACTGCCACAAGGGGGTGGTGCACGGCCCGGACTCGGCGACCATCAATGTCCCAACGATGGCGATGTGCACCACCTGTCACGATGGCAAGCAGGCGCCGAACAACTGCTCGCTTTGCCACGAGGTGCTGAAAGGGCGAAAGCCGGCGGCTTTCAGCAGAGAGTGGAAGGAAGGCCACAAGGCGGAGGTCGGCGGTAAGCCCGAAGAGTGCCTGCGCTGCCATCAGGCCAGCTATTGCGAGAACTGCCACAAGACGGTCAATCCGCACGAGCCGTCCTTCATAGACGTGCATGCCGCCGAGCAGAAACGCAACCCGAAAGGCTGCGAACTCTGCCATCCCGGCGGCCTTAAGAACAACACCTGCGCGAGATGCCACAGCAAAGAGAAAGTGCATCCGCCGGACTACCGGGAGAACCACGGGGCGGACGTCGCGAGCAAGGGAGAAGCCTCCTGCCGCGCCTGCCACAAGCAGCAGTTCTGCACCGACTGCCACAAGACCTATCAGCCGCACCCGCCGGGGTGGGTCAAGACGCATGCCAAAACCGCCGGCAAAGACATCGCCCGGTGCCAGACCTGCCACACGCTCAAGTTCTGCGAGTCCTGCCACAACAACCAGCAGCCGGAGTCGCACAAAGCATTCGACTGGCAGCGGGCGCACGGCAAGGCGGTCTCGTCGCAGTGCCAGACCTGCCACAAGCAGCAGTTCTGCAACACCTGCCATCAGAAAGCCGCGCCGCAGTCGCACAAGACCGACTGGACCCGGCGGCACGGGCCGGCGTCGCAGACCGGGCAGGAGCTCTGCCTGACCTGCCACACGGCCAAACAGTGTTCGGACTGCCACGGCATGCAGATGCCGCATCCGTCCAACTGGCGCAAGGCCCACATTGCTCCGGGACGCACGCCGCGGCTCTGCACGAAGTGCCATTCGCAGAAGTACTGCGATGACTGCCACAAGGGCTCGCGTCCGGCCACTCACAACGCGCCCGGATGGGCCGCCCAGGGGCATGGCAAAGACGCGCGGAAGAGCAAGGCATCCTGCCTCAGATGTCACGAGGAGCGCGCCTGCCAGGCCTGCCATTCGAGCGCAAGGCCAGCGTCGCACAAGGCGAAGGACTTCCTGACAACGCACGGCCGCGCCTCCAGGCAGGGCTGCGCGACCTGCCACACCTCCAGCAAGTTCTGCGACGACTGCCACAAGACGAAGAAGCCGCCGTCGCACAACGCAACCTGGCTGGCGACACACGGCAAGTCGGCGGCGTCGGGCAAGTCGAACTGCGCCTACTGCCACGCCCGGCCCGACTGCGCGAAGTGCCACTCGTCTGGCGGCATCAAACCCTCCAGCCACAACGACGCCTACCTGATGGGGCATGCGAAAGAGGCCAGGGGCAACCTGCGATCATGCGCGCTCTGCCACACCGCCGACATGTGCAACGGGTGTCACAAGCCGATGGGCAAACAGGAGATCAAGTTCTAGGCTTTCGCCCTCTTCAGGGTTCGGGTGCTATCTCGATCCGGTCGGACTTCTCCACCACCGGGAAGAACGCCGCCCGCTCCTTGCCGCCGCTGTTCGGGGTGTGAAGCGTCAGCATCAGCCTGCCGTCGAAGGTCTCGAACAGCATTCCGTGCCCCCCGTCTTTGCTGTACACCAGCTTCGGGTCCTGCTTCCACGGGCCGGTGATCTTGCCGGACTCCGAGATGGCGAGCGCCTGAACGTAGTTCTTACTGTCGAAGCTCGACCAGAGCATCAGCAGCTTGCCCGTCTTCGTCCTGTGCAGGCAGGGGCCGTCGGTGATGTAGTTCCTGCCCTCTTCTTCCTTCTTCCACGGGACCTTCGCGATCCACGGCGCCTCGGAGGCGCGGAAGAGCAGGACGGGGTCTCCCGCCGGATACTTGAGGTCTTTGGTGAGCGGCATGGCGCAGATCTGGCCGTCGCCGACCTGCTCCCATTCGCGGCAGAACACGATCCAGGGCGTCTCTTCGTCGTCAACGAACAGCGTCCCGTCCAGGCACTGCCACCCGAACGGGGTGATCGGCCGGTCGGTGAGAGGCTTGAACGGCCCGCGCGGGCTGTCCGATACCAGAATCTGCGTGGCGCGCAGCACCTGTTCCGCCCCGAAGGTCGCGAAGAGATAGGTGCGCCCCCGGTAGGAGTGCGCCTCCGCCGCCCAGAACGTCCTGTCGCCCCAGAACCCCTCGTAGGGCACGAAGACGTCTATCGGCCCCTCCCATTCCTTCAGGTCCGAGCTGACGTAGGTCGCGAAGCCGCCCTTTGGGCGGACCATGGCGGTCGTCCCGTACATGTAATACTTCTTCTCCTTGCGAACGGGAAGAATGAACGGGTCGCGGATGTGAATGTCCTGGGTCTTCATCATGGGCTTCGGTGTCTTGTCTGCGGATGTGGCGGCGGTCGAAAGAATGGCGGCGCCAGCCAGCGCCGCCGTTGCTGCAATCAGAGTTCTCATATTGCTCAGTTCGGGTACTCCGGACGGATGAAATAGTCCCCCATGAGCCAGCGGCCGTTGGGGTCATCCTTCGGGTGGAACATCTCCTCCTTGTTGACCATCTTGGAATGCCCGTCCGCCCACACGACATTCCAGCCCATCATAGGATACTTCATGACGTGCCACTGTGCGTTCCAGGTGTCAGGGCCGGGCGGGTTGCTTTCCGAATACTGAAGCGGGTCCATCACCACGATCGCCCGCGAGGGGTTCGGAATCTGGGAAAGCTTCATGGGGCTGATATTCTGTGGCGGGATGCTGCCGCCGCCGTACAGGGAGTCCCAGCTCTTGATGATCAGCGCGGTCCGGTAGGTGTAGCTCGATCCGCGCCCGTACGGCGAGCTGGCTTTTGTGACCCTGTACAGGTTCTTCGTCACGACCGGCCATCCCGTGCCGCCCTGGTCAGACCTGCGCCACCTGAGGCCCTTGTCCGACGGGCACCGCCACACTCCATTGCCCTTCGTGTACGAGTCCAGCACGTCCCAGAGATACGGGAAGCGCGCCAGCGTTGCTTTGGGGCAATCGTGGCGGTCTTCAGCGTCGCAGGCGAAGGGAACCGTGTTGTTCCAGTCGTCCGCATACTGAATCAGCGCCAGCCCGATCTGGTGCAGGTTGTTGACGCAGGATGCCGTCCGCGCCCGTTCCCGAGCCTGTGCGAACACGGGGAAGAGGATTGCGGCGAGAATGGCAATAATGGCAATGACAACAAGAAGCTCGATGAGCGTGAACCCACCGCGCCCCGCGCGAAACTTCATATCAGCCTCCTTCGGGAGCCTCCTCGCGTATTATAACAAATCGGGGCCGCGCGCGGTCTAATTCGAAAACCACACAACGGTAAACCAATGAAGAAAGCACATATCATCTCTCTGCTCACACTCGTCTTCGCCGTGTCCGCGACGGGCGGCTACATCGGCGCGCGCGTCGCCGGACGCGCGGCGCCCGAAGCCAGGGCCCGGTGGACGGTCTCCGGCAGTTCTCTTTCGGGCCTGTCGCTGGCGGTGGCCCAGGACGCCGAGACCACCGGCGCGGCAGGGCCGGTGATTGCCGCAATCGGCAGCGCCGGGCCGGCGGTCGTGAATATTGACACTACAGCAACGCGCTATGTCTATTCGTTCGGCGATCCGTTCGGGTTCTTCGGCGAGCGTCAGGCGCAGGAAGTGCCGGCGGGGCAGGGATCGGGGGTCATCATTGACGGCAAGCGGGGTCTCGTGCTCACCAATCATCACGTCATTGACCAGGCCGTTAAGATCAACGTCTCGCTGCCGAACAGGCAGACGTTCGAGGCGAAGGTTCTCGGCAGCGACCCTTCCAGCGATCTCGCCGTGCTGAAGATCGAGGGCCAGAATCTGCCGGAGGCGAAGATCGCGGCCGGCGATACACCGCCCATCGGCTCGTGGGTGGTGGCCATCGGCAACCCGTTCGGGTTCAAGAACTCGGTGACGGTGGGCGTGGTCAGCGCCACGGGCCGAGTGCTGCGATCTCCGTCCGGCGCCGCGCTGCAGAACATGATCCAGACCGACGCCGCCATCAATCCCGGGAACTCCGGCGGCCCGTTGTGCAGCCTGGCCGGCGAGGTGATCGGGCTGAACACTGCCATCATCTCGGAGGCGCAGGGAATCGGCTTCGCGACGCCCGCTTCCACAATTCGCTGGGTCGTGAAAGAGATCGAGACCTACGGCAAGGTGCGGCGTCCGTGGCCGGGCTTCTACGTTCAGGATGTCACGCGGCGCGATGCCGCGCGTCTGAGGCTTCAGTCGGCATCGGGAGCGCGCATCGTGCGGGTCGAGACGGGAAGCCCCGCCGCGCAGGCTGGCATCGAGCCGGAGGACGTGATTCTCCAGATTGACGGCAGGGATGTCGAGGATGCCGACGATGTCGTCGCGGCTTTCGTGCAGGCGCGGGTGGGAGGAACGATGAAGGTCGCGCTCTGGCGCGACGGCAAGCGGGTGACCGTGAGCCTGCCTCTCCGCGAAGCGCGGGAACGCTAGAACGGCCGGGGCCGCCCCGCACCGTCATTGCGAGGGCCGTATCGCACCGTCATTGCGAGGGCCGTATCGCACCGTCATTGCGAGGGCCGTATCGCACCGTCATTGCGAGGGCCGTATCGCACCGTCATTGCGAGGGCCGTCTGCGGCCCGTGGCAATCCCGTTCGCAGCGCAGGGTGATTGCTTCGTCGCGGACTCCCCGCTATGACGCGAGGCGTCAGTCGTCGTCCTTGCCGGAAAGCGCGTCCATCCGCGCCCTGATCTCCTCCAGCTTGCGCTCGCTTTCGTCCACGACGCAGCCGAACCGGGCGACGGCGCGTGAGAGAACCGCCATCGCCCACACGACCGCGCAGAGCAGCGCCAGTATGACTGCGCCGCCCGCTATCAGCAGGAGAACCGTGTGTTGGTCCGGCATCATCTCCGCTCCACGCACAGCACTCTGCTTTCGTGCTTCTCGAGCCGGAGCCGCACCGAGATGCCGTCGCGGTCTGCCCGCAGCGTCTCGCACGGCTCGAACCTGCCCGACCACGCGTCGAACCACTCCGCGCGCCCCCGGCTGCGGCAGGTCAGGGTCGTGTCAATCGTCTGTTCGCCTTCGTTGACGAGCAGATAGAACTCAACGCCCTCCCTGCTGACGTGCATCGAGCGCAAGTCCTCCGCCGGCTCCCTCAGCACGACGTCCCGCCTGATGCCCTCCGCCATCGCCTCCGAAGCTCTGGTCCGGCAATACCGCACGCGCCCGCCCGCCTCTTCGAACTCCCGCACGCGCCGGGCTGCCTCGCCGGATAGCGGGCCGTCGCGGTCAACGATGAGCGTCGAGTACTTCATCCCGGCGATCTCGAACCTGCGGGCGCGGATTCGCGCCTGTTCCGTCAGCCGCCAGTCCTCCACGTAGTTGAAGTCAATCTGGTTCTGGAAGAGATACTTCGCCGCGCGCCACGGAACCGAGTCCGCGGAGCAGAGCACCGCCACGTCGCACACCTGCCGGCTGCCGGTGAGGAGCCCGCAGATTCGCGCGGTGTAGTCCGCGAACTGCCCGTAGCGCCCCCACCAGGTGTTGTTCGGCCCCACGTCGGGCGGACGCTCGTCCCGGCGGGTGTCGCGGACCGAGTAGTAGAACGCGTGCGGGTACAAGAGGTTCACGCCGCGCACCATCAGCCAGTCCGCCAGCCACTTCATCTCGTCGAACGTAAGCTGCCAGCCGTAAGCGCCGTACACCTCGTTCGCGTTCCTGCGCCGGCGGTCGTGTGTTGCCACGCTGCTGGTGGACTTCCCGAGCACGCTCAAGGGGCCTTCCAGCGCGTCGCGCGCGCCGGGCAGGATGCTGCGCCACACGATGTCCTGTCCCGGAATCTGGAAGCGCCGCAGCGGGCCGATATCCTCGTTTCCCGCCGGGTGCCCCGTGAGCGCGACCCCGTGTCTTTCGCACCACTCCGAAAGCTGCCGGTAGTAGGCTTCGTCCAGCCGTTCGGAGACAGTCCGGGCGAAGTCCGCGCGCACCTGTTCCGTCTGCTCGCCCGCGTCGAAGAAGAGCGCCGGCAACCGGGGCAGCAGATCGTATCCCCTGCGCTTTCTGAAGAACTGCTCCAGACCTTGCGTCCAGGGCTTGAGCCCCGGCCGCGCGCCGCGCCCCTGCAGGCTGGGCTCGTCGGTGAAGAAAGCGAAGACCGTTTTGCCGAAATGCTCCCCGAATGTCCCATAGTATATTTTGTGGGTGAGTTCTAGAAAGGCCCGGACAGCATCCGGGTTCAGCAGGTCGGCCGCGAGCGGAGCACCGGGCTGCCCGTCGTCCTCTCCCTCGTGAACGCCGCGTATGCGGCCGCCCGTCGGGACGCGGGCGAACGTCATCAGACGCCAGCGGCCTTCAGGCAGGGCCGCCGTCCCGGAACCGGCGTCCAACACCCGGCTGCTGCCGAGCTCGAGCGTATCTTTCCCGTCGGCCAGCTTCACAGCGACGACGGCGAGACGCGTGCCGCCGGCTATCACGGGCGGCTCTGCCGTCACCGGCCCTTCGACATCCGCGTGAGCGACCACCAGCCCCTGAGCGGCGAACGCGGGGTTCGACCGGACGACCTCTCCGTGAGCGGAGCCGGACGGGTACATGCCCTCGTCGTAGAGGCAGACGCGCATGCCGGTGCGCCCGGCCTCCTCGATGGCCGCGCGCACATGCCCGAGCCACCGCTGGCCCATATACGGGATATCCGCCGGCAGCCCCATGCGAGCGTGAATGACGAATCCGTACACGCCATGATCGCGGAAGTCCGCCATCTGACGCCGGATCTCGCCGTCGTCCAGCGCGTCGTTCCAGAACCAGAACGGGACCTGCGTGAACTCGCGGGCGGGGTGCGCGAGCCCGTCGCGCCAGCCGCCGGACCTGTCCGCCGTCTGCGCGCTGGCGGCGCCGGCAAGCGCCGTGAGGAGAATCGCGATTAGAGCGGGCGCCATCGGGTTCATCGTCTCTGCGCTGTGGTGCCCTATGGACGCGCGGCGGTGAACTTCCAGTACGCGCCGGTCTCGGCAGGCTCGCACGAGAACACCGAATAGACGTCCGCCCGCCTTGCCTGAACCCGCAGCCGCACGTCCTGCCCTTCCGGCCACGCAGCGCCCGGCTTCCAGACTATGGCCTGCCCGGTGGAATCGCCGGAGAGCGGAACGCAGCCGGCCGCTGTGAAGCCCGGAAGGGCGTTGCCCGCGCTGTCGAGCATCTCCACCTTCACCCAGCCCTCGCCCTCAGTCTTCGCATTCACAAAGAAGTGCGGCGCGGGCGGCCTGAACGCGCAGGTCACGAACTCGGCCGTCTCCTCCCCGGCCACCAGCGCCACGAACCTGTCCGGCTTCATGCTCGCCATGCCCAGCCCGGCTTTCTGCGGCTGAAGCTCCCACCTGCTGCAGTGGAACTGCGTGGTGGCGGCGTAGTAGTAGCGGATCTCGTCCTCGAGAAACACGGGAGCGGAGGCGCACTGCAGGTTTCCCTGCTCCCAAGAGCCCGGCTCGCCGTGCGGGATGAACGGCGTCCCCTGCGCAGCCCGGTGCCAGCAGTGCCCCTGCCGCGCATAGGTCAGTTCAGCCTCCTGATACCCGGCCATCTTGCCGAGGCCCGGGTCGGCCGGGTCGGTGTGATACATCCAGAGCGTGCCGATCTCGTAGCTGCCGTACGCCGCCGCCCCCATGCCGTAGAACTGCACCTGCGCAGCGTCGCCGGCGTCCGGCTCCATAATCATTCGCGGCTCGCCGCTCCAGTAGAGGAAATCCCACGATTCGCTCCGGAACACGCGCCTGCCGTGGCCCGCGAGCCTGTGGAAGGCGGCGTATCTCCCGTCCGGCTCGCGCAGCAGCGCCATCGGGCAGTCGGGGCTGGTTGAGATGACGGGGAAGCGGGGGCGAACGGGCGTCCAGACGATTCCGTCCGGGCTGCGGTACGCGCAGATTGCGTGCGATGGAGCGGCGCCGCACACCATCTTGTACTTCCAGTCCGCGCGCTCCTCGGCGTCGTCGTAGATGATCGCCGGCCCGTGCGGCTCCTGCGCGAACACGACGTTCGTCTTCTGCCCCTCGAACTCCCACACGTCCCGCGGGGGCTTGCGCCACGCGAGGCCGTCGTCGCTCTCGGCGTACCCGAGATAGATAGTGAACGGCGGGTGGATGAAGCTGTACCAGAGTTGAAACGGCCTTCCGGGCGCCTTCACGACGCTTCCGTAAAGCTGCATGTTGCCGTTTTCCCAGGGCTCGTCGGCCTCAAAGAGCGGGTTGGTGGGGCACTTGACAGGCCCCCGCGGCTCGCGCCGGAAGCCGTGGATGGTTTCGATCTCGCGATAGTCGAAGAAGAGGAATTTCAGCATGTTTTGCGGGCCTTTCTGTGTGCGCGGCGGCGCGCCCTACAGATCCGGGCCGACCGCGAACTCCGAGAACTCCCCCGTCGCGTCCGACCAGATCTCCTCCACCCTGTCAACGTGAGCCGAGCGCGGGCCCTGCCACATCGCCGATATGAACTGCTCCAGCGCGTCCGCCGGGCCCTCCGCGATAATGCTCACCCGCCCGCCGGGCGCATTCGCCACGCGCCCGTTGATGTGCAGTCCGATGGCCGCCATCTGCACGAAGTAGCGGTAGCCCACGTTCTGCACGCGCCCGCTGACAATCGCCTCGAGCCGCCTGTCGCTAGAAGCCATCTGAGTCTCCCTCCTCTGTCCGCGCCTGTCCCCAGGGA
>MTKZ01021170.1_pt1 | contig 27718 bp, 27 predicted proteins | sample 1042781 | NCBI WGS metagenome assembly MTKZ01 (sample SAMN06212207, study PRJNA360539) | anaerobic digester metagenome | biome: Wastewater treatment plant; material: sludge; isolation source: anaerobic digester fed with sludge from wastewater treatment plant | place: Denmark: WWTP Viborg ... | reverse complement strand
TGACGAATGATTCACCGCACACAGTGCATAAGCGCACATCTTTTTTAACCCTAACTGGAACCGGGACATCCACAAATTCCCAAGTGTAAACGTCGTCTCCAGCATTTATAAGTTCTGAAATAGCCTCTTCATGAGGTACCTTTCTCTCATTCATATACCAAGCATGGAAAACAGGATATTTAACAGTTTTTGCAGGGTCTAAGAATATCCTGACACCTTTAACATGGTCCTGCCCAGGTTTAGCTCCTTTGTTTATGGTTATGGCCATTTTATCATAATCAAGGATTTTTAATCCTTTATTTCCCACAGTGCATCCGCAGAGAATCTGAAATGGATCAGGCAGGCAGTTGAGGGTTTCGCATGTCACAAAAACTCTTTCCCCATCTTTTATTTCCAGCAATTTCTTGGCTATTTTAAGCATTTGCAATCCTATAAAAGCCCCTGTACTGAGATAACCATGAAAAGGGACTAGTTTTTCTATCTGGGATAACATTTCTGGATCATCTATTTTAGCAATTATTTCATTCATTTCAAACACCTTCGTTTACAAGAATAATAAATTTCCTACCTATTTTTTGAATACTATCAGATAATGAGATTTAGTTCCGTCTTCCAAGTCTTCGCCTATTTCAATGTCCAGTTGAACCACTTTTAAGTCATGTTCAAGGAACATTTCTTCAATTTCTTCGGGACTTCTTTTGAATTTTACTGGCGGGCCATATCCAGTATCCATTTTTTTATAATCTACAACTGCTATTTTACCACCGGGTTTAATGATCCTTTTAAGTTCGCCAATTGCTTCATCATTTCTTTTTGTGGACACAAAATGATGGAAAACATTGATTAAGAGGCAAATATCCACTGAATCATTATCAAGATCTATGTTACGGGTTATATCTGCATGAATAGGTATTACATTGGATATTCCTTCATCTTCCAAATCTTTTTTTAAATCATCAATAGATGGCTGGTATGCATCCACTGCATATATGGTTGCTTCATCATCCATCATTTCATGTGCAATCATGGTTGCATGCCCATCACCACAACCCGCATCCATGAATACTTCATTCCCTTTGAGTTTGAGTCTATTAATCACGTCTTTTGCATTTATAAAAGATTCACTAGTTCTTCCCTTGATTCGATGACCATTAGAGGGGTATAATCCTGTATCATTTGACATTTTTCTTGTCTCCACTTTATTTTTCAATAAATAATTTCAATTTTATTAATAAAAATATATGATCTCCGGTACCGCACTGGTTATCTATCTCATTTTTTAAGGGTTTTAAGACACAATCACGTTTTTTTAAATAAAACCCACAATCCAGAATCATCATCAATTAAGGTATAATCACCTATTCCGGCTTCGATAATATTTATTTCAAGTTTATAAGCTTGGATTTTTGGGGGACTTTTATTAAATCGATCATCTCGTTTCAAATGATTTTTAACCTTTTTTCTCAATTCCGCACTGCCAAAGCCTCCTCCTATATATGCCGCGCCATTTGGCTTTAAAACGCGATGTATTTCCTTGAAGGCTGTGGGCAAGTCTTTCCAGAAAAACAGGGATCCTCTACTGAATATGAGATCAGCAAATTCATTTGGAAAGGGCATATGGTTTACATTGCCCCTAATGGGCGTTATCTGCGTTTCAAGGTGTTCTTTTTCAATTGATCTTTTGGCGATATTTAGCATTTCGGTTGATATATCCATTGCATATATGTGAAGTTGGGTTATTCTGGCCATGGAAATGGAAAGTGATGCAGGACCGGAACCCACATCAATGGCAGTTCCCTCAGTTTTGTTGAATTTACGGGTGATCTGACTGGCTATTATGGAATAGACGGGTGCATGAGTCCCATCTATCAGCATGGAATCAATGTGTTGGGGATCATTTGACATTCTGCTACCTTCCAAAAATTATAGAATTGATGATTATCCTTCCAGGACTCGAAATCCTATTTCGCCTTTGCAAACTCTAGTATTGATCATACCACCAGTCTGGCTGATCTTCTGGAGAATGGCTTTAGGATCCAGTAATTCAACTCCGGCCAACATGTCTGCACCATAATCAAAAAGTACATCACTCAGGGTGGTACTGGGCCCCATAATGATAGTGTACGCATCTTCCTTTTTGGCTAAGTTCAGATAACGCTCTAATCCTTTATTTATAAGGGTGGAACCTGTTATAATAATTATATCACTACTGGGGAATACGTATTCTGCGGCTGCATCAGTGATAATTCCTTCCTTGGGATTTGTAAGTGAGGAGTCCGATTCTAAAACCCACAATTCTTTGGCAACAGATCTTATTTCATCAATTTTAGGGAACTTCCCCACCATAATGACTTTTTTATTTTCACTTTCCTCTATGATGATATCCTGGGCGTTGATGTTCTTTTTCCCACGGGGCTTCATCATAGAGTTTAGGGCAGCCACACCGATACTTGCTTCAACTAGATTCCAGGATTTAACGTATTCTGCTAGTTCCATGGTGCTTTTGTTGGTTAATTCGCCCATGTACTTGGTGTAATTGCCGTGGACCACTGGGATGCCGTAGGTCTTGGAAACTCCACCATATTTGCCATGAACGCCAGTCCAAGATACTCCAACCCTTATATCCCCCACAGGGGATTCATTTTCACTTGCAGCTTCCAATAATTCGTCAATTAGTTTCATTTACTCACACAGTTTATTCTGCACACAATTTATTTATTCACTGATATTTTCTGGTAGTAGGAACCTTCTGCACATGCTTTACACAATGTTCGCCCATCAATTATGACTTCCCGCCGGTCCAGTACTCGGTCACCACATTCTTCACAGTATGCTCGGAATTTAGGGAACCCTGGAATATCATGTTCGCCTATATCCACTTCAACTTCTTCAATTAAAATGAGTTCTTCCTCAGGAACATTAATGAGTTTTTCAACCATTTTGCTCATGTCAAGTTCTTGAACATCAGATTTTTTGTCTGATTGGGGTGGTCGCGGACTTTCCACCGCAGAAACACGAACAGCCTTTCTATTTGACAGATCCATGAATGTTGCTGCAAATTTACCGTAATCCTTGAATTTAAGGGTTCTATGTCCCATGGTAATCCCGGTTACTGCCTGTACAGCATCAGCCATGCAGCGATCAATTTCTACATACACTACCAGGTCTCGATTTCTCTCATCAGGATTCATTCCCAATTCTCTCAAGCCTGCCAGGGCAATTCGGGTACCCATAACTATGCCAGCACACACATCGCCGTGAAATTTTTTTCCTTTATTCAAATAAGGGTTTATATCATCCATATTTTACCTCCGTGTTCAAACTATGATCTAATAAACTGATAATTAATAACTCAAAAACATGATCAACCAAGGGGAATGCAAATTTTTCGCCCCTCCTCAAGGTCCATGATCTTAACTTTAATATTGTAGGCTTTTTCCAGATTTTCTTTAGTAATAACTTCTTCTGGTGTCCCATAATCAATAAGTTTACAGTCTTTCATAATAGCCACTTTATCTGCTGATATAAAGGCATGATCAGGAAAATGAGAAGACATTATTACTGTAAAACCACCTTCGGCCATTTTGTAAATTATATTAAGGGTTCGCATTTGATTCCCAAAATCCAAGTGAGAGGTGGGTTCATCTAAAAGCAAAACTTCAGGTTTTTGGGTTAAAACACGTGCAAAAAAAACGAGTTGTTTTTCCCCTCCACTTAATTCTGTGTATGGTTTATTTGCCATATGGGCAATGTTAAGCGTCTTTAGGGCTTTCTGGGCAATTTCATAATCCTTTTCTGAAGGTGAAGATAAAGATGTTAGATGGGGGGCTCGGCCCATTAAAACCACATCTAAAACTGTGAACGGGAAAACGGGGCTATGTCCTTGGGGTATGTAACCAATTTGGCGTGCGAGATCTTTCCTGTTAAAAGAGTAAATATTTTTCCCTTTTAAAAAAATATTCCCACTATCAAGTTTTAAAATACGATTTAAACATTTAATAAGTGTTGTTTTCCCGGTACCATTTGGTCCAAGAACACACAAAACCTCTCCTTTTTTAATAGAAAAATTGATGTTTTCAAAAATGTTTCCACTACCATTATAGGCAAAACTCGCATCAACTACTTCCACATGACTTTTCATGACCAGCCCTCGTTTCCTTTTCTAAGAAGATATAAGAAAAATGGCGCTCCTATTATTGCAGTTAAGATTCCCAAGGGAATTTCTATTTGAGTCAGATTACGAGCTACATCATCCACTAAAAGAAGAAAAAATCCCCCAGTACATATAGTGGCCGGTAAAAGTTTTTTATAATCAGGTCCAACTAACATCCGGGTAACATGAGGAATAACCAGGCCTACCCAACCTATAATGCCACTGATGCTCACTGCTGCTGCGGTTAATAATGTGCAACAAATAATTATAACCACCCTGAGTCTTGAAATATCGATGCCCAGTGATTGAGCTTCTTCATCTCCCATGGATAGGATGTTAATCCTCCAACGTATTAGTAAAAGTACTGAAAACCCAATAATCATAGGAATCAAAACAATATAAATGTCATCTAGGGAAGTATTGGAAAGACTGCCCATTAACCAGTATACAATGGCTGGTAATTTATCGTAAGGGTCAGCTAAATACTTGGTTATAGATATAAAAGCCGAAAATAAGGCAGCTATCGCTATTCCGCAAAGAACCATTACCAGGGTTTTAGATCCTCTGAAACTGCTTCCAATGGTGTAAGTAAGGGTCACCGCAATAAGGCCGAAACAAAATGCTGATAATTGAACCATAAATGGGCTGCCAGATAAAAGAAGAGCCAAAGCAGCACCAAAACCAGCGCCAGAGGTTACTCCTAATATATCTGGAGAAACTAGGGGGTTCTGGAATATTCCCTGGAAAGAAGCTCCTGATATGGAGAGTGCAGAACCCACCACAAGAGCGGCAATAATGCGGGGTAGTCTTATATCCCAAACAATAGAATAAACTGCTGGTGAAGAAGTTTTAAGGGGTAAAATCTTTGATAATAGTGCAATAATTACTTCAGGTGGTGATAGGGGATAACGCCCAATCAGGAATGAAATAAAAAATAAGAAAATCGGCAACACTACCAGAACTGTGGATAGTGGTATATTTTGCCAGATTTTCTTGTCTAAGGACATTTTTTCATCACCTTGTCCATTAGCTGCTCTGGGGATTTAACAAACTGTCCACCTGATCGTCGGTTAACTGGTAGTGGTAGAATTCTGAGTAGAACTCCTTAGTCAGGCTGTTCATGTCCAGATCCTGGAATTTATCCGGATATAATGTCTTAGCAGTCCATGGTATTCCCAGAATTATGTTAACACCAGGGGGTCTGTCAAACCAGTTTAAAGGATCTTGAGGTATTAGGAATACTTGTTTTTCTTTAACAGCTTTAACATTCTGCCATTTACTGTCTTTGTAGACTTTTTTGTAAAAAGCAGGGTCACCCACTAGAATTACATCTGGATTCCACTGTAAGACCTGTTCCATGGAAACATCGGACATGCCCATTCCCTTTTTAATGGGAACATCAGCGATGTTTTTACCGCCTGCCAGTTCAATTAGTTGAGAATGTTGTGAACCACTGGGGTCTGTCTGTAATCCTTCAGGACCCTCTGCATAGTAGACTTTCTTCTTTTCTTCATCTGGAATTTTGGATGTTGTGCTGTTCACTTTACTGTAAACCTTATTATAGAATGATATTAGTTTATCTGCTTTATTTTCAGCTCCTAAAACCTGTCCCATGAACTTAATTGGCTTAGTAAACTTGGTAACATTAGAAACTTCCAGAACTGCCACAACTGGTATGGCCCCAAATTTCTCCTGTCGTTTGTTTACTGTATCGCTAGCATTTGTCAGAGGGCTGGAACCTTCCATAACAATATCTGGATTAATGGAAATGAAAGTTTCATAATTCCCGGTCTGTTTCCCAAACCAACCACCCACTTCTGTAAGGTTTTTGTATTTAGGGTCCATGTATTGGCCAGTGGGCTTGAAATTCCATCCAGCCAACTTTTCTGGTGCCAGCATATAAATCAGATTCGTTGTAGGGGGAGAAGTAGCAACTACAGTGTTTATCTGCGCAGGAACAGTGACATTTCTCCCTACCATATCAGTTATTTGCTTTGTATCACCACTACTTGGCGTATAATATGCTACATAGGTGCCTATAACGCCAACAACTGCAATTAACAGTATTAAAGCGATTATAATCTTGTTTTTATTCTCCATTGTATCACATCGATTTTTTTTAAAATTGTTAAATTATTTTTTCCACCAGATCAAAACCCAGTCAGCTTTTCCTTTGCTGAAAGATATGCTTCCATCAGGAGTTTTGATCATCTTTTTTTCTAAATATCCTCTTAAAATAGATTCATCATCCTTATTTAAGTCTCCAATTCTCCATCTGAGCCTTTCCAGGGCCTCTTCAATATTTGAATAATAATTTCGAGTGTTGCATTCTAGCATCTCAACATTAGCATATATGCCCATTTGGTGGAGCATATTATAAACGTAGATATAGTCTGGATGCTGATGCGACTTTTTACCTAGGATTTTAGCTATTTCCCTTTCAAATTTACGATTATCAACACCCCAAAGGGTGATGTAAACATATTTCTGGGCTATTTCGTTAATTTTTTCAAGTTCTTTCTGGATGTTGGAAACACCGTTAAGGGAGCGTGAAGCCACCACTACATCGTGTTTGCCTATTTCTGATGCTTTTAAATCTTCTAATCGTTGATTAATAATATCTATATTTTTCAGATCCGAATCTTCGGCCTTTTTAGCTAAAATTTCCAGCATTTTCCCAGAGATATCCATTGCTGTTACTTTATTTGCCTTTTGGGCCAATGGGATGGTGATAACTCCATTGCCGCATCCGATATCTAAAACGCTATCACTCGGTTCTGTCTTTATTATACTTAGTATCTTTCTAGGATAATCGTCTTTTTCCATCCATTTATCGAATTTAGGTGCTATATTATCCCATGACTCTTTTTTGTTTTTTTTAGGTAAATTTTCTAAAGATTGGTTCCATAAATGATTCCAATCCACTTTGTAATCCTTACTGATCACCTTTTGAATATCCTTCACCTCCATATAATAACACTATATTCTCTTCGAAATGATTATTTTTTCATCTCGTTAAGGTATTGGTAATCTGTTATATAAATATTTAATAACCCAGTAAAACCGTTAATATTTCAATTCTATATTAAAAAATAATAGTATAATAATAAATACTCAATCGAGTTATAAAATTATGATAATCAAAATAGTTCTCTTTACTTTTTAGTGACCATCACACGTTCTGCGGAGTGGCCATATATATGGTATCCTGAACCGCCCTCTGCTAATGTTTCAAGCATTTTCTGGGGATTAGTGATAATATCCCCTCCCAAAATATCAACACCTCTTTTAAAGAAAGCATGGGGAAGGATACTTGCAGTGGGTCCAACTACAACCACTTGAGTATCAGGACGGGCAAGTTTCAATATCCCCTCTAATGTTCCGTTGATGAGGGTGGTTCCAGTTATCACCAGAACATCTGCTTTGGGCACTATTTCCCCTGTTTTACCTGGCGGGACATAAAATGGTAGTTCATCTCTTTTAAGTGTACGAGTGTCAAGTTCTATGACTGAAAAAGGTTTTCCTCTGGTTTTCAAAACCCTTAAAAAGGGCCCTATTGCACCTATAAGTACTGGGTAAGTATCATCTCTTAAATCAACACGATCTAGTGCATCAACACCTACTTCCATTTCATAACCCTCAGTTAACCCCATTTCTCGGCAGTAACTTGACAGTGCGGATAGGACAGCTATTCCCATAGCTTTTTTCATGGGTATCTTTGAAGTGGCATCGTTGAGGTATTTAAGCACCGATCTTTCTGTTAGGTGACCAGCGTTGGGCATCGATCGCGCTGAACTGGGACAACAAACTGCTTCAGGGATTTCCTTTATGGGCGTGGCACTGATACCTGCGTGGCCAGTGCTAAGAATTACTCCGGAGAAAAATATTCCAATAACTGCTCTTTCAACAGTTATAGTATTGATACTTTCCTCCAAACTATTTTTAACATAATTAATAGTTTCTTCAAGAATTTCTGAGGATTTAATTGTTTCATTTAACAACATCTATCCTCTCCATTTACCGAATAATCAGAAGCAAATGTTTCTTCCGTATCCGGTGCTTTTTGCAGGATTTTACCTTCTTTAGTTCCAATACAGAGAACTGCATATCCTAAAACTGTTTCATGTGGGATTAAAGATACATTAACAAATCCGGTACTTTCTAAAACATCTTTAAGTCCCTCAGGATGGCATAATGGGTGGCCGAAACTGGTTAAAGCCCGATCAATTTCACGAATACCATCACCGGGTTTAATATCACATTGAGGACTACAGTAGCGATGGTTAAGCACCAGTGTACCTCCAGGATTTAACATTTCCACAATTTTCTCCAGTGTTTCACCCATTTCTCTACGATATCTGTATAGTTGATGTGAAAGGAGAATAATATCATATCTCTCTTCAGATACAGCCTTCAAATTTTCAATATCTCCTTCCTTTACGCTAATCCTATCATCCATCCTGTATTCAGATACAGAAGACGAAGTTAAAGGCATAACTTGTTTTTGTTCTAGGATTGTGGCAGAAAGGCCATTGTTTTCCTGGCAAAGACCTATAGAGTAAAGACCATGGCTTCCACCTATATCCAGGAGGTTTTTTATTTCTATAAATTCTGGGCGTGATAATATTCCACGTAATACATTCTGAACTTCTCCCCTAATACATTGTTGGGCTAGGGATCGGATTTGAAGTTCATCAAATTCTTTTTGGATAAATTTTGGAGGTCCTTTTCTCTCTAGCACTGTTGCCAAATCATTCCAAGGTGATTCATCTCTCCCAAGATCCATGATTAAATCTCCCGAGTAAAAAGGGCTTTTCCTAGAAAGGAATACTTCTGCTTGTTCAGTTAGTATGTAACCATCTTCATCGGATTTAACAAAATCTATATCTTCTAATGAGCTGAGAATGCTTCTAACAAACATCCCATTTACAGAAGCAACTTCTGCAATCTCACGGGGGGATGCATGACCTATTTCAATCATTTTATCAAAAAGCCCAAGTTTTAAGGCTGTAGATATTATCTGGTAATATTTATATCCGTCCATTATGGAATCTATCCTGGAAATTTCATTAGGAAACTCAATTTTAGATAAATCCTTCTTTAAATTCATTTTTGCAATTGTATTCATGTATTATCCACCATCAAATATTTTTAAGAATGAACCTTTAAAAAAAAGAAAAAGGGGGGAAAGTTTTATTTTCCGGGTCTTCCGTATCCTCTGAGAGTAGTCGCAATGGTGTTTCTTCTAATGCAAACCAGCATTATAACGATAATAAGGAAGATCCCTATTATTGTTCCAATGGGTTGACCAGCATTTGATGAATTAGTTGCAGTTGTTAAAGGAGTACTCTGTCCTAATGGAAGCTCTGGTGCCATTTCGTTGGTTGATGTGACTGCTGTTAGATCGTTCCATGCATTGGTCAGTGCTCCGTTGATGGAAGTTAAAGCCGTTTTTGTGGGTACTGTGTCTGGTGTGGTTGGGTCTGGTTTGGGTATTACATAGTTTAAGATGTAATCCACAGGGTCTCCACCTGCTGCGATTAGTTCATTGAGGGTATCTGAGGTTAAAGGTATCTCACGAACAACATTAAACATGGTAGTTAGATAACTACTATCTTTAAATACAGTTACCAAATGCCAGTTTAAGTTCCATTCATCAACATCAGAATATCCATCCCTGGCAATCATAGCTTCAGTTGCATCCATATTATGCTGAATCAGGGCAGCTAATCCAGTTTTGGTTATGTAGTTCCATTTAATGAGTATGTACACTGCATTTTCGTAGGTTGCGGCCATTCCTGTTGTAAAGTAAGTGCCTGTTCCTAATGAAACCCCAAATAGGGCTGTTCTGAACATAAAGGCTCTCATTTCTGGAGTCAGTTCAATAACCATGTACTGCTCATTGGGATCCAACGGATATTCGTTCATACCATAAATGGATGCATCGTACATTTGCTCTGTTTTCATACACCCTCTTCGTACAGATCTTATCAAGTCCCAGGATGCTCCCTGTGCGTATGCCAGGGACAATATTTTAATATATCCTGGTCCATTACCTTCCCCTGAACTTAAGGTATAACCATCACCATTGGGTGTCGCTGTAATCAGTATTCTAGTAATCACTGTGTTAACCGCATTTTGCAGGTCGACGCTATCAATCCGGAAGAAAATAACCTTGAAACCTCCGGTACCATGGTTCCATGAATGCCAATTGGTCATTAAAGTGCTAATGGTCAGAGCTCCATAATAATTAATTCCATCCAGCAGTCCTAATATGGACATGCCGTTAAAATTCACATAATATGGGGCAACAAGAACACCAATTTTACCATTCTTCATGTCCGCTATAAACTCCTCACTACTGGTATATCCCAGAGCATTTTGAGCTTCATTCAGGATCTCTTTACCCAAATCTTTCATTTCTGCAATGTTAACTGGGGGTATCACACCCTGGCTTTGGTCATAGGTGGTGATAAGGTCTGGAAGCCCAGTAATGAAATCTTCAACTAGTCCGTGACCATAACCTAAATTAGAATCGTACCAGAGGTAGTTGTATGCAGCTTCATCAATAGTTTTCATTTCCAAAACTGTGTATAATGCTGCTGGGTTGGTTTTCAGTAGGTTGAAGAGCCAGAGGTTGTACTGGATTTCACTCAAGGTTCCTTCCACAAAACTGATACCAGTTTCAGCTTTAAACTGACTGGTTAAGTCGTTTTCCTTCATTAATAAGAGGAAACCTGTTTTACTGTTACTGTCATACTGCATCAGACCGATTTTTGTTGGATCACCACCATTCATGGCATAAACTTTGAAACTCCCAGGAAAGACATCAAAGAAGATTGTGTCATCGTCTAAACCTCCAGGAGTGACAAAGAGGTAACTTGTACCACTGGGGTAATTTTGTAAGTACTGTTTGAGTACCGCGTAGTTGCTCATAATGCTTGCATCAATGGTTCCTGTGTTGTAAGTTGTTGCCAGCAGGTCTGCAGGTGCTCCGGCAGCCCATAAGTTGGCTATGGCTATTAGGTCGTATGCATTCTCCCCAAGTTCTTGTAGGGCGTAGTTCCATTGTTCTTGAGTCATATCTGCACCTATATAGACACTGCTACCATGGGTAATGGAGTATGATGTGCTGGTCCCTGTTACAATGTATTTTTGTGCTCTTAATGCTCCATTAGAGGCTAATGACACAAAAGTGTATGTTAAAAGACCGTTAGGATCGTTGACAATTAACAAGTTTCCACTACCGTAGGTTATTGCTTGCCCATCTGCCAAGGAACTTGTGGTGTTGACTATTGCTGATACACTGTCTTCGGTTGTGCTACCATCGTCTAAGTGTGCTGTACTCCCAGTGGTTATTACTAGGTTGCTTTCAGATGTGTTTAACCCCAAGTAATCATCAGACATGGCCTGTTCTGTGACGTTGAAACCAATATCATAGGTATCAGTGGCTGAAACAGCCCCTGATAGAAAAATGGCAAAGATTAACATCACTATCCCTATCATAATCTGTTTTTGCATGTTTTCACCTCCTGTTGTTTTTTGATTATGTTCATATCTTCTATATCGATAAGACTTTATAAACATATCGAAGATTTCTTCTAAAATGTGCTCTTAATGCTATATTGGGATCAATATGATCTTATTTGGTAAAATATTAATAACGTTAAGTAAATAAATACAACTCTATAATATGTAGAAGCACTAATTAAAAACCAGAAATATTTCACTAGGACACAATTAGTAGATAAATTAGATTTATGTTTAAAACAAATTCCAAATTCTCGATTAATTTAAAAAAAGAGGAAATATATTGGTTATTTAGAACCATTCGCAACTAGTTTGCCGATTTGTTTTTGCCATGATTTGGATTTTATGTTTTCAAGGTTCATCTTATCTCTTTTAATGGTTATGCAGCTTTGTGGGCAGACATTACTGCAGGCACCGCAGAGGATGCAGAATTTCTCTTCTATGGATGATTTATTGTCCAACAAGCTCACCGCGTTGCAGGGGCAGACATCCATACAGGCATGGCATGACTCACCCTTACATTCGGTGGTGTCCATTATGACTTCGCCTTCGAATGGTTTGATGACTTTAGCTGCATCAACTGGACAGATTTCCTGGCACCAGCCACAGTTCACACATTTTTCTTCCTGAAGAATAGATCTACCTTTGATTTTAGCATCTTCAGGGTTCAGCCGATAATCTCCATATGAACATGAACTACAGACAGCTTTTATGGCGTCAACTGGGCAGGCACGTTTACACACCAGACAGTAAACACATTTATCTTCATCCACTTTGATGTCACGATCCATTTTATCCTGTTTCATGGTTATCGCTTGTGGGGGGCACAGTTCTTCGCATATGCCACAGTAAATACATTCTTCTTTATCTATGTCGATTTCACCGGTTACCAGTTTAGAACGGTCAGGGAGTTCTCTTTTGATGGTTATGGCATCCTGTGGACATGCAGTCTCACATGCCTTACAATATAAGCACTCTTCGTCATCAATTGATGCTTTATGGCTCCAGTTGGGATATTCATCAAGATCTTTGATGTTCTTATCATTGATTTCAAATTCAAGGGCTCCGAAAGGACAACTTGAGGCGCATAAACCGCATAAAACACAGTTTTTGCCATTAACATTAAGGTAATCCATGTCTACAAGGCCCCTTGCAATTGGCAGTACTGGGCCTAATTTCAGGGATTCTGTGGGGCAAATTTCTGCACATATCCCACATCCCACACATTTATCGCTGATGTAATCCAGGGAACGTTTTTCGCTCCCATTTCTTTCTACCGTGCTCATAATACCATCCTTACACAATTTTAAGAAATCAAAACTTATTCTTTGGATATGGCCTGGTTTGGGCAGTTAGTGATACATAAATCGCAGTCATCACATTTTTCTGGATATAAAACCAGTTCTCCATTTTCATCAACTAATGCACCCTGTTCACAAAGTTTGATACACAGTCCTTCTCCTGGGCAGTCTTTGATTTTTCCACATTTATCTGAGTCTATTACTACTGACACGATTATCACCGTCACTTGATGAGTTGATGAAATATACATATACGATATGGATATATAAACATATCGAATTTTCAAAATTATTGTTTTCGAACTATATTAGTTAAAAATTTAAAACATGATCACTATCACATTATTTTACGAAATGCAAAAAGTATCTTATTTAAATTTGGGTAATTGCATAATAGGAATTAAAATAGAAAAAAAGAAGGTTAAGAATGTTATTCTTTTCCAACCATAACTTCTGTGGATTTTATAATTGCTTTGACTGTATCTCCCTCTTTAATATCAAGTTCATCAACGGATTCTTTGGTTATTATGGCAGTAATTACATCTGGAGATTCTATTTTGATTTTAACACTGGCCATAACTTGTCCAACTTTCACACCTTCAACTTTTCCATTAAGCATGTTTCGTGCACTCATTTTCATAGCTTAGTCCTCCTTATTTTCTCTGGTAAATTTATATAATTGATTACAAAAATAAATTTTCATGAACATTCTTGCATTTCGACCATCCCTGGTGATAACATGAAAACAGTAGAATACAAGCCCATAGGAACAATACACTCACCTCACAAGGATCTCCATGGAATGCCTATACAACCAGTAGGTGCAAAAGGGGTTAAAGGACAAATCGAACTTGAAAATGAGTATGTGGAAGGTTTAAAAGATTTAGATGGATTTTCACATATCATATTAATATACCATCTTCATATGTGTAATGGGCATTCTCTTAGAGTGAAACCGTTTCTGGACAATGTAAAACGGGGTATTTTTGCGACAAGAGCTCCTAAAAGACCTAATCCTATTGGTATGTCAGTAGTTTGTCTGGAAAAAGTAGAGGGAAACATAATCTATATAACTAATGTGGACATACTTGATGGAACGCCTCTTCTTGATATAAAACCATACATTCCTCATTTTGACACTTGTGAGGATGAAGATGTGTGTATTGGCTGGTTTGAGGATAAAAAACAGGAAGTCAAAAATAAAAAGTCCGATAAACGTTTTGTAGATTAATGTCCTACCTTGGATATGGAATTTAAACTTCCATTTCTTCAATCATTTTGAATATCCTCAGAAATTATCAGGAAAAAGGATTAATTATTTTTTCATGTAACTTTAATAGGAATTCCAACTAAGCAATGGCAATATTTAATCATTATTATATACGAAATAATATGGTTGTGTTCTATTTGCCCAAAAACTCATTCATTTTATTATTTAAAACTCTTCCATCTGGGATATATCCATCAGAGTTTCCACTGCTTTGGCCTCAACTTGAATTCCTGTTTCTTTAATGGCTGCTAATGGATTTAAACCACCAGGAGCGACTATCCCCACATGGTAGCGTTCTACTTTGGCATTGTATATCAGTTCGCTGGGTTTACCAATCTTCAAAATTGAGAAGCCCGCATCACCCACATCTTCCAGAACATCCATTGCTTCAGGGCGAGCTACATATGGAATTTCCTTTAAGCTGGCCAGTATTCTACCACCCGTTTTCAGAGAATCGCCTACGGATGTTAGGCCTTTTGATAAGTATATTTCGTGGGGATCCAGGGATGAACCGTCGTAAGCAGTAAGTTCGATGAATCGGGGAGATTTGCCTTCTGTTTCCAGGATACCTCCATATTGGGGTGTTGATGCTATTCCCTGTTTGGTGAGTATTCCGTCAATGGTTAAACTACAAACCGTTGCCAATCCTTTCTTCCCATCTGGTCCTGGAACGATCTGGTAGTATTTGCTGGTGCAGTACTCGGGACGGGAGGCCATAACTTGATCAAAAATATTCAGACCTTCTTGGAAGTCTTCCTCTTTAAGGTAGGACACATTTACAATCACCCGGCCTTGGTGACTTTCTGGATCGAAATCAACCTCATGAATAAGGTTCCAGGCTTTAGAAAGTAAAAATTTAACTTTTTCACCTTTCTCCGGCCCCACGGGTTTCAATAGATCCTTTGGTGTTGTTATAGGTTCCATTTGGGAGAATTCTAATGTACTTTCGGCCATTTTTATATTAACTTCATAGCCCGATTCTTTCGCAGCACATAAGGGGGCTATGCCTCCAATCACTGCAATTCCTACCATGTTTTTGTCTACAGGAATGCCCAGCACTGGTTCTCCGGGCTTACCAATCTTTAAAAGTCCGGATATTCCTATTTTTTTGAGATTATTGAATAATTCAATGGCTTCTTCTCTCGAATTGGCAGGTATTAACCGGAAATTGGCGGGAATGTCTCCATTACCTTCACTCACCACTTCTAAAACTGAAGTCATCTCTTTGTCTGTAAAGGCCTCCAGTGGGGTCATTGAAGTCTTTTTATAGGCGATTAGTTCAGTGAAGGCTATTGGAACGTAATTTTTTACTTCAACAAGACCTCCATACTTGGGAACCACAGGGATTCCTGATTTGAGCAGCATACCATCTATAGTGGTCCCGCAAAGGGTATCCATTTCCATCTGGTTTTCATAACCTTCGGATGAGGATCCTTTGTTTATTTTGATGTAGGGACTAACTGCTATTTCTGTTTTAAAAATCTTCTCGATAATTTCCATTAACTGTTCATCATAGTAGAAGGTTGATGTGTTGACAACCACTGTTCCTAGGCCTGTTTCTGGATTCAAGGTGGTTTGATACATCATGTCTTCAAATTTAGAAAAAATAAAGTCAACCTGATCATATATAAGGCCTTTTCCAAGTTCTTTAATGCCTTCAGGGGTTATTTGTCTGCCAGCATATCCTATGCGTTCGGTGAATCCTTTTTCGTCCAGAATACGCATATGGTAACGGACTGCTCTTTCACCTAAGTTATATCCTTTCCTGCGGAGCTCTTCGGCTATGGTTTTAGCACCTAAAACCTCGCTTCTTTCTGCCAGGATCCTCAGGATCTCCATCATCTTACGATCAGTTTCCTGTGGCATCAATTCACCCGTTTAATCTTTCATTTAGAAGTATAACTTTCATCTAAAATCATTATTGAATAATTAGTTCTTATTAGTTCTAATTATTGGGATTGATTTTAAATACTTATGGTTGAAATGGGATTTGAAAAAAAATCTGAAATAGGAATTTTTTGGGGAACTGAAAATGAAAAGAAAAAAAGGAAGGGAGTTTTAAATCTGGAGGTACTTCTCCAGTTCGTACTGGAATACTTGTATTCGGTATTCGTCCCATTCTTTCCTTTTTAATGCATAGAACTCGTTGTATACATGGTCTCCCAGGGATGCTTTTACCACTTCATCCTTTTCCAGAGCGTGGTATGCTTCCCATAGGCTGGATGGTAGGGTTTCAATGCCCATTGGTGCCAGTTCTTCCGGGCTTAATTCAAATACATCAATTTCAGTTGGCTCTCCAGGGTCGATTTTGTTCTTCATACCATCCATACCTGCTTCTAGCATGGCAGCGAATGCCAGGTAGGGGTTGCAGGATGGGTCGGGGCATCTGAATTCCACCCTGGTACCTTTACCACGGGATGCAGGGATCCTGACCAGGGTTGATCTGTTCTGTAGTCCGTAAGCAATGTACACTGGGGCTTCGTATCCGGGTACCAGTCTTTTGTAGGAGTTAACACTTGGAGCCACAATAGCAGATAATGCTTTTGAGTGTTTCAGTAAACCTCCAGTGAAGTGCAATGCTTCTTCTGATAGTTGGGTTTCGGTGTCAGGGTCGAAGAAGACGTTTCTACCATCTTTAAACAGGCTCTGGTGGCAGTGCATACCGCTACCGTTAACTCCGAAGAATGGTTTGGGCATGAAGGTGACCATTGAGCCTAGTTTGTCGGCAATGGCTTTTATGGATTGTTTGAATGTTATGACTGCGTCGGCAGTTTTTAGAGCATGGTCGAATTTGAAGTCTATTTCGTGTTGTCCTGGTCCAACTTCGTGGTGGCTTACTTCGACGTCGAAATTTAGCTCTTCCAGTCCCAGGACCAGTTCTCTTCTCATATCAGTTCCCTGGTCTACAGGTTCCACATCGAAGTAAACACCCTCGTCATGCGGGTATACATTTCCATCTTCATCAATGTCTACAATGAAGAATTCTGGCTCTGGGCCAACGTTGTATTCGTATCCCATTTTTTCGGCTTTTGCCAGGGTTTTCTTCAATATGTATCTGGGGTCTCCTTCAAATGGTGTTCCATCAGGCCAGTAAATGTCACAGATGAATCTGCACACACCTTTTTCTTCAGGTCTCCATGGGAGGGTGGAGAATGTGTCAGGGTCTGGTTTTATTACCAGGTCACTGTTGTTAATGTCAACAAATCCTTCAACTGATGAACCGTCAAATAAAAGTCCGTCTTTTATGATATCTTCTATGTCACCTGGTTTTACCAGGGGGATTGCCATGTTTTTGGGAGTCCCGTGTATATCCACGAATTGCAGTCTAACGAATTTAGTACCGCATTTTTCAATATCTTCAATTACTTTTCCAATTTTGTCTTGCAAATTTGTAACCTCCGTGATCTTCACCGGAAGGATGTTTCCTTTTACTGGTATATAAATGTTTGTGGTGTTTTTCATCAAGTAAAATGAATAAATTTAAAAGGATTGCAATGGTTTAATACTAAAAAAAATTATATTAAATGAGCAATAATGAATATAAATATTTAAAATACTTTTTTTATTCTTTAGTCCCATTAATAAATTTTAATCGCACAGAAGTAATTTTTTCAGGAGTAGATGGAACTAACCATACTTCATAAGCAGCGTAATCGTGTCCAGGAACCTCAGAGACCATTATTTTTGTTTCTGATATGGATTCTTTTTTATTATTGTATCCAACAACGCTCATGTTAACAAACCGATATCTCTTATCAACCTTGTTTTCCACTAATCCAGTTACATGGTATGAATTATTATTAGATTCTGCTATGTTAACTGTGAATTGGACTACATCGTCTGTTTTTTCGTTTTTTTGGTTAATCAAACTCCCGGTATCAAGGGTGCATCCGCTGATAATCACCACTAAAACAATTATGAATAATCCTGTAAAAACGGTTTTTTTAGATTTATTCATCCAGACACCTTAAAGTAATATCTATATTATTTAATAATTTCGCTGCTAATTTAAAAACGCACCACTGAAAAGGCTTCCTCTTTTAGAAGGTCAAACATCAATACACGAGGGGCCGTTACGGGAGTTCCTTTGCCTGTAATGATCTTAACAGCTTCAAAAGCCTGAATACAACCCACAATGTTAGGAACTGGACCAATTACTGGGGGAACTTCTTTATTTAAATTCATAATTCTGGAGATAATTTCATTGGTTAAATCCTCTCCCTGTGAAGGTAATTTAAACAGTTCCTCATAAGAAGGGGGCTTAATGGTGAACACTGTAACCTGACCCATGGTACCATGAATTGCCCCATGAATAAAAGGAATATCTAAGTCCCTGGCACATCGACTAACAATAATACGGGTTAAAAGATTATCCAGAGCATCTACAACAACATGACTTTCATTTAACATTTCATAAACATTTTCATCCGTTAATTCTTGGTTAAATGATTCAACCTTCATGGATGGGTTTATTGACAGGAGTTCTTCCTGGGTAACTTCAGTTTTAGGTCTTCCAATGTTGTTCATGTTACTCATGACTTGGCGGTTGATATTAGAGATTTCAAAAACATCTTTATCAACTATACGGAGCTTTCCAACCCCCATTCTGGCTAGCATCTCCGCAGTGGCCCCACCAATTCCTCCACAACCTATGACAGTTATTTGGGAATTTTTTAGCTTTAATTGTTCGTTTTTATCTAAAATTCCACTTTGTCTGTCTATAAATTCCCAATACTTCATATATTCATGTTTTTCAGGCATAAGGGCACCAGATAACTTCATTTATTAGTTATTAATTATTATTATCTTGTTCTTTTATCCTTTTAATTTTAACATTTTTAAGGTGGAAACCAAAAAGTTTAATGGCAATTAAATATATCCTGATCCTATATATCGAAAATTGACATAATATGTCAAATTGAGTTTAAAGATTTGTGAGAATTCTAATTCATAGAGAGTTCTTAGAGGATATCTTTGTTGTTAGATGACAGATGATCCATTTCATAATTAGAGAACAGATTTTCACGGCCTTACTTCAGCATGACATCATATTAATTGGAGGAAGAACAAATGATGAGAGTAATTAATGGATTAAAAACTTATCTCACGGACTGGAAAAACCTTCTGACTCACAGCATCGTGGGTGTGGTCATATTGGCCATTGCTCTTTTCGCCCCGGTGAGTCCCTATATCCGAATGGGGTTCGTGGCGGTTGTAGTTGCATTCAACCTGGTCCGGATGAAGTATTTATCTTGATTGGTGTAATTTATGGATCAATATGAAAAAGCGCTGGAAAAAATGTCAGAAATGTCTGAAGAGCAATTAAGTACATTAATTGACATGCAAAAGAAAAGGATCTGCATCTGCAAAGACTGTCCATCTTACAACCAGTGCATGGCTGAAAATAACGAAGGATTGTTTTGTTTTTTGGGTAAAAGTAGTTGTGACCTGGATTTAATTCAATGTAAGTGTGGGGAGTGTCCTGCACACACAAATTTTCTGATGAAATATGAATCTTATTGTAGGAAAGGTTCAGAAGAAGATCAAAGATCCAAAGAAAATTAGAATATATCTGGCATTGATAAATAAAATTTAAGTGCCGGGGGCGGGATTCGAACCCGCGACCTCGCGGTATCCCAGGAAAAAGTCAGAGCACTTGCTTAATCCCCTATGAGCCGCGCGCTCTAACCAGCTGAGCCACCCCGGCATGGCTTATATGCTGTTCATTCTTATCTAATTTAAAGTTTTCTATGAGTCAACAGGGTTATGTTTATTTCTGGTGGTGTGCTTTATTATAATTATCATGATTTTTTAGTTTAAGGGAAAATTATCCATTAAAATTACCAGTATTGATTTTAGGAAAGGGGTGTTAACTTGGATGAACATGTAATGGAAGCATTAGGTAAAGCCAAAATAGTCATAAAGGATGGTAGAGTAGTCAAAGTTGAAGAACCTCAAATTGATTATTGTCCTCTCTTTCACAAGTACCGGGGGATCAAAAAACTCGATCCTCAAGTGATTGAAGAGAACATGGAATTCCGGATCAAGGATTTTGGAATGTGCACTGCCCAGAGAAAGTTGAAAATGTCGGATTTCTTATCTTTCGGAATATCCGAGACCCTGGGCACATTACTGGATGAAAAAATCATCGATTGTGCGGTTATTGTATGCGAAGGATGTGGAACCGTCATTGTTGAAGATCCAGAACTGGTACAGGGAATTGGTGGCAGAATCTCTGGAATTATCACCACCAGTCCCATAAAAGAAGTGATCAATTCATTGGGTGAAAACAAAGTCTTGAACCCTGAAAATGCTGAGATAAACCAGGTAAAAGGAGTTTTAAAAGCTATCAATGATGGTTATCATAAAATTGGGGTGACAGTTGCATCGGCAGATGATGCAGTGAAACTCAGAGAACTTGAAAGTCAGTATGATGAAGTGAAAATCTACATATTCACAGTACATACTACTGGTATTTCTCGAGAGGATGCTGAGATCATGTTTGAAAACGCGGACATCATCACTTCTTGTGCTTCTATTCACCTGAGAAATATCGCAGAAGAGAGGGACACTTTTAGGGTGGGGTCTTCAATACCCATATATGCTGCCAGTAATGATGGAGAAAAGTTTCTTAAAATGAGAATAGAAAAGATAGGGGGATTGAAGGAGAAAAAAGATGCGAAAATCCCGGATCCTTTAATATGAAAATCTAATATTTGTTAGACACATAAATAATGGTTTAATAATTAGTGACACATGGTTTAGGGTGTGATTAGAATGTTTCATCATCCAAACCAGCAAGGGCACGGATAAGCGAACTCTGGGTGATAAGACCTACCAAGTCTCCTTGCTCTACTACTGGAATTCTCTGATAGCCTTTTTCTGCCATAATTCTGGTGATGTTCATGATTGGCGTGTTTTTCTCCGCCACTTTAGGATCTTTACTCATTAAATCACCCACCTTGAGGCCAAGTGCCTCCCCACCAGCTAGGAGGATGTCACGATGAGTTATTATTCCCACCAGTTTCTTCTTGTCAACTACTGGCAGACCCCCAACATTGCAACGCATCATTTTCAGTTTGGCTGCTGCCACCATGTCGTTGGGGGAGGTTACATGCACTTCCTGGATCATGATATCTTGGGCGCGCAGTTTTTCTATCATAATATTTAATTCTCAACAACATACTATATTAAAACGAGGGTGAGAAAAGTGACTCAATTGTACCGAGCTGGCAAAGGCCAGATCACAGACGAAATACAAGAAGTAGCCGAAAATGAAGGCATAGACGTTCAAAAACTCGCACGTAGAGTTGCTAAAGGTTATGTGGTGATTCCTACTAATAAAAACCGGAATACACAATCTTGTGGTATTGGAAAAGGACTTTCTACCAAGATCAACGCCAATCTGGGATCTTCCCCTGAACTGGAAAATGTGGATTTAGAAGTAGAAAAAGCCCAAATAGCCGTGGAATATGGTGCTGACGCTATTATGGATCTTTCTACTGGGACAAATTTCAGAGAAGTACGTAAAGCGATTATTAAAAATACAAACGCACCTTTAGGTACAGTTCCCATATACCAGGCAGGCATCAATGCTTCAAAAAAGCGTGGAGCAGTAGTAAACATGGAAGAAGACGACATGTTCAAAGCTATTGAAGAACAGGCTCAAGAAGGAGTTGATTTCATGACGATCCACAGTGGAATCACCCTTGACACTGTGGAGAAAGTTAAAAAGTCCGAAAGGATAATGGGAGTGGTCAGCAGGGGTGGTGCATTCCTTGCAGCCTGGATACTTCACAACCAAGAAGAAAATCCCCTTTATTCCAATTATGATTACCTCTTGGAAATAGCCAGAGAACATGATGTAACCATTTCGCTGGGGGATGGTCTCAGGCCGGGATGTCTGGCTGATGCTTCTGACATACCCCAGATGAGTGAACTTTTAATCCTGGGGGACCTGGTGAAAAGGGCCAGAGAAGCAGGAGTTCAGGTTATGGTAGAAGGACCAGGACATGTACCCCTAAATCAGGTAGAAGCCAACATGCAAATCCAGAAAACAGTTTGCCAGGGAGCACCCTTCTATGTTCTGGGTCCAATAGTAACTGATCTGGCACCAGGATACGATCACATAACATCCGCCATTGGCGGGGCTTTGGCAGCCAGTGCCGGGGCAGATTTCCTGTGCTATGTTACCCCGGCAGAACACCTTTCCATACCTGTCTTGCAAGATGTTAAAGAAGGAGTTATCGCATCTAAAATTGCTGCACAAGCTGCTGATGTGTCTAAAGGCCAAAAAATTGCGTGGGATAAAGAATTAGAGATGGCAAGGGCGAGAAAGAATTTTGACTGGGAAAAACAATACCAACTGGCATTCGACCCTGAAAAACCCAGGAAATGTCGTGAAAGGAAACAAACCGATCGAAATGATATGTGTACTATGTGTGGTGAATTTTGCGCTCTTAGGATGGTAAGAGACAATATGTAATGAAATTATATCTATGAAGGAGATATAAGTTACCCAACATGTATTAGTAAAGTATAATGATTGACATAATTAGATTCGAAGCGAAATAGTGGTTATCTGATATAATTCTATTATAACCATATAATCTTCATTGTATTTTTAAGATTCTCTTAAGCGTTTGATTTATCAAAGGAGGAGAAATAAATGCCAATGCAACACGTTGAAGGTAAGAATAAGGGAGATGTTGTCTTATATGCTTTAAGCACTTGTGGATGGTGTAAAAAGACTCGGATGCTTCTGGAAGAAATCGGAGTCGAGTACGATTATATCTATGTTGATCTTCTTGAGGGTGATGAAAGGCAGGAGATCATCGAACAGGTGAAGGAATGGAATCCTAAACTATCATTTCCCACACTGGTAATTAAAAATGAGGAATGTATTGTAGGATTCAATGAAGACAAAGTAAGGGAGAGTCTGGAATGAGCATGGCTGATATTTCTAAAGAAGATGTAAACCGTTTTTACCAGGAGCTAAAAAAACAAGCTGAATCTGCAGGTTATCATCTTAATCCCGATGAATCATTTACCAAGGAACTCCTGGAAAGCATCCTCATAAACAAAGATCGTTATGGATATGGGGCTTGCCCCTGTCGTTTAGCCTCTGGTGTTAAAGAGGAGGATCTTGATCTTATATGTCCATGTGACTATCGTGACCCTGATCTGAACGAATTTGGGGCTTGTTACTGTGGACTGTATATTTCCATTGAGGTGTTAAGTGGCCAGAAAAAATTAACATCCATACCTGAGAGGAGACCTGGACCAGATCAACGTCCTAAACTTGATAAGAGTTCCCAGAAAAGTGCATTAACTAATATTCCCCTGCCGGTCTGGCGATGCAGAGTTTGTGGATATTTATGTGCCCGGGAAGAGCCTCCTGAAACTTGTCCCATCTGTAAAGTTGGTAAAGAACGATTCGAACGATTTTTATAAGGATCGTAAACGGATATTTCCAATAAACACATTTCTAATCTTCTTTTTTTAAATTAAACCTATTTTGCACTATTTTTTTTATGGAAATACATTTAATATGGGATTTTTTTAAAATCATGCTCTAATCAATAATTATCGAAATTCACATATAATCCTAAAAAAGGGAAATATTTATAATCAACAACAATCAAAAATAGAGTCAGTTAAATAAGTCACTTATGTAACGTAATATTATGTAAAATAATATTATTCCTCTAACTATCAAAGAAAGGTGGGTGTCAAATGGACTATATGTTTGAATTGTATGAGCAAGTAAAGGACGATATGAAATTTTTTATAGCCTCTGATGTAAGGGCTAAGATATTAATTAGTTTAAGAAGCGGATCTAAGAATTTAGCTGATTTACGTAAGGAAATTCATCTAAGTTCTTCTACTATTTTACATGGAATGAATCAACTGGAACAAAAAAATTTTATCTTCCGTGAATCAGGAAATTATTCCCTATCCCAAACTGGTGAAGTAGTGGCCAACAAATTAATTGATGTAATGCGTTCTTTCTATTCACTGAACCTATGCGAAGGACTGTTCTTAAACCATGACATTAGTTGTATCCCTCCTGAGCTCTTTAAAGACATCGGATGCTTGGAAAAATCATTCATTGTTAAATCCACCAGTACCAACATAATGAGACCTCAAGAGGTTTTATCAGAATTTTTAGCCAAAAGTAAAAACTTTAAACAGCTCACATCAGTATATAACCCATCCAGTGTTCAAATATTCACCGATACCCTTGAGAAAGGAGGAGATGTCCAGCTAATAATGACTGAGGGAATAATAGAAAAGCTGGTAGAAACTGCCGGAGAAGAAAAACTGGATAAATGGATCAAAGAGGGTAATTTAAAGTTAATGAAAATAGATGAAGAGGTTAAGATCTCACTGACCTCTGGAGACAACTTCATTGCCCTGGGACTATTTTCTGCCGATGGTACATATGACCTGAATATTTCTTTAATTAGCAGCGGTGAAGAAGCTATTTCGTGGGGTAACAGATTATTCGATCATTACCAACAACTAGCCACTCCTGTAGCATTTAAAGGTCGAAAAATACATGATGAAATCGTCGCTTAAAAAAAGTGACTATTTATTATTTTTCGCATACTAAGATATCACAATACTATTTTTATTTTCAATACTCTTTTTTCCCATTTTAATTAACTCCTATTCCGTATATTAACTATTTACACTACGAATCTTAATTTTTAGGTTTTTGCAACGGCCCAGATGTCCAATGATAAATTCTCAAAAAAAGTTAACTTACATAGATATTTCACTAATAAAAAAAGTATATTAATTTACAGAAATCATACCAATAATAGAAATTCAATAATAATACTCAGTGGGATGTTATGGTGGAAGAAATACGAGTTCTAATACTGGAAGATGTGCCCTTAGACGCCGAATTAATAGAAACTCAGCTTAAAAGGGAGGGTCTTGAGTTTAAATCCAAGATTGTGGATAATGAGGAACTTTATCGTAAAGCAATCGCAGAATTCAAGCCCAGCATCATCCTGGCAGATCACTCATTACCTCAATTTGATGGTATAACTGCCATGAACATTGCACGGGAAATCTCACCAAACACTCCATTCATCTTTGTCAGTGGTAAAATAGGTGAAGATTTTGCTGTTGAAATGCTTAAAGAAGGAGCAACTGATTACGTTTTAAAAAATAATTTATCAAAATTACCTCACGCAGTAACAAGAGCTCTTGAAGAGGCCAAAGAAAAGATGGAAAAGTCTGCTGCTGAAGAAGCTCTTAGGGAGCGTGAAGAGAAATACAGGAATCTCTTTGAATATTTACCCAATTATGTGATTGTCCTGGGATTAGATGGGAAAATAATTGATCTTAACCATGCTGCAGCAAAATTCAGCCCCTTATCTCGAGAAGACACAGTGGGTATGTATTTCACTGATCTCCAATCAATTACTGGAGAAGATTCATTATTTTACCAGGAATTGTTTTCGAAATTCCTGGAAGGTGAAGATATAGGTCCTTTTGAATCTCGCCTAATATCCCGTGAAGGGGAAATACGATTAATGGAAGTACATCCCGCCCCATTATATAAAAATAAAGAGTTATATGCTATACAAATCATAGCTCAGGATATTACTGAGCGTAAAAAAGCAGAAACAGAGATTAATGCTTCTCTAAAGGAAAAGGAAATGCTTTTGGGGGAGATTAATAGTCGGGTTAGAAATTATATGAACATCATATCCAGCCTGCTGGAACTTCAATCAGTATATATGAAAGATGAGGAAAATAGAGAAATTTTAAAGGATAACAAGAATAGAGTTAAATCAATGCTTTTAATACATGATGGATTATCCTTATCTGAAGATTTTGCGCTTATCGATTTCTCCCAGTACACCAAAAAACTCATAGAATTTATAAACAATTCCTATAATGTTGATAAGAGTAGAATTAAGCTAAATTCTAAGACTGAGGGGTTAATGCTTGATATCGATGCTGCTATTCCCTGTGGACTAATTGTAAACGAACTTTTAACTAATGCCGCAAAACACGCCTTCCCTGGTGATGAACAAGGAGAAGTTTGCGTGGAATTCGGGCTTGATAATCATGAAAATAATGTTTTAATTGTAAGAGATAATGGTGTGGGACTTCCTGACGAGATCAACTTCAAAGAAAGTGGCACAATGGGTTTCCAACTGGTGAATACTCTGGTAAATCAGTTAAAGGGTAGTGTTATACTTTCTAGAGACAAAGGAACTACTTTCCAGATTATCTGGTCTGAATCTGAATATTAATCTCTTTAAATCATCAACATCATTTGAATTCCAGAATTACTTTATTTCCAGAAAATAGGGATAAAAATATTGGATTTTTTTTATTATAAGTTTATAGTGAGTCAGCAAACTTAATATGGTGAGTGTTGTAAACTTTTTAATTAATAAGGCTTTAAAATAAATTGGTAACTATGAAGAATTTAAAGGTGATATTTTCATGCTTTATCAAGAATTAGTGACAGTTTATCAGGATCTGGACTCTACAACTAAACGTTTAGAGAAAACCACCATTTTAGCAAACTTTTTAGGTAAGGTGGGGAGTGAAGATCCGGAAATTCTATCTATAGTTACTTTACTATCATTAGGAATGATTTTCCCTACGTGGAGCGAGGATGAACTGGGAATAGGGGCTAAACTTTTGATGAAGGCTATTTCTATGGTAGTTGGTGTTTCCCCTGATGATGTGGAAAATCAAATGCGGGAAACTGGAGATATCGGTCAGGCTGCAGAGGAATTGTACCACAAAAAAAGTCAGGTCACCCTCTTCACCCAACCCCTCACCATCGAAAAAGTACACCAGAATCTGGTGAAAATGGCCAACATTTCTGGCAAACGCGCCCAATTCAAGAAAATAGATTATCTGATGGAATTATTGTCAGCAGCATCTCCTCAGGAGGCAAAATACCTCACAAGGACGGTTTTAGAAGAACTTCGTGTGGGGGTGGGAGATGGCACTATGAGAGATGCCATTTCTCAGGCATTTAATGTACCTCCAGAAGTAACAGAAAGGGCACACATGTTAACCAATGATATGGGGCTGGTGGCAGAGGTTGCCCTGACGCAGGGTGAAAACGGTTTAAGTGATTTAACTTTAAAACCTGGAAAACCTGTTAAGCCAATGTTAGCTCAGCTTTCTCCAGGAATCAAACAAAGTATTGAAGAAATGGGATGGGCAATCTGTGAAACGAAATATGATGGTATAAGGGTTCAAATTCACCGACACGGTGGTAACATTGATGTTTTCACTCGTCGTTTGGAAAATATTTCCCACGCACTTCCAGAAATAGCCGATTATATTCAAGCATCACTTCCAGACCAGGATTTTATTGTTGAAGGGGAAATTATTGCCAGCAGAGATGGTAAGCCTATATCATTTCAGTACATGCTTCAAAGAGTGCGTAGAAAATACGAAGTTGAAAAAATGGTC